>RRZU010552005.1_pt1 | contig 157961 bp, 162 predicted proteins | sample 2165561 | NCBI WGS metagenome assembly RRZU01 (sample SAMN10456909, study PRJNA506462) | wastewater metagenome | isolation source: wastewater sludge | place: USA: Moscow, Idaho
ATTAGAAAATATTAGAAGATATCAAAATATACTTGAAAGTGGAGTAATATGCACTCTATTTCTAAATGATGATTTGTTGGAAATGAATGACTCAGATAGCGAATATATCTACAATTTTAATAGAAATTCGAACTCAAAATTTTATGAAGGAATTAATCCTAATGCTGAAATTGCGTGTTTATTAATTGATACATATAAAGACACGTTTCTACAACTTGAATCTTTAAATAAATTATTTGATTTAAATATTAATTTAAAATATGGAAAGGCGATAGAAAATGAATCATCTATATATGTATACTGATGGATCTTGTTTAAAGAATCCTGACGGACCTGGAGGCTGGGCATTTATTATTCTTGATCAAGATAATAATATTATTCACAAAGAATTTGAAGGAGTTACTTCAACATCGAATAATAAAATGGAATTGACTGCTGCAATTAAAGCACTTAGTTATATTTCATCAAACTATCCAGATCCTGTTAAAATTGAATTGTTTTCTGATTCACAATATGTTGTGAAAGGGATAAAAGATTGGATTCACGGATGGATTAAAAAGAACTGGATAACTTCATCAGGTAGCGATGTGTTGAATAAGGACTTATGGATAATTTTGAATAACTTGAGGAATTCATTAGTTGATCAAAAGTTTGAAATTAAATTCGCGTGGGTGAAAGCTCATAGTGGAAACTTATGGAATGAAAGAGTAGATTTGATGGCTAATCAAGCAGCTAAGTCAGTTGAATCAAATTCAACTGTAATATCTCAATCAAACACAAATCCGAACCAATCATTTGATGAAAATGTTACACCATTTGATGCAGATTTTCAAATCAAAGATATTGCAAGTGTTGCTAAATCAACTAAAGATTCAGATCTTTCTGAATCAGGTGAAATTATTCAATATTCTTCAACACTTAGCGTTAAAGAATTGATTGATGATTTAAAAAAATATAATTCTAATTCTTTAATATTCATTGAATATGGAAGACTAGTGATTAAAAAGGAGAAACTAAATGAGTGCATTTGATATGTTTAAGATTGATTACTTGATCACAAAATCAGAAAAATCAAAGGAAAGTAAATGTTCATAGGCACTAATAAAATAAAATATATATCAAGACAAGATGCTTTAGATGAATTATCAAAATTAGATTTATGTGATGTTGAAATTAGAGATCAAGAGGAAAAAATATTCCTCGCGATTGAGCAATTTGAAGATGATAAATCAGAACACATTGATTTTTGTTTAGTGATTGAAATTCCAATATCATTATCATTAAATAAATCTTACACGATTTGTGCTTCTGATAATTATGAGGAAATTCTTGAAAAATATAATAAAATTAAAGGAGAAGAATTATGTTAACTTTAGGAGATGTTAAGGCATTTATTGCTAAATGTGAGGAAGAAGAAGTTGATGATAATGCTGAAGTTTCAATTGAAGCTTTAGGTTCTGAAACATACTTAGTTATTGGAAATGATGAAGATTCAGATGAAAATGAGGAAGAAGAATTTGATGAAGATTTAGGTGAATTAGATGAACTGGATGAAGATGACGAAGAAGAATTTGATGAATTTTTAGATATTCCTACTGATGAAGATATTGAGCAAATGATTGCAAATGCTCGATTAGAATTTGATGAAACTGAAAAAGCCCTTGATTTGTATGATAAGAGCTTCCAATGAAAAAGCCAACACATACAGAAATACTCAAATATGCAATTGAATCTTTAGAGTCTTTTAATTTACAGCAAGGTCTTATTTCTGAAGAGGATATTGGAAATCTATACATAATAGAAAACTCTTATGGTCCAATAGAAATATTAGGTGAATATTGTGAAACATTTAAATCGGAGAATAATGAATTTGTTGATTCAAATATGCACAAAATTCTTACAGATTTACATAAAGATTTGATGAAATAAAAAAAAGGATGAATAAAATGAATTTTAAACAGTTTGCAGATGTGGTGCATAATACACATATTAGATTAGCGGGTGATGATAATGCTAAAGCATTTTGGACTTCTATTGATAATGAGATAATATATGAAGAATATTTGAAAGCTTACCCTATTGAATTCAATGGAATATTTAGAGAGAGATCTGTTCATGATTGCAACAGTTGTAAGTCATATATTAAAAGAGTAGGTTCAATAGTTTTTCTTATTGATGGAGTTAAACATACAGTTTGGGATGATGCAGCTCTAGATGAATCATTAAATGAATATAACATTGTTGCAAAAAGAATGAGAGAATTATTACTCTCAAATAAGATTGCATCTTATGCTTTATATAGCTCTAAATTAGATCTAAGAGATGTTGCATATAATGTTGATAATTATGATGATACAATTATTTGGCATCATTTAAATGGAGAAATTCCTCAAAGACTTTTAAAAGAAGATGCTGCGAAAGAAATTGGGCTTTCAATAATTAATAGAAATGTATTTCAAGATAGTTTATATAAAATCACTCCTGAAGCAATACAAACTGTTATTGATTTGATTGAATCTGATTCAATTTATAGAGGAGAAGAGCATCTAAGATCTGTCGTATCATTTCAAAAGATTAGAGAAGAATTCTTCAAAACTGATTTAGCTCCTGAAGTTCTTGATACACACTTATGGCATCTATGTTCAATTCATAATACTTCAATTACAGGAATTAAAAATAGAGTTATCGGAACTTTATTGTTAGATTTATCTGAAGATGTGGACTTAGAAGTAGCTGTTAGATCATTTGAATCTAAAGTTGCTCCTCAAAATTATAAGAGGTCTAAATCAATCATAACTCAAAGTATGATAGATGCAGCACTTAAAACAGTTGATGAATTAGGTTATAGAGGAGCATTAAAAAGAAGACACGCAAAATTAAGTGATATTACAATAAATAATGTTATTTATGCTGATGCTAATGCTAAATCAGTTATGAAAGAAACAGATGAATTACAATCACTTCTAAGCGCTGAAGTCTCTAAAACAAAGAAATCAAAAACTGGTGCTGAAATAGATATAGCTGATTTCATAAATATAGTTATTCCAACAGCATCTAAAATTGAAGCTATGGTTGAAAATAATCATGAATCGTCATTTGTGAGCTTAATAGCCCCTGTTGAGCAGAATGTGAAAAACATCTTGAAATGGTCTAATGATTTCTCTTGGAGCTATAATGGGAATTTAGCTGATAGCGATATTAAGCAAAGAGTTAAATCAGCTGGTGGTGCTATTGATAAAGATTTAAGAATTTCATTATCTTGGTTCAATACTGACGATTTAGATATTCATTGTAAAACACCTCAAAAGCAACATATTCATTATGGAAATAAACTTGGAATACTAGATGTTGATATGAATGTTCATGGTGAAAGTACTGAGCCTGTTGAAAACTTGGCTTGGAATTTACCTCAAATTCAAGCAGGAGAATATTCAATATCTGTTCACAACTTTACAAGAAGAAATTCAACTCAAATTGGATTTATTATTGAAATTGAATTCTTAGGCGATATTTATACTTATCAATATAATAAATCTTTAGCTGAAGGTTCAAAAGTACACGTTCTGAACTTTAGCGTTGTTGATGGCAAATTAAATCTAAATGTTTCAAGTGCTATGAAAGAAGGTGCTTCAAGTACTAAATCTAAAAATATATGGAATGTTAATACAAACACATATGTTACAGTTAATTCAATAATGTATTCACCTAATCATTGGGATGAAAATTCAATTGGGAATAAGCATTATTTCTTCATGTTAGATGGTTGTGCTGCTGAAACTACACTTAGAGGATTATATAATGAAATGATTTCTAATGATTTAAATAATCATAGAAAAGTATTTGAAATATTAGGCGATAAACTTAAATGTGAAAAAGTAAATGCAAATGAGCAACTTTCAGGATTAGGATTTTCTTCAACTTTAAGAAAGTCATTGACTGTTAAAGTTACAGGTGCTGATAAATCAGTTAAACAATATATCATTAAATTTTAAAAAAGGACAAAATATGGAAAACTTATACAAACAAGCTGCAGTTGAGCAATGGAGATTCAATTCAATTAAAGGTCAAATTACAGTTGAAGATTTATGGGCAATTCCTTTAGATGATTCTGAAACTAAAATTTCAGGATTCTCATTAGATTCTGTTGCTGTTGCTTTAGATGAAGAAATTCAAAAAGAGGGTAAAAAGTCATTTACTAAAACTGTTACTACTGAAAGCAAAGAGTTAGCTAATAAATTTGAATTGGTTAAATCTATTATTGCAGATAGATTAGAGATTAAGAAAAATGCATCAGAAGCTGCTACTAAAGCTGTTAAAATTAAGCAATTAGAAGCATTAATTGCAGATAAAAAGCAAGAGGAAATCAAAAATCTAAGCATTGAAGATTTAGAAGCTAATCTTAAGGCATTAAAAGGATGAATTATGTAATATTAAAAATAATTAGCAAGGATTCAAAATTTGATCTTGATTCACATATTATTTCATATATCCCTACAGACGAGACAAATATCAGAGGTTTATTTAAACTTCCTGATATCTCAAGATATTTTCAAGATCGTTTGATCAATAATTTTGAAGTTTTTGAAAAATTCATTATGAATATTGTTCAAACTGCTGGAAAAAATTACAGTGTAGCGTCAATAGATAATGATTTAATAGAATTTTGTAGTAAAAGTAATGTAAATCTTGATACAAATGAATTCTTTATTTCAGATGAAGCATTTGCATATATTAGAAATGCTTCTAAAGATCATGAGGGTCTTATGAATTTATTTACTACACAATATTCTAAAGAGCTGTGTTTTGATTTATTTGATGCTCATCATGACATCAATGATTATACAATACTCGACAATGTATTAATGAATAAGTTAATTTATTCAAACTATGGTGTCGCTCAAGGACTTTTTAAATGGGTTAATAAAGAATATGTAGCATATAATAAGGTGAAAGTTAAATCATTATATGTGCAAATTATTGGACATGTTAATCAAAATATAAATATTGAATCATCAGACGACTCAATTGTTTTAATGGATGAAGCAACATTCAATTCTATTTCTGAACCGATGCTTGATGTTCCAAAAGGAAGATAATGCAAGAACCAAGTAAGGAAATCTATATTCATCACAGAAATGGTGAATATTATCACATTGTTTCTGAATGTTCAATTAAAGAAAATGATGTATGGAAAGAGGGTATTATTTATTCATCATTAAAGTCAGATAAACTATATGTTAGAACAAAAAAGAATTTTAAATCAAAATTTAAATTTGTCCCTGATATAAAATTAGAAATTGATGAAAATGATGAATCGGTTGATTTTAAAAAATCTAATAATTATTGTATAGCATTAAACAATGCTATACAAGCAGATTTAGAATTACTCTAAATCTGCATAAAAATGCACTAGGTGGAGCAATGAATAGTGATGAAAAATTTGAACCTGTAAAAGGTGAATATTGTTGGTTCTATTCAACTTCGAACATTCCTATATTAGGAAAATTTATAGAAATGGGTTATAAATCTTTATGGATTGAAGGTGAATATAAGAGAATGGAATGTTATAAAGCGGATGTATTTGGTCATTATTTTGGATTTATTGGTCCGAAAGACGAAGACTATTTATTTCCATACTGTGAAAAATTTACAGGTGAATTACCTAAGATAAAAAGAGATAAAATAAATAAGGATGAAAAATGATTAAATTTAATCAAGAAGAGTTTGAAAATAATAAATATTTAGATGAAAATTCAATTAACGCTTTGAAAAAAGATAAATGGATTACAATTGCTTGCCCTACTTGTAATCATGCCGAAACTTTAGGAATGCAACAAAATTTTGATCATCCTGAATTATTTATTAATGGAATGAGACCTAAAATTGCACATAATATGATTTTTGAAATTTTAAATTATATTAAATTAGGATATAAGTTTGAACCAAATATTATATATGTTGGTCTTGCTCAAAAAGGTTACCCTTTAGTGTTTGCTGAAATAAAAAATGAAGACATACTAGATAGAAAATCAATTCAATATTGTCTTGAATTGGATAAATCAGCGGATGATAAATTTGAAGCATTGCAAGTTATATTTTCAGATGAATATTTTAAATTTCCTTGGGAATTTGATGAGAATGTAAGTGTAGAAAAAAATAAATTATATTCAGGAATTAGCGTTGATACTTCTTCAAAAGATTTTGGAAATCTATATAACGTTACAAAATATATAAGTCTCTCAGAAGACTTTTCAAAAATAATTGAAATGACAAAGGAAGAATATGAAAATTTTAATATGCGAAGATGATGAAAGAAAATTCATAGGAATTCAAGATGTAATTCTTGCTAGTAATCCTACAGCTGAAATTAAATGGGTTAAATATTCAAAGGCTGCTCTCAATGAATTAATAAGTGAAACTGAATATGACATTTTAATTCAAGATATGCAGCTACCAATTAATTCAGATTCTAGAATTGATCCTGAAGGTGGTTTATATGTTCTAAATCAATTGAAATATCGTAGAGATATAAATCAGTTCAGAGCTGATTTGAAAGTTTGCGTTTGCTCAAATGATAAAAAATATCAACAAGTCTTAATTGATAAGGGATTTGATAAGATAGATTTCATATATTTTGCATCATTTTCATTTGTAGTTGAAATGAATAATTTTATTTCTAAATGTGAAATAGGTGAAGTTAATGATAACTTATGAAAAATTTGAATCATTGATTCAAGGGTTTGATATTGAGGCTTCTAATGTGATCGCTTGTTTACAATCGTTAGATAAATTGTATGTTTTAAAAACTATTTCTGAAAATGATACAATTGCTACTGCTATTTCTGAACTTGAAATGATTTCGATTGATTTAAGATCTAAATTTAGAGCTGAATTGAAAACTTCATTTGAAATAGAAATGAATCAAAATGCTTTTGATGAAATGTTATTTGCTGAATTTAAAACAGAATATAAAATTATAGCAAGTTTAAAAATTTATGAATTTTTTAAAAATATTTATGAATCACAGTTGTTTAACATTTATGTAATCATCGAGCCTGATACTTATTATTTGATAGATGCTCTCATTAAAAAATATGAGATAGACTTCGAACTACGTCCAGATTGTATTAGAAAAGTTTTACATTTTAAAAATTTAAAAGTTAAAGATAAGGTAATACCTAAATCTGTTGAGATTCATAATCCTTTAGATGGATATCCTGAAGTGATCTATGCTCTTAATGAGTTTGAATCTTTGTTAAATGGTATTAATGAAGATAAAAATGAAAACAATATAGAGTTTATGAGTGAAGAAGAATTTGATGAATTAATTGAAGAATTAGATAATTGTTTTAGCCGCATGGTAGATATTGAATTGAATATTTTAGTCTTGATAAGTGAAGCTTCAAGAGTAATGGATGATAAAAAATTATCATTATTTATTGCTCAATTCAAATCTAAAATCAATTTAATTATTGATGAATCATAGGGATTAAAAAATGAGATATGAATCTGTTGAAAAACTGTTAAATGTGCCTATTGATTTAGAAATAGCTCACATAGATACATTTGAGGATAATGTAATGTATTCAATCAGAATATTCTCTCAACAAGGATATGATATTAATTTTAATTTTATGAAAAATATGAATGATCAAGGATTTTTTAGATTTGAAATTAAATTCATATTTGTATCAAATGGTGTTAAAGATCTTTTCAACTTTAATATGATGAATTTGAAATTGATTGTAGATAAAGTTAAAGTTTGCAAATTATTAAAAAATCTTGAATTATTTGAATCAAAATCAAGTAATAAAATTTATTTAAAATTTCATCAAATTGATGGTGAAGAGATTATAAATAGAGTGATTAAGGAGCTAGAATATGCAGCAAATTGCGATAGATGTTAATATGTTGAAAAGGTTGCTTAAATATGCGACTCAAAATAAAACAATATTTGGTCAAGTTTCAATTATAAATAAAATAGATGGAAATGAGCCCTATATTTCATATAAATATCGAACTAAAATTGCAGGAGCTTTGACTAATACTTCAAAAGGTTTATATTTTTCTCAATTTAAAGAATTGATTAAAAAATCGATTCTTAATCTTGAATATGAAATAGTTGAAAGAGCTCATAGTGCAAATGTTTATGATTTGACGACAAATAAAATGATACACATTAATCCTGAAATAGATTCTGAAGCTCAATATTCAATTCATAGAATAATTGATTCAGCAATATATTTATTAAATTTAAAGAAACTTAGCAAGGAGTTAGAATGACTAAAAGTAAGATGCTTCAAATCATAGGTGAGCTTGGTGAAGATATAACATCTCTACATTATAGCATTATGGAAAAAGAGGGAAATTTAAAAAATAAAGAAAGAGAAATTGAAAGTTTATTTAATAAATTAATTGAGAGTGAAGATTCACCTTTAATTAAAGGTGCAGAGGTTAAATTGGTTACATCTAATAGTAATGAAATATATTATTCATCAGATGGTGTTAAATATGCATATATTCTCACTTCAGAAGATAAAAAGGAGATTGAATGAATTTTGTTAAAAATAGTATAGGTGGCATAGCTATTAATTTGAATAAAGATGATGTTTTAAGAATTTTAGAATCAAATAATTATCAATTAATAGAAAATTTTCAATATAAAATTGAAGCTGATGAATCATATCTCTCTGATTTAGAATATATTGGTGAAAGATTTCATAGAGATATTGCAGATATTTCTTTCTTTATAGAATCTGAAGAGAGTGATGAAATGCTTAGTTTTATAAGAGAAGCTTTAATTGATAGCGATTTAGTGTTTTCTAATGTTGTAACTGATGAAGAGACATATTCAATTGAAAATTATGGAATTAAGAAGTTAATATTTGAACTAATTTCTCGTATTGATAATCAACAAGTTACATTTGATGATAATGAAGAACTAGCAAAAAAATATGAAATTCATTATAGTAGACTATTCTCAATTTATAAAGGGTTACAATGAAGCATTATTCTGAATACATCATCAAATCAGATCTTATGCGTCCTTTAGAATATGACTATACTACTGTTGAATTAGAATTGCTAAATCATGAAAACAAAGTAGTTGAAACTATTACAGTTTCTCACAAAGAGTATAGGGGTGTTAGATCAAAGAAAAAGTATGAAAATTATACAGTTAAAAATATAAACAAAAATGAAAAAGAATATCTTAAAGCTGTAGATAAATATAATCGAGATTGTGATGAATTACAATCTAAAAGAAATATTTCAAATGAAATGTTTATTGAAGATTTAGTTAAAGAACTTAACTCAACTAGAAAAATAGTTGAAAAGGCTATGCAAATATTAAGTTATATTAATCTTGACTATGTGAGTCTTCATGATTATATTAATAACGAATATGGTAGTGAAGGACTAGATTTTGATGAAACATTCTTCGAAGTAAAAATAAGTATGCTATCTAATCTTGTTAGCATATTATCTAAAGATTAAAAATGAATAACATTCATGTTAGAGAAGCTACAAAATTTTGCTTTGAAAGATATTGTTGCAAGTTTCAAAAATATCTAACTGATTCTGAATTAGCATTGTGTGATGAAGCTATTAAATCAATCAACATTTACCCTATTGATAAACTTTCTAGATGGTTAGGATTCATTCAGGGAATATTGATTGAAAGAAAAGCTACGACCATTGATGCTGAAAGAGATTTTTCAAGAGAATATTTTCATGAAGCTTATTTAAAAGATGGAATTGAAATTCCAAAAACATTTGATTCAAAAATTAAGGAGAATAAAAATGATTAAAAGATATATAGTTTGTGTTGATGGATACGATTTAGATAAAAATGAAAATTCTTATTTTGTTGACGGGTCTGAATTAAAACTACTTAAAGGTATTAAAGAAATAAAATTTTACAATCTTGAAAATTGGGTTAGTGGTCATGAATCAGTTGAATATGATATTATTCAAGTTCCTGAAAATGTAGTTCCTATTAAAATCAAGTGTATGAAATCAAGAGCTGATAATTCTGTTACCGTTAAAATTAATTCGGAATTTGAGTTAACTCAAGAGGTTAAAGATATTATTGAAGCTACACATAAAGTTAATGCTAATGATAATAAGCTATATTTTCATTACTTAGCAGATTTAGTAATAGCTGATACTCCTGAAGGATTGAGAGAAAAACTATCAGAGAATGATTTTGCTCAAGTGCATTTACAAGGTGAAAGTTTAGAAATAATCAATAAATATTTTGAAAGCTGAAAATTGGCAAATTGCAACTGATTCAAAAATTAAGGAGAATAAAAATGTTCAAAAATAATTTTAAACAATATGGATTTACATCTGCTTTAAAAGGTGAAATAACTAAGAAGCTTGATGCAACTAATCAATTACTTGGAATCATATATAATGATCAAGAAGAAATAGATTTAATTATTATTTGGGATTCAAATACAGGTGAATTTCTAGACATTTGGGATCCAACTACAGGTGAAGTTCTAGACTTTTGGGATATCTCTGATAGTAATAAATTTAAATTGGAACAATACAATTTAACTCCTCTCAAAAAAGAATGGTATTTAAATACAGAAGAATTTGATAACTATATTGGTAAAATCATAATCAATTATAGAGGTGATCTTAGAATAATTCAAAATATTGATGAAAATAAAGTTGCTACAAAAGAGCAGAATATGTATCATGATATTTTGAAAGCTGAAAATTGGCAGATTGCTACAAATGTGTAATTATGATTTAAAAAAATGAATAAAATAGCAGGAATTTAATCTTGCTATTTTTTTTTAATTTTAATTTTTGATTGGTATATGTTAAAATTAAAGTAAATATAATCAAAATTATATTACAATAGTTTAAAATTAAATAAGGAATCTATAATGGATAAGTTAATTATAAGCTATCTTGAAACTGTTAATGCTAAATTTAATAACAGATTCAAATATCCTTATATTGAAGAAGAATATTTCAAAAAAGATGAGAAAGGTAAATGTATTTTAACTACCATTTGTCCTGATCATGGTGAATTTAAAATTGATAAAGATGTTCACAAATATAGTTCATATGGATGCGCTGAATGTGCAAAAGTTGAAAAACAAATAATCAAAAATAAAAAGAATAAACAAGACTTTATTGACAGAATAATGAATGACGAATTCAAATCTAAATTGCAATATCCGTATATTGAAGAAGAATATGAAACTTTAAAATCTATCATAACTGTTGTTTGTCCAATTCACGGAGAGTTTAAATCAGGTGGTGAGAATATTTTAAATTCTAAACATCTTTGTAGAGATTGTCATTTTGAAAATCTAAGCAAAGTGAAAACAAAATCATATGAAGAGTTTAAACATTTAGAAGATTATTACAAAGATTTAATATTTGATTGGAATACATTTGAGTCATCAGATATACCTATGCAAGTTACTTGCAAAATTCATGATGAAAAGATAATGATACATCCTTGGAGATTATATTCTGAAAAGAAAGGATATACTGATGTTAGATGTTGTCCTAAATGTTTAAGTGAGCATAAAATTAAAAGACAAATTGAAATTAATAGACCTATAATGTTAGATTTAATAAAGCAATTTGAAATTAAATTCAAAAATGTTTATGAAATAATCACACCTATTGATGAAATATTAAATCTTACTTCTAAACATATTAACATACAAGTTAAAGAATGTTCATCAGGAAAGATAATTGAGAAAACTTTACCTAAATTCTTAAAGTAAATATTAATCAAATATATCATACAATAGTCTAAAATTAAATAAGGAATCTATAATGCAAAAAATGCAAACACATTCTATTGATTTAGTAGAAATAGAAAGCATAGAGATAGTTGATGAAGGATTTGAAGAGGTTTATGATATTTCAGTTGAAAATTATGAAACATTTGTTGGAGGAATCATTCCTTCTGAAGCTGGATATAAAGGGGTGTTAGTTCACAATTCTGCAATGTATCCGTCAATTGGACAAACTTTTAACCTTTCCCCGAACACATATATACTTAAAATAGATTGTGATACTAAAACATTAGCAAGATGGATTTATGAAAATTATATTTCAGATGAAGATGCTAATAGAATTGTACAAATTACTTATAAACCAATGACTTGGTTTGGTGAAGAAGGAATCTTAGGTAAAAAGCAAACTGATAAATTAATAAATGTGTTGAGTTGGGTTAAGGATAATAATTATATCTTAACTGTTGCTGGGGCTGTATTAAATAATCATAAACAGAAGTTAGGATTCCATACTGAGCTTATTATTGAATTAAGAGATCAAAGAGATTTCTATAGAGCTTTAGAGAAGAAAGCAGCTATTGCAAAGAATGATGTCGAATACAAGAAATACAATAATGCGCAGACTGCGAGAAAGTTAGTTCTGAATGGTGGTTACTACGGAAGTCAAGGGACAGATAGTTTTAATTTCTACTCTCTAGGTTTAGCTGAAAGTATTACTAAATCTGCTAAAGTTGAAATCAGTTTTGTGTGCTATTTCTTAGAAGATTATATAATTAAAAGTGAAGATAAATCTAGAGCAATGGCTTTAGAAAATCAAGGTGAATTTCATGATATCATTGATGACGATGAACTTTAAAGCTAAATATAAATAATTATCAGAGGTGAGGATTAATCTTCACCTATTTTTAATTTTCAAAGGTGAAAATATGGTAAGAGATTGCACTATATCAAGACTCACAAATTCCGTCAAAAAGTGGAAAGATGATTGCAACAAAAAGTTTAATAACAAGTTTGATTATTCAAATGTGGGATTAGTTTCAGCTGATGATCAGATTGAAATAATTTGTCCAATTCACGGAAAATTCACGACCACTAGAGTTTTACATTTAGGTTCAAAAACAGGTTGTAAGCAATGCAAAGTTCCTACTGCATCAGTTCAAAAAAGATATGAAAAATTCATATCAGATAGTGCTGAAAAATTTCCAAATGTTGAAATTATGGAATGTGATTATGTCAATAACAAATCTAAGGTCAAAAGCAAATGCAATGTTTGTGGAAAAATCAGTGAATGGACAGTTCAAGGAATAAGTTCATCTAAATTAGGATGTAAAGAAGATTGTGCTAAACTTTTAAATAATAAAAGATTCTATGACATTCAAGAAGAAGAAACAGAAAAATGGAAGCAAAGATGTTCTGAAAAGTTTAATAATAAATTTGATTATTCTAAAGTTGAAGCTTGCGGTGTTGATGATAGAATCATCATTATTTGTCCTGAGCACGGAGAAGTTGAAACTACAAAATATAATCATGAAAATTATCAAACGGGTTGCAGATTTTGCTCAGGTGTTGCGATGCAGTCATCTGAAAAGTTAAAGAAATTTCAAGAGATGAAGGAAGCATATCCAAATTATGATTATTCTAAATTTAATTTTGAATTATCTTTAGAACAAAAGCAGATTGTCATTTGTCCTGAACACGGAGAATTTGAAATAAGCTTGCACAATTTTATGAATGCTGAAACTCCTTGCAAAGCTTGTAGGTATAGAAAAATTGGTGATTCTTATCCTCTTGGAGACAAAGATGAATTCATTAGAAGGAGTATTGAAATACATGGTGATAAATATGATTATTCTAAAACAGAATATAAAAGATCATATGAACCAATTGATATTGAATGCTCAATTCATGGAACATTTTCACAACTAGCATACAATCATGTTAGAGGTGCAGGTTGCCCTAAATGTTCAAAATCATTGACTGAGAATGCTTTAGCTCAATGGATATCTGATTTGGGAGTTGAAATTAAACAGAGTGATAGGACTATTATTAAGCCTCAAGAAATAGACATATTGATAGAATCTCATAAATTATGCATTGAATATAATGGATTATTCTATCATTCAATTACAAATTATGATCCAAATTTTCCTAAAAAATACCATTTGATTAAAACAGAAAATGCTGAAGAGAAAGGGTATCAATTATTCCACATATTTGAGAATGAATGGATGTTTAAAGAAAAAAGACTAATTTGGGAATCTATGATTAAAAATAGATTGAATCTTTGTGATAAAATCTATGCAAGAAATTGTGAAATCAAAGAAATTGATTCAAAAACTTTTAAAGAATTTTGTGAAGCGAATCACTTACAAGGATTTGCAGCTTCAAAAATAAGATTAGGAGCATTTTACAATAACGAATTAGTTTCAGTTATGAGCTTTAGCAAGCCTAGATTTGATTCAGGTCATGAATATGAATTAATTAGATTTTGTAATCTACTTGATACTACTGTTATTGGTGGAGCTTCTAAGCTTTTAAAATATTTTGAAAGAAATTATAAACCTAAATCTATTATTAGCTATGCTAATAGAAGATGGAGTCAAGGTAACTTGTATGAAAAATTAGGATTTGAATTTTCAAAGAAAACTGAACCAGGATATTTTTATTGTGATTATTCATCATTAATATTATATAATAGATTAACTTTTCAAAAGCATTTATTGGAGGATGAAGAATATAGATTGAAATATTTAATCAACAATTATGATTCATCTATAAGCGCTGATGCAAATATGTTAAATAATAAATACGGAATAATTCATGATTCAGGAAATATTGTATTTACTAAAACTTACAGCTATCCTGCTTATGAAAATGTAATCTTAGAAGATGATTTATTATTTTAAGGAGCTAATATGAATTGTATTTATACTTGGATTATTTTAAATTATGGAGTTAGAGTCTTATATGGATTTTTAGAATTATTAGTAGCTGAAAAACTAAATGATTCAGAACTTGAAGATTATGATTATTTAGATTCTAAAATTCAAAATTGGTATGAAATGGAATTGATTAATTCAAATCAATTATATTATTTTAATCAAATAATTATTGAATTGAAAGCTAATCAATACAATAAAAGATTGAATGTGTATACTAATACTTTGCTTCTTTTAACTAAAGAAATGAATATTAAGTAAACATTAAAACAAATGAAGCTAGAGTTATTAAAGATTCTAGCTTCAAATTAAAACAAATAAGGATGAAAAATGACAAAGATTGTATTAGATGAACGTGAAAAATTTAGACTTCACAAATTTTTAGAAAAAGGAAAAGACCTTGTAGATTCTTTACCTACATACATTATAAATTTATGTGAAAGAATTGAAGAGACTTCAAAATTTGACATAGATAGAAATTTGCTAACTAAGCGAGTAGAATATTATGTTGAAAATGAGCAAGATTATTATGATAATAATGTGTTGCTTTTTATACAAGATATAAATTTTGACAAATTAAGACTTGTATTAACTAAATCAGAAAGTGAAGATTTTCAAACTGTTATAAAAAATATTATATTTGATGAATGCAAAGTATCGAAAGGTCCTAAATCTTTCAAAAAGTTTAATGATTTCATAACATTGTTTGAAAAAGATTCGAAGCTTATCAGTTATAATGTGATTGAAGATAGATTTGTTGAGTTCATGATATCAAATCATTTCAACAATAGATTAGAAATATATGGCGTTAGTTTAGGTGAAAATGTCGCTGATATGACTCTTAGATCTATTAATGAAATTGTGTTAATAGGATATGTTAGTAAAGAATTAATATTGAATATTAGAGGAGATTTAATATGAGTGTTAAAAAAGAATTAGAAGAGGTGCTATGATAGTATATGAAAAGAAACAGATAATATTAAGTCTCACAAATACTGAAAAAGAAAAATATGATGCAAAATTTAAAGAATTATCTAATCATTGTGATTATATTGATTCTCCAAAATTGATTCATAAAAAAATAATTCGTGAGTTTTTATTAGAATGGGACATTAAACGTACTCTTGAGAGTGAAAATGTTATTTATGAGTATGAATTTAAAAAGATGATTGAAACAAGACCTGATAGTTGTGATTTAGTTGTTGACTATTATGAAGCTACTAAATCAATAGCACATTTTAAAGGAGAACGTTAAATGAAAAAAGAAAGTATGGAGGTAAATGAAAATGGCATATAGTGTAAGAGATATAATTAATGCAATTAAAGAAAATGCTAGTTGCACGCATTTAGTGTTAATATTAAATGGTAAACACTACAATTCGGGATTTGATGTTTTTAGCTGGAGAGGTAGTTATAATATGCCTGCTGTTGAATTCATGAAAAATGATTATCCTATGAATATTGAAGAAGAAGATATTTTGATGAAACTTGAAAATATTCATGCAACTAGAGTTATTGGATACAGGGGCGGAGAATATACTTTAGATGAGGATTCAACATTATTTTTCACTTTAGGTAAAGCAGATAGTGGTGAATGTACTGCAATTACTAGTCACGAAGTAATTGACGATACAATTTATTTTTATTTAGAACCAGATTGTTATTAAGTAGGTGTTTCATGGAAAATGTAAATGAAAATATACCTTCTACTGAATATGTATTATATCAAAATAAAATATATTCAGTGCATCATCCAGATACAAATAACGAAGACAACAAAGTTTGGTGTTCTCAATTACATACATCAGGGTTTTGGTTTTATAGAGAAGTAATAAGAGGAGGGTCAGGAATTTGTGATTTTGGAGCATATTGTGGACCTATACCTTTAGAAGATTATAGACACATATTAAAAAATGGTGAGCCTTGGAGCCATGATAAAGTTAGATCTAGACTAAGATATTCTAATAGAGATGGCGGAAAGATGTTTGATTCATTTAGAGATTCAAGAGATGAATTTTTCAATAAAATAAGTTCTAAAATCTCAAACTTTTTCAATATTAAATAAAAGGTTAAAATGAATGATGATGTAACTAAAGATGTGGAGAGTTGGTGTTTATCATCAACTCTTCAATAACATTAAAAAATAAATAAGGATGAAAAGATGGATGAATTAAAAAAGGCTTATGAATATAGCAATGGAGATGTTATCGATTCAATTAAATTTATAGAAGATATGAGTAATTCAATTCCACATATATTTAGACTTTTATCAGATGATAAACATATTGGAATTGGAAATAAAATATTAAAGTTTAGAACTTTGCCTAAGAATTCAAAGCTCGACTCTTTAAATGAAAAATATTCTATAAAAATATCATTCGACGGTGATGTTGAAATTCCTATAATATCTGAAAGGTCTGGTGAAGTTTGGATGTCATACACTCCACAAGAAGTATATACTTGTGAAAAAGGAATCCAAAAAGCTGAAGGTGTTGTAATTTTAGGTGGATTAGGTTTAGGATATATGGCTAATATGATTATGCAAAAAGAATCTGTTAAAAAGCTTTATATATTCGAAATTGATTCTGATGTTTGTGAAATAATAGGGTCTGAATTATTGAAAAATGATATAGGTTCGGATAAAGTTGTAATTATTAATGATAGTTTGTATGAATTACATAAATACAATATCAATTATGATTGTATAATTAATGATATCTATTTAACAGTTGAAAGTTGGATGACTGATTCTCAACTTTTAGAAGCATTTCCTGATTTCTTTACAAATAATAAAAATTGGATTTGGTATGTATATGAGCCTGAATTAATGGCTCAAAAATTGGCTTACAACATAAATAGCGGTGATTTAAGTGTTGATGAAGTTCATGATATTTATGCTCAACTTCCTGCTCAATATGATTATGACTATTGCCTTGAAGTTCATGATAATAATTATTTTACATGCGAAATTTGCGGATGGAATTATAGTAATTGTGTCGAATGCGATGATTTAGAAGAGCTAGAAAGATTAGGTGTTGATAGATGCTGCATTGATTGCACAGACAATTAAATAAGGATGAAAATATGCAAGAATACAGTTTAATTAATGAAAATCAAAATATAATAGTGAAAGGAAAGCGTTGATATGAAAATTAAAATTACAATAAATGATGAACTTGAAGAATTACAGGTTAATCAAAGGTTAGATTATTTAAAGATAAATAATTTAAATAATAATGTCACTAAATATCCAAAATATGGATATTTAAATATATTTGAGAATTCATTTACAGTGATGAATTTCTTAGAAAATTCAAATGATTCAGGATTTAGAGAATTGAGTTTAGATGAATTTTTGTTGATTGATTATAGAAATTCTTTAACATACGTTTTATGTATTAGATATGAAAATGATGATACTGAAATTGAAATTCTTGCTCATTCCAAAGATTTAGAAAAATTGAAAGAATATGGATTGAAATATGGAGAATTATTAAAACCTAAACTTTGCAAAATAGGATATGATTCTGAATATTTTGAAGTAAATAGTTTTAGCACAAGAACTACAGAATTAAGTGATACTATTCTACACTCAGTGTTATATTATGATTCTGAATCATTTATATCTTTAGAAATTTATCCGAGTTCTGAAATATGAAAACTGATGATTTTAAAAAATGCAATTACATTGCAGACACTATGATTTCAACAGCTATATCATTACTGATTGCTAGTACAATTATATATTCAACAATTTATGATATGCCAAATTTTTGGTCATTAATGTTGATTACAGTTTTAGGTTGGAGTTTTATTGCTGCAATCGCATTGTTAAAACTTTCAGCAAAATATCAAGTGAAACATTATGATGAACTTGCTGAAGTAGTTTCTAAGTTCAATTGGTTTGGTGAGATTGCAATATATTTTGTAATTCTACCAAAGGTTTTATTAGTGAGCAGTCTGTCATTAATAATGTATGTCTTAATGTTACTATTTTCTCAGAAAGGATAAAAAAAATGATTGATTTAATTTTAAATGTGTTGGTGATAATAGTTCTATTATCACTTCCAGGCTTTGTTCTGTATTTCAAAAATTCAGTATATGCGATGTATTCAATTGAAGATTTTAAAAATAGCTTTGATCAAACTAAATTGAATAAATTTGGTGCTTATACATTCAATTCGTTTATGACTGTCACTAAATATGTTAATTTAGCTTTTTGGAAAATTGTTGATCTTTTAAATTATATTGTGCAATTAGCATTCTTTAAGAGATAGAAATATTAAATATCAACTAATGTTAGAAATAGCGTTAGTTGATTTCTTGTTTTAAATTTTAAATTGGAGGAGATTGTTTGTTATTAAAACATGAAATACGAGAGTATCACGATAAAAAATATTATGTTATCGCAGAAGCTACTAGAAGTTGGAAAATTCCATTAATAGAGCAAATAAGAGAATGCAAGTTAATTAAAATAGGTGCTAAACTTGCACATTTCAGATATTTAGATGCTGATGGAAATGTTGAAGATGTTATACATAAAGCTAGAATTGATGGTTCAGGAATTTATCAATTATTTAGCACATTACAAGCTGCAAAGTTACACGCAGTTAGATCTGAATTAATTTCAAACATAAAAGATAACATTCAAATATTACCAAGCAATAATCTGATTGAAATTGCAAAATTAATAAAGTCTTATGGAGCTAAAATGTCAATAGAAGGAATTGAAATATGAATTTAGAATTAGAAAGGAATAATATGGATGCTAAATACGCTATTGTTAAATCAGTAAATTATTCATCAGGATTTAATACAGATCAAGTCATAGAAGGAATTGAAATATTTGATTCTGTTGAAAAAGCTAATGAAGAGGCTACAAAAAGAAATAAATTGATAAGTGATGCTCTTGATTTATTTTTTAAGGAATTACCGGAAGATACTGATATTTCAACGGAAACATACTATAAATATGAAGTCGCTAAAATCAAAAAGTTGAGTTTTGATTTAGAGTGTCAAGTTGGATTTGATAATATTCTATCATATGAAGAAGAGGAAATATGGTCAAAGGTTTGTAAAAAGTTGAATGAGTCTGATGGAAATATAAATAATTAATAGAATGGAAATATTCTACAGTTAAAACAAAAAAGGATGAAAAATGCGAAAAGATGAAGAAAAAAAGTTTGAAAATAAATACCCTACAATGGCTGCTTGGGGAAAATTACCTAAGGAAGTAATTAGAGGGATTCAAGAATTCGTTGAATTCGTACAAAATAAAAATATGTCATTAGATAAGTGCTCTGATACAGATATATTGTCATTAATTGCTTCAATGAATAAAATTGATTATTCAGAACTGCAAAAAGAGCGCTCAATGTTTGAAGCAGAAATACAAGGAGAAGTTAATGGACACTAATCCTGTTTTTGGCTTTGATATGATCTTGCCTATTCAAGAGAATGCAATTTTTTCAGGAAAATCTTATAATGAGTTCACTAAAAAATATTCTCAAAATGTTATAGATATATGCTCAAAATTACCTGAATTTTCAATCATATTAGTTCCAGCTAACACTAAACTTAAAATAATCAATTCAGATTTTAAACTTGTTGATATCGAATTTGATTCTGCGATTGAAATTTATTTATTGTATGATTACTCTTCACATGTAAAATTTCAAGTCATGATATCACCATTTGAAATGTTAAGTTATATTTCAATAATTAATAAACTTGAAAAAATTAATGATTCTAATAAACTTAAATGCATAACCTTACTAAATTCTTGGAATTATATTTTAATTGATATGATTATTGATAAAAATTTTAATTTCCAACTAAGTATCGATAATTCATTCTTTGATGAGTATTATAATTATGAGATAAGTAAATTTATTAATGTTAGTAATAATATTAAAGATTTAATTTCATCTATAAATTTAGGAAAAATTAATAATAAGCGTTGGTATGATGACTCTTCAAAATATTATATTTTTGATTCATCGTTATTTGGAAGGATTCAGGGTTCAAATATTATGGAATATGACATTCTTCATATTGTTGAGAATCATATAGATTATATTTCAAACTTTAATTGCAAGAATATAATTAGCCCTATGTTTGAGTATGGAAATGAGTATCTAATTTCTGAAATTTTAAATGCATTCAAGTTAGTTGTTATTGATGATAAATCTGTATTATCGCATAATGCGCAAGCTATGAATTCTAGAAGATTTCAGTTTAAATATACAACAGCTTCTAGGCTTCATAACATGTATCGTATAATTGGAGAAGATGTCACTCATCAACAATTCATACAATTATTTAAACACACTTGTATGAAAGAATTAGTGACTGATGTATCTGTTAAGAAATATTCTGATAACATATCTGTTGAAACATCAGTTAATTCAATATGGACTGAAAATAAATTAATTCTGAATAATTGCACAACATCTAAAAATGTTGTAGAAACATATCAAGATTTTATTGATATAGTCGATGATGATGCGGATATTGAATTGTCAAATGATTTAATTGATCAATTCCCTTTACATTTTATTGCTTTAAGTGCTTTATATAAATTGAGTTATGCAGCATTAAAAGGTGAAGTAATCAAAGAACTTGCAGCATACGGAAGTTCAGCAGCATTCAGATATCTGAATATATTTTGCCGAAGTTACTTAGATGTTGTCAATGATAATATGTTATTAGCATTGCAAAATATGATGCACGATATTTCTGATGCAATTAAAAAATCTCAAAAGTATCATGATGATAGCTTTGAGTTATCTGAAAAGGTAGCTAAGAATAACTTAGACCAATTATCAAAATTCATGGAAAAATATTTTAAAATGAATAATTGGGATGAGAATTTTATCAATGCGACATTTGATTCATTAGTTAAAGTTGATATTAATTTCAATCAGCACACACAAATTAATAGAAAGAATATAGTTGCAATATTTTGTAATTTAAAAGGTTATTTCAGATCAGAAGAAGCATTGTATAATAATCAGAATGTTAGAAATGACATTCAAGAATATTCTGAATATTCTTCTGAATATTCTTCTGCATATAGATACATAAATAATTATATCATTAATGATGAAAAACCAGAATACTTATCGAAAATATTCACATTTGATCCCGAAGAGGAAGAAAGAAGATGAAAAAAATAATTATAGCATTAGCAATGCTAATAAGTAACGTAATAGGTACAGATGAAGTTAAACAGCTTGACCCTCACAAAGTAAAATGGTCAGCGGATATGTTTAAATATGTTGGTTCAAAATATATTAATTGCGATGTATTTTCTGATACTTTCAGAGAATCATTGGCGAGAGGTTATAATACAGAACTTGATAAAGATACGGCATTTTCTGTATTTTATGTTTCTGATCTAAAAGCGTATGTGACATATACTTGGAGAATTGATAATGAAACAGCTGAAATATTTGAGATATTTTACACAAATTCAAGAGATTTGTGTCCTGTATTACTTATACAAGAAGGATGGATTAAATGATTAAAAATATACTTAAATCATTATTGATTATGAGTGCAATTATTTTAGCGCATAGTGTTGCTAATGCAAACATAAATGTAAATTCAAAAGCATATATTTCAGACGCAAAGGGCGATGAAGCATATCAAGTAAAAATTATTCAATTAAGAAATGCTGCTTATGATAATATAATATCTAAGCTTACAGCTAGTGAAATAAAATGGTTGGCAATTCCCTCTAAAGGAATTAATCAATGCAGATTAATTAATGACGCAACTCTTGTTAAAGATATTTTGTTTGCTGTTAAAAATGAAGCTTATCTTTACATTTCAATAGAAGCAATAGAAATAAATGGTAAAAGTGAAAAAGGATTTGCATTTCAAGATGTTGCTGGGCATGATTTTGTGTTTGCTAGATCAAAAGCAACTTGTGATGCTATGGTGGAGCTTAGTTATGAATAATATTTATGAAACAATACCTACTGAAATATTAGGTGAATTGCAACTAATATGTGCTAAAGATAATAAAGATGTTAAGTCGCAATATTTAAATGTGTTAAATGCAGAAGGGCCGGTTGAAATGATTGCAAAATTGTTTCAACTGCCTGTCCAATTGGTGATGAAAATCAAATTAATTCAAACAAGAGAGATTGAAAATGGAAAATGAAAACTTTAATAAGCTGCCTCTAATGATTAAAGATGCAATCAAAATGTACGCTAGTGAATCAGCTATGAATCATTTGACTTTATTTAATAATATTAAAAAATCTACAGGTTCAATTCAAAGTCTTTCAAAGCTATTTGAAATTCCTGAAATTGTAATATCTGCTATTAAAGAAGTTTAAGAAAAATAGAAGGACTTCCTTCTATTTTTATTTTTTATATTTTCAGAATTCATGAAACTTTAATCAAATATTCATTACAATTATGAATGAAAACAAAGGTAAAAGGAAGTTAATGTTAGGTAACAATATTGAGCTTAATTATTTAGATTCAATCAAGCAGTCTGATTCAACATTATACAGATTAAGATATTTAGATAATAATATAATTTCAGGAAATAAAGTAAAAACAGGATTTAGAGAAGGTGGGTATTGTTCTAAAGATACTGAATTTGTGAATTTTTCAGGTGTTATTGGTAAAAATGTAAAACTTATTAATTGCTCAGTAGGATCTAATGTTCATATATTTAATGGAACATTTGTCAATTGTGTATTTAAAAATAGCGTTACAATATTTGATAATAGTAAAAATGCTGTTAAAAATCGAGATGTTAAAATTGAAGGAATTACATTTGAAAAATGTAATGCATTTGATTTAGATAAATTTATAAAGGGAGAAATACATGTTTAAATTAATAGGAATAGATGGACCTGATTTAGCAGGAAAAAGCACATTAATTAAATCAATAATAGAAAGCAATCCTGATAAATATGCAACGTACACTATTTTAGATCAAAATAAAGATTTAGGAAAATTCATAAGAGATTATTTGAAAAAACCTTTAAATGATAATTCATATAAGGTGTTTAAACATTTATTTTTAGCTAACATTTCAGAAGTGTATGAAGAAATACTTGACTTATTAAATACAAAAAATGTAATTTTAGATAGACACATTTTAAGCACAATGATATATGGGATAGATCCTAGAGTTCATGAATTAGCATTTTTTAATGAAGTTAAAGGTGTGTTTGATGCTTATCCTATTAGAGCTGATTATAATTTATATTTAAATATAAATAAAGCAACATTCATTGAAAGAAGTAAATCAAGAACAGATAAATCTAAAGAAGGCTATGAAAAAGAAGATATATTTGATAAACTAGAATTAAATTCTAAAAGAGTTATGAGTTGCATACTAAGAAATGCAGCTGATATGAACATATCTATAATAAATGCAGATAAAACAGAAAAGGAATTGTTTGATTCTGTTTTACATACTATTGAAGAAATAGAAATGATTGGAGTGCATACTTGGTTCCAAAATAAAAAGAATACACAGATTGAAGAATTATTAAAAGAGGAAAAAAGAGAAGCATAAGCTTCTCTTTTAAATTCCAAAAATTTTATCAATTATTTCTTTAGGTGAATTAGATTGCACATCTACTGCATTTTCAAACGCTTGGATGTTTGAAATCTTTTTATCAATTGTATTCAAAACTAAAGGATCAATAATACTATTTTTACAAACTAATCTATAACAAGTTACATCTCTAGTTTGACCTATTCTATATGCTCTTGCAAATGCTTGAGCTTCAACAGCAGGATTCCACCACAAGTCATACATAATAACATGATTAGCTGCAGTTAAAGTTAATCCTGTTGCTCCTGCTTTCAATGATATAATTATTATATCATATTTTGAATCAGGATTCTGAAATGTTCTTACAATTTCAGTTCTTTCTTGCTTTGAAAAAGATCCATCAATTACTAAACACTTATTAGAACCTAAAGCTTTTTTAATTATTTCAATTGTTGGAGTAAATTGAATAAATATTATAGCTTTTTCTTTCTTAGCTCTAATTTCACCAATTTTCTTAACTAAATAATTTAACTTAGAAACATTAGCATCATATTTAACTCCTACAGGTATTAAATCAGAAGGGAGTGAATTATGATTTGATGTTAATTGTCTTAATCTTAAGAATCCTACAATTGCATCATTATAGAACGCTGAATGAGAATCTATTGCATTTTTTATTTTTCTATTATATATTCTTAAAATATTTTCTTCAACTTTTCTTTCATATTCATTAAGATATAAAAATTCATTTTTTATTTCAAGTTTAGCTTGTAATATTGATGAATCCATTTCTCTGCTTAAATATATTCCGTTGATTAATTTTCTAGTTAATTCAACTGCGTTTTTTCTAAATGTATTGGATAAATATCTCAATGATTTATCTGAATCAACCATTATAACTTTAACTAAAGAATGCACATCTGAAATACTATTTTCTAATGGTGTACCTGTTAATAGTATTTTGAATTCAGCTTGAGTGTATCTAGCTTTAGTTGCTAATTGAGTTAACTCATTCTTCATCTTTTGAGCTTCATCATATATAATTATTTCAGAAGTTATTTGTTTATTTATTGAAGATTCATACGAATATATTTTAACTTTATTCATTAATTTTGGATAAAAAGCTTTAATTTCTTGTTCCCAATTTCCTGTTAAAGAAGCAGGAGCAATTATTGTAGCTGTTTTATTAATTAAAGCAAGAGTAGCTATTGTTTGGATAGTTTTACCTAATCCCATTTTATCACCAAGAATACACCCTGGAACGCCTTTTAAATATAAATTATACATCCAAGACACACCTATCTCTTGATGTGGTTTTAAAGTGGCTCTAAATTTTAATTCATTAAATGCCTTTAATACATTTTCATCCTTTGCTTTATTAACTGTATTAGCTACTGAAAGTATTCTTTCAAATTCTTTAGAGTCATCAGATGTTAAATATGAATATACTTCACTAACTAAAGATTTAAATTCATCTTTATCATACATATAATATATTTTGTTATAAATAAATTTATCATTATCATTTTTAAATGATTTTGCAATTGCTAACATCAAATGTTGATTTTTATAATCTTGTAATAATTCTTTGATGTGTAAATATTGTAGTTCTTCACCAGATTGAAAGTAGCATTTGATATTTGATTTTAATAATTGTGAAAATTTATCTTTATCAATTTTAACCCATCTAAATTCATCCATATTTATAATCTTCATTATGCTTTTCGCAGTTTCATAATCTGGTTTAATTAATGTTTTCTCTTTGAATGCAGGAATATAAAATTGGTAATTGTGAAAGTCTAAAGGAATATTATAAGGAATTCTAGCATACTCTAAAAATATATCAATTATTTCTATTTTATTTGAATTCACTGATTGCTTTGTAATCACCATTGAAGCTTCTTTAATTTTTCCTGAAATATTTATAATTTTAGAAGCTTGGAATTTTTCACTCAAATCACTTTTAAAAACTAATCCTTGCTCATATATTTTATTAACTAAAGATCTAATTTCTTTAAATTCTAGTATAAATGAGTTAATATCTTTTGTTTTTCGTAAAGAGTTCTGTCTAACAGTTATTGATTTATTTCTAGCTTCATTTAAAGTGCTGCAAGCTATTGTTAATTTTAAAGGAGTTATTTTTTCATTATCCTTTTTTCTTAGAGCAGGTATTAAATCAAAATGTTTTTCCAATCCTACTTTATTTTCTTTATATATTAAATTTTCCATAATAATCCTACAACTTTTAAAGTAGTTTTAATTAAAGTTTTAATATTATTTTGTATGAGATTAATTTTTTTAATAACCTCTATAAAATAAAAAAGGAAATTCAATGATATTACATTTAGATGAATATGCTGTTTATCATAATAGTATTAAAGTTTTAAGAGTTGCAATTAAAGTTTCTGCAATCACTTCAGTTAATTTGACTCCCCACGATCGCAATTTTGAAGAAAACTCAAATTTGTTCGATATTAATATTGAAAGTAACAGAGATACTTACACAATAAAAGAAGCTACAGAAGAGCTGTATGATGAAATTGTTGAAATGCTTAATGAAGAAAATGATTCTAATTCTGAAGCTAATTCAATGTTTGATTCTGATATGATGAGTAAAATGATGCAAGATCCAAACATTTTGAAAATGTTTGACGGTTTAGGAGATATTGGTGAATCACCTGAAACTTTAGAAAGCTCACTTGATTTAAATATTGCATCTAATGAAGATGTTTTTGAATTCTTCAAAGATACTTTAATTATATCTAATAAAGAAATTCAAGATAAATTTGTAGAGCATTATAGTCAATTGATGGGCATAATAGATTTTAGTACTTTCATTGATGATCAAACTGAACATTATTATATTGTTGCTGAAGATGGTTTCAAATTAGTATTTACTAATATCGGACCTACTACTGAAAATATTACAGTAGGAACTGAAATTGCAGACCTTCAATTCTTAAATGGTAAATTTATTAAATAAGGATATTTGGTGTGTCAAATAATATTGTATAAAACACAAGATGATGAAATTATTACAGCAGATAAAATAATTCTAAAAGATTTATTGAAAGAAAAAGGTGGAGATTCATTATCAATAGCTTATGTAGGAATTGATGGAATAGTTGCTAAAGAATCTTTTAGAGTAGAGTCATTTGATGATAAATTTAAACAGATGATTACTTATATAAATGAAATTGGAGCTTCTGATAAATTATATATGATATTTAGTAGGCAAACTCCTGCATTAGAAAAAGAGTCTAGCGAATCAACTATCTCTCAACCTTACATTAATAATAATCCTGAACATTGCCCTAAGGAATACGCAAGCTCTAATATGAATTATGCAGTTAGTATTCACGGTACAATTCCAAATGTAGAAGCATATAATGTAGAAGTAGATACAGATGTTTTTGAAAAATATGAATTCGAATATGCAATTAATAAGTTCAAAGGTTCATATGTTGCAGCTAAATTGAATTCTAATTATGAATTTGAAATTGTAAATAATGGCGGTTTAGGCACATTCATAATTAAAAATGACAATCAAAGCTCAATTGTTGCTATGTGTGAATATAAAGGGGTTGAATATTTACCTCAATATATTCAAGGTCACTTCAAAGGCATATTTAAAAAAGGTTCATCATATATTAATTATTTTCCCCAAATTGTAGAGACTTCATCTAACCCTGTAAATGTTATCTTATGTTCAGGAGGCTTGGATTCGTATTGTGCTGCAATTAAAACAGCTCATTGGTATCCTCAAATAGAAATGCACTTAGTATATGTTGCTTGGGGAACATTAGCTGAATATAAAGAAATTGAATCAGTTTATAGATTACAAACATTTTTAAATAGAATATGTGAACATAAAGTTAAAGTTGATGTTATTGAAGCTAAAGATCTATTTGCGAACTATTTTACTGCTTTAGGTAGATCAACTAACACTGTATCATTATTAAATCCTAAATCAAAAGGTGGAGGGATTCAAGAAGCCGAAACAGGTTCAGCTTATGTACCTTTAAGAAATACATTCATGGTGAATTTAATAGCAGGAAAATATGAACAAACTCATCCTGATAAATATGTATCAATACTCTTAGGATTAAATTTAGATGATGGAATGGCTACAAATATGCTAGATAACACTTCAGGTTGGCTTCATTTAATAAATCAAACTGTGAAGTTATCAGGTTCTAGAACTAGAAATTTTTCTGTTGAATCACCTTATGTAAATAAAACTAAATTGAATATGATTCTTGATGTTATCAAATGTAAATTTAGAAATTCAAATGTGTCGTCTGAAGATATACAAGCTTTATTGGAAAAATCATTTTCTTGTTATTATCCTAAAGATGGTGTTGCTTGTGGTGAATGCGGTTCTTGTTGTTTAAGAAATTCAGCATTTAATAGATCTAAAAAATAAAGGAAATTAAAAATGAGTAAAATATTTACAAAAATTGATGAAGATTTAATTAGTAGAGATAAATATTGGCACGAAGATCCAGAATTAGTTGAATTAAGATTAGCTTCTTTATCACTTGAAAGTGATCATTATATATCATCTAAATTCAATATAGACGCAAAGCAATATGAATTTGTGTATGTAATTTATCCAGGACTTACTATGGTTGGTGTGATTGTTAATCAAGATTGGAAAACATTAGTTGATCCTTTCTATTTAAATCCTAACCAACAAACTAATTCAATAGATTTCCTAGGACTAGAAGGAATTACAGGAGCTATTCCTTCTTCTCAAAATACGGTTTTATTGAATGATTCTTCATTAATAATAAAACCAGGAAAAATTGCATTATCTGTAATGCAACAATATTTGAGACAGATAAAAGTGTCATATGATTTTAGAACAAAATCTCCTACTGACTTACACGAAGATTATCTAAAGATGCAAGAAGCATTAAAGGCTGAAGATGATCTTGCAGTTCAGGAATATGAAAAAAATAGAAAAAGAATGGATCTTGATGAAGGGATTGAAGTTAATCAGGAGTTAAAAGTATCTGAAGGTGTTTTAACAAATTCTAATTAAATTAATAAAGGAGAGCGATGCTTTCCTTTTTAATATTTTTGAACTACTGGAAAAGGATACTTTATGCGAAATAATCATAGATTAACTGATCTAAGAATTATGCCTTGTGGTCCAATAGATAATGCAATCACAGGATCTCCTGATACATTTAATAACATGTTGAATAATCACAGATTAACTGATTTAGGTGTTACTCACGGTTGTTGCATTTCTACAACAATTACAGGATCTCCTGATACATATAATAACATGTTGAATAATGCTAGATTGTATGATTTAGCTGTAAATGCTTGTGGAGTAGGAGTAGTAGTTCAAGGATCTCCTGATACATTTAATAATATTTAAAATAGGAAACAATATGGATAATTCAAGTGCAAATAAAATAAAATTTAGAAGTGATAGTACATTCTTTACTGCATTTCAAGATATAATATCAGGAGTGAATATTCTTCAAGATCTTGTAGGTCCTGAACATAAAAAGGATGTTGAATTAATTAAGAAATATATTTCTCATTCAATGAAATCAGTCAGAAATTCTCAGATTCCTGATTCTGTTGGAAAATATTATTTATTATTGCAATCTCAATATAATTTAGATAGACTTCCTACAATTGAAACAAATGATGTTGTTCCTGAAGATATGATTGGATTGGTTAGTAATTTAAATCCTGTTTATGTCCCTCCTAAAGGAATCCGAAACTTTGAAGGAAATTTTGGAAATTATGATACACCTTTATCTAAATATAATAATGACATATCGTTAATAGATAAAAATTCAATATTAATAGCACTACAATCTATGAGCTCTTTAGTAGGATATTGCATCAATAATAACATTTCATCTAACATTTATCCTGATGACATAATCAATGTTTTAGCAAATAATAAATATTTTGAAACTGCTGCTCAAATATATAATGAAATAAGATCAGGAAATCATAATATATATTTAAAATATGATTTATCTAAATTTAAATCAAATAATAATATATCACTATTGAGAAGATATATTGTAGCTAATTTTACATTGATTGAAGAATTTTCTAAATTTAAAGATTTCAAATATAATTTGGATGCTCTTGAAAAGAATGCTTCAACTATGAAAAAGATTTCGCAAATTGCAAGCAATTATGATTTAATTTTAGATGAAAGTATATCTTTAGAGAAGTTCAATGATATTTCTATCACTAATAACATCGCAAAATATAAAACGATATTAAGTACGCTAGAAGAGATCAATGAATACAAAGAATCTATTTATTATATGAGTAATATTTATGCATTTGTAAATATTTTAGAAATGAAAAATATTCATAATGTCATTGATCATAATATTTTAAAATCATCAGCAAGGGCTGTTGTTAATGAATATTCTAATATTGATTGGAATTCATTATATTATAATAAACGAATTAGCTATTCAAAATTTCCAGCTAATTTATCTGAAATTATAAATGATTTAATTCAAATAATTAATTCTGAGTCAATTTCTACAATTCCTGATGATTTTAAAATAGCTTCAAATGATATTTCATCAATTTCAGGAGCATTAAATTTTGTAAGTAAATTAGATGACTTACAATCAATGCTGCAAGATATAGGAGCTAAATCTCCTGTTACAAAAATTTTAAAATCATATATTGAAAAGTCGCATTATATTAATGAAGTATTTTATGATTTTAAAGCTGAACTTTCTAAAATTACGATATTAGAATCTATTTCGAATAGAGAATTAATTGATGTTGATGATTTATATTTTATTACAGATAAATTATTACAAGATTTACACTTAGGTATTGATGCTTTAAGAACTGAAAGAATTAAAAATAATCACAAAGATTTAAAAGGATTATTAGATACAGAAATTGACCTTAATTCTTTAACAGCCTCTGTTAATTTAGAAGGAAGCATTAAATTATTTAATTATAAAGCAACATTAAAAGAAATAATAAAAGCTCTAGATATATTGAAAAGCATAATATTTGATATCTCTCAAATCAATGATGAATTTGGAAAAAACATTTATTGGGAAGGAATCAATTCTCCTGAATTTAAACTTCTTGAATCAATAGAACTTTTGAATTCGAAATCAGGAGTTCAAAATCAACATGATAATTTTTTAAAGTTGCATAAACTATATTTAGAATTAAATACAATCAAATTAGATTCAGAAATTATTGAAAAGGATTTTGAATTCAATTCTACTGAAATAAGTAATATTCAAATTGAATTGAAAAAAGTTGTTCAATTCTTAATAGATTCAGTGAAAACTGTAGCTTCAATGGATTATTCAATTGAAATGACATTTGAAACAATTTCAATTCAAATGATAAATAATATCATGAATAATGCTAAAGCTTCAAAAAACTCAACAGTATTTGAAAAATGTAAGCAATTATTAGAAGTTTATAATATATATCAAGATTCTTTAAATTTACAACCTATCAAATATACTGAAAAAGATTTACAAAATTTAAGATTATCTACTAATAATATAAATGTAGCTATTTCAGAAGCTTTTAAGTTTAATACTTTGGAAATAAATGATTTAACTAAACAGGGTGATATGTATAACGAAGTTTACATTCCTTTATTCTCAATGGTTGATGTAATTAAAAAGAATATTAAGTTAGAATACAATTCTACTTTATTGCATTACAATTTTAGAATAATTGAAGAATTAGATCAAACACCTCTACAAGAAATTGATTCAATGTTCAAGAGATTATATATTCTATATTCAGGATTGTATACAAGTTTAGATCAATCTAATATTCAATTAGATCGTATGCCAGAAGTTATTCAAACTATGATAGCTAATGAAGATTTAATACTCGCTAGTAAATTCAGCAAATATATTTATACAATTAATGATAAATATGATGTGCATTCTGCGTTACATCTTAAAAAGAAAGTTTCAAGCATAATTCCTCAAATAGAAAATCAAAGAAGAATAAGTGAAATATTATTTTCATACTCTGATGAAATTATGTTAGATCTTAATCTTATTAAAGATTACGCTAGATATTTCAGAACATCTAATCCTGATGAAACTTGTGTTAGAACTAATGATATGTCAGAATATGCAAGATATGCTATAAAATTACAACTAAACCAAATATCAAATTCTTTAAATGCAATGTGGGGGAATCCTACAATTGATTTCAGATATGAAGATTTTGCAATTAATATGAAAAGAGAATTAGAAGAGTTTCAAAAGAATTTAGGAATATCTTTAAATTCAGGAATAAAATCATCTAGAAATGAAATGAATGAATATTATAATGATGAAACAACTCACACTTTATCAAATGTAGATGATAAAAGTAATTCACTATCTAATATTAACAAAACAATTCCTGTTAATAAAGAGGTATCTTCAAAATTATTAAAAGATGAAAATAAATTTAAATTTCCTGGTTCAGGTTATCTTGATCCAATGTTACCAGGAGGTTCTCCTTATGTATTTGGAATTCAAAAAGGTCAAAGGAAATACAATGTTAAACAAATGGTTGATCCTAATAGAGATTTAACATTAGATGTTTCAGTGTATAGTTTATATAGTAAAAATTTTGTGAATAAATTTGCAATAAAAGGAAATAGTAATTATCCTTATTTTGTACCTAGATATGAAAATGATAATAAATATAAAAAGGTATTATTATTGCATGATGTTGAAAAAGTAACAGCTCAAGATTATGGTGTAACTTCAATTAAGAATTCAGGAAAAGGCTATTTTGATTCTGCTAGAAACTTTATAATCTCTAATTCATCTGAGCAAATATATTCAAAAATAAATAGATGTGAAATGATTTCATATCATAATTTAGAATTGACTAATCCTAAATTTGCAGGTGTAGGAATTTTAACTGAAGGTCTTGGATTATATAAACATTATCATAAAGGTAAATTTTATTATCCAATAATAAATAGATTAAATCAATTTATGGGATTTGGTAGAATAATTAATTATGAATTAAATAAAGAGGCACCTATTCAGATAGCTTTTTTGATGCATGACGGAGAAGAAATAACAAGCTATATTCAAATAATTAAAGATGTTGGACGATTCATCAGAAGCTATGACGGATTTGAAAGTGAATTATTAGATACTAAACCTTATAGAGCAACATTAGATTATATTGATGAAGGTCTTCTTTATGCGTTTAACGGCTATCATTATAGATTAAAAACAGATGCTTCAAAAATTCCTCCATTAACTTGTAAAAAGAAACATTTTATTAGAATTAGTGATTCATTCATTAATCAAAAGTCTGGAGCAAGTTGGAGAACTCCTATAGATTTTAGCTATATCGCTGATACATTCAGACCAGGAGTTGACGAATTTATTGAATTCGGGAATAGAATCAACAATCAGTCTGAATGGACAGGAACTCGTTCATTTTTAATTCGAGGAAAAAGTCCTACAGGTAATACTTCAAATAATCACCACCAGTATGAATATTCTCCTGACTTAATATCACCATTATTTAATTTTGGTCCATCGTATGCTAATGCTTTAGTAAAAATATCATTGAAATGGACTCCAGTCAACACTTGGGATAATGAAATATTTTATTGCGGGAGCGGAAATGAAGTCTTATATAAAAGCAATCAAATTAATACAAGCTCAACATTAAATATCAATAATCAAATAGATGCTTCAAGAATAGTAGAATTCAATGCAAGATGTGATGCAAATGGAAGACTTCAAATATTTATAGGTTCGTCACTAAATGAGAATCATAGTGGATCTTTTAATGAATATTACACAATTCAATATTTTGAAGTTTTCACTTTAGGTGGAATTAAATTGTATTCCTCAACTACTGAAACTAAGTTATCTAATTGGAGCGCTCATTGCAAATTAGTAACTAAAGATCCAATTCATAAAGAAATGTTAGGACCTATTGGATTAAATTCTGAAAATCCTTATCAAGTTTCTAATATTAATATGTATGATTCTAAATATAGACAAATATTTAAACAAGATTTTGGTCCAATACCTAAACAAAATATTGTAAATAAAGGAATATATGAAACTAATAGATATTTAGATTTTGGAATTGAAAATGCAAATAAAGAATGTTTGGTTGAATTATTCTATGTATTACATGATTTAGCAATACCTAGCTTAACTTCAGATTATATTGACTATAATTTATTTGTAAGATCTGACGGTACATTTGGTGTTCACAACGCATCTTATATTACATTGTCTCATTCATCAAGTAAAAATTCCAATATATGGGGAGGCTCTGGAAATGCAGTGTTTGGACCTATTGGAAAATATGAACAAAATTTTAGAACTGATACAGATTATGCAATTGAAAGTTTAGGTGAATTGGAAGTTAGAGGAGTTTTAAGCTGGGCAGGACAAAATATTAATAGATTTAAATTAAGACCTGTTACTGTTGAAATAGGATTTAGAATAAAGTTAAATACTTCAGTGCCTTCAGGATTTAGACCTAAATTTATAATTTATTCTCATAATTTACATGAATGTACATTCGACCCTGAACGAGATTATATTGAAGAGTCTTCAGGAGATGCATATTATTCTTATAGAAATCATCCTGCAGGAACTCCTCATAATGATCATATAATAACATTCACTACTTACATTAATGATGAAGGTAAATTGCCTTTAGGGTTTGGATTTAAATCTTCATTAGGTGTTTCTAAAGAGAACTTTGATATATTTAAAATTCGTGTATATACGCAGGGAATTAATGATCCTTTATTGATAAAATGTCAGAATTCGATTTATGATGCTGGTACAAATTCGCAAGATTTTACAGCTATTTCAATAAATGATGTAGTTAAGTCATCAAGATATTCAAGCGACTTATTAATGAGATTTATGAAAGTAGTTCAATTAGATTCAGCTGGAAAATTATCAACAGAATTAGCATTTAATTCAATATTTGGTATTGAAAGAGCTTCTTTTTCAATAAATAGATTTGATGCTACTGTACTTCAAAATGGATACTATGTGGATGGAGTGCAAGGAACTAGCTTCCCTTCAGGATGGTTGGGTAATAACACTTTACTTAAATTAAACGCAAGTGAATTATCAACTAATAATATTTATTCTGGGTTTGAAATTAAAGGTATTTACTCTAATGTAAATTATACAATGACACCTATTAATGCAACTGCTTCTGAAATTATTAATTCGTCAATTGTGATATGTAATGGGACTCAATTTGTGAAGAAAACATATTAAATAATTAATAAAAATAATGCTTATGTTGATGGACTAGTGAGTGTATTTATTCATAACATTGATCAATATGAAGCCAGTTCAGATGAAGAATTAATGAGTAAAATTATAGTTTATGTAAATAATATAATAGTTCCATATAAAATACTTCAATCTCTAAATGTTTCTTCAACTCCTGTAAGATCTAAAATGTTAAGAATTCAATTTGAAGCAAGAGTAATAGGCAATTCTTTAACTTTAGGGTTCGGATTCATTAAAACTAATAATTCTCAATCAGGTTTCGGATTTAGTGAAATTATGTTTTTATTTAATGAAATTTGTGATTTAGAAAATGATCCAGATTATTGGAGATCAGTTGATAGTTTTGAATTAGAATATCCTAATGCTCAAACACCACCTCCTGAATTAGAAAATTCTACAAGAGGTAGTATAACATATGGTCCTGAATTTTCAGATGTTCAAATATTGCCGCCTAAGCATCAGTTTAATAATGCAGAACCTGTATTAACAGGAATTGACTATATATTCAACAAATTTCATAGATTTAATGGTCAAGATTATTTTGTTGATAGAGCTCATGCTGTTGCAACTTCAAATCACCCTGATGCTTATAGTTGGGTTTTAGATAGCAATACATTTAGACAGACATCTAATTCATCATATCTAAATGGATTGGTTTCAATTTATGAATATGATAAATATAAAATGGATGTTGTAATTGGGTCTGATAATGCAGATGATGATCATATAGGAATTTGTATCGCTTTTAAAAGAATAGGTACTGTGAATTATGTTTTATGTGTAGGAACTTCAGCAGGAGGTTTAGGGTCTACAGGACCTTATAGAAATGGTACAGGTGTTTATGTAATTGAATATGCTTCAGGATATGGTCCAACTAGATGGTCATTATTGGGTCACACAGATATTGGAAATAGAAGTAGTGGAGGTTGGAGCAGTGCAGGTTTAATGAAGTATTGGGTTGAACGAAATGGGACACTGCTAGATGTATGGTGCTCAAACTATAGTTCTTCAGATTCAAACTTTAGAAATAATAGAGCTCATAAATTTGCAACAATTAATTTGATGAATGACCCTTTAACTGTTCCTTTAGCAGGTAAAGCGGCATACGGATTTGTAAATATATCTCAATCGAATGCTGCATATTATGAAATTAACATTGATGTTGAATCTAATGGAGTTTCACAAATTCCGATCATAACAAATCCAGGTATTAAAAAATTAACAAATCCTTTTGTTTCTAATAGTAATGATATTATGTTAAATGATGCTGAATTTGCTGATAAAGGAATTCCTAAATTAATTACACATTCTAACGGATATGATAAATTCTTTTTAGAAAAAATAGCTTTAGATATGCTTGATGTTAGAACTCCTGATTTTGCATTTGATTCAGCTTATGGTGTGTATTTAGAAGGAAGACCTACACAATATACTGTCGCTAGATCATCATTAATCCATCAAGATAATTCATTAATTTTTCCTAATAGAACTGTTCATTATTCGTCAGGTTTACCTTATAAAGAAGCTGGAAAATACGGAAAAGGATTAAGTCCTAAAGATTTGACTAACACATTATTAGTTGAAGCTGTAAATAATGTTCCTGCAGTGAATAAATTAATAGGTGATGGAAGAGAAGAATTCAATACAACATATAGATTAAATTCATTCGCTAATAGAAAAATTAAAATGAATGTAATATTAACTTGTTATGGATCTTGGACTTCAACTGATGAAATAATCATTTTTATAAATGGAGAAGTTTCTAGAACAATCAAAGGTAATTCTACAGGGTTACAACATACACTAGAAAAAGACGGAAATGTAGTAGAAAAAGTAGCAGTCATTGAATCAGAATTTGATTCTGGAGGATCAGTTAGAATAGGATTTGGTATGAAATCTAATAATACTATTTTATCTACAGCATTCACTATCGGAACTATTTCAATAATTTCTGAATCTGATCAAGTAGTTAATACACCTACTTCTGAAATTGCAAGACAATTAAAATATGATTGCGTTATGGAAGGAGACGAAGTTTTAATTACATTAAGTAATGGAAATAAAATTAGAGCTAAGAAAGTTCGTTCTATATTTTATCCTAGTGCAGTAAATATGTTCTTTGCATTAAGAAGTGAATATGGTGATATGTGGCATTTAATAACACCAACAATGTTGCATGATTCAGACCCTATTAAGCAAGAAATGTTATCGCGCTATAATGCAATTGAATTAGAAAGATTTTATTATAAACAAAATGAAGTAGCATTTAAATATGCTTCTACAACTTATGATAAAATTGGGCTATATCCTGTTGTAGGTACTTTTATAGGTGAACCTAGATTATTTAGAGTAGATGACACAGAAATAATATATCAATCGCCTGAAACATTTAAAGCATTTAATAAAGTTATAAACAATAATGGACAAGTTGTAGGATATATGGATGCTAACGGATATGATATTATTTTTAACGGAACATTTACAGAATCAATTAGATTAAATGCTGATGATTGCGTTGAACCTGAAAATATGTATCGTATACATTATGTGAATAAAGAAGATTAGTTTAGTTTTAAAACTAAACTAATCTAAAATTAAAATATTAGGAGACAAATTTGTATTATATAAAACCAAGCGAAGAAACAGCTGAAGGCATAATTGATTCAGCAACAGATATTGATAATTTAAACAGCAAGTTTAAAAATATGAGAGCTGAATTACAAGATCCTAGATCAACAGCAGGAAGTTTAATTCACGTTAATCCTGATGAAAACTTGCTATTACAGTTAGCAGCGACTCCTAGGTTGAATGATATAATAACTGTAATTGATTATAGCGATCAATTACCAGAAGCATTCAAAATAAATAATGTTTATGAAAAGATGCAAGAGTTTTTAACATCAGTTGAATTTGACACAACTAATAATTCAATATGTGTAATTTCACCATTCATAGGACTATATAGAGGATTTACAATTGAAGTATTTAATCTTGCTGATGGATTAAAATTTATTGAAGAATTAACATCTGATGGAAAGGTAGGAATAGATTCATATATTAATGAAGTTGATTCTGCAGAAATAAAAGAAGCAGCAATTCCTAACTTTATTGATGATAGTAAAAAGGTTGAGGAATTAAAAGAGAAAAAATCTATTGCATTAACTGAAACGATTTTTTAAAAATATAAATAATTGATACAAAGAGTTAATAACTTTTTGTATCATACAAAGTTTAAATAAATAAGGATGAAAGAAATGATTGAAAGACAAGAAGAGCAAGCGGTACAAATAGATTTAAGAAATATAAATAAAGAATATTTTAAAAGTGTTCAAGAAGATACTTATGTTTGTATTAGAGACCATATAGCTTTGATGCAAATAGATATTAAAGTAGTTGTTGAAATACGACTAGCAAATGGAACAGTAACTAAATTGAACACTTCTCAGTTTAATTTTAAAAATGGGGATGTTATTTCAGTTTGGATTGATGATGAAGCAGAAGCATTTATTGTTCCTAATTATTTGAAAGAGTTAAGTGAAAACCATAAAGATGCTGTATATAACATTGTTCAATCAATGAATGTTAGAAATACAAACTCTGAAATACATAAATTATTTATTTATAACAAAGAGCATATAATAGATGAAGAAAAATTTGCTTTATCTAAAAATAAAGACTTTTACCCTGAATTTCTTACATACTATGACAGAAGAGATGCTATCAAATTAGCAAAATTGAGATTAGATATTATCAATATGGCAATCGCTATTGATCCTGAATTAAGATATAAAGCTCTAATAGCAACGAAATATCCAATCACTTGCTTACCTACATTAACTAGAAAGCAGAAAATGATAGGTGCTGGAATGACACAATATAGGAAAGGATTAAGCTCTAATGAATTTAATAATATGCTATCAGTAATTTTATACCCTTGGAAATCTGAAGCTGAAATTCAATTATTAAAGATGATTCAAGAATTTTGTATGGAAATGGGAAAACGAGGATTGATATTATAAACATTTAAAGACAAAGTTATCTTTGTCTTTTTATATTTTTTATATTTTTTTAAATCAATATTAAAACAACAAGAAAGAAAGGATTTGTATGACTTATTTAATATTATCAACACCTAATACATCTAACAAAGAATTAATACGCAAATATTTTCAGCAAAGAATGGGAGTTAATGTATTCATTGAATATGATACTTTAATCTCAAAGATGAGTTCTCCTATGCTGTTTCATAACAGTTATAATTATGATGAATCTGAAATTGTAATTAATGAATTTATAAAAAACTTCAATGTTGATATTGCACCTAAAGAATTTAAAGAATCATTAAATAAATATTATGAATTAATAGATTATCAATCAGCACATAGTTTATTAAAAGAGAAAACCTCAATTGCTAAATATATTGATCTTAATATAATTAATACAAAGCCTAAAATATGTAAATTTTTTATTGAATATCTGAAATGGAGAAATTATAATCGTAAAGCTGTTTTATTTGTAAATGATTTAAATGTATTTGCAAAATTAGCAGATTTTTCAGATGAACAATTATTTTCAGTAGTGATTCTTAAATCAGATATTCAATCGTTTCATTCTGCAGGAATAAATATTAAACCTTTGGCTGATTATTTAATAAATATAGAGAATAATTCAATTAAACTTGAAATTGTGTAGGATAAGCTAATGGAAATAACATTATATGATAAAGATTGGTTTACAGATGATATTTCAGCTGGATTTATCATAAATAATCAACCTAGAGAAAAATTAAATTTAGATAGAAATTCAGATTCAAATGCTGGACATTTTATGACTTGTATTCCTGCTGATAAATATATAGGTTCAAATTGTAATGACATAATGAAACTAGACGGAATGGACATTACTAAAAATGAGATATTTAAACAAAATGAAACATTCGGATTGATTGACGATTTATTTATTGAAGCTCATTTAATAGCTCCTGAATTTTTAAAACCTTTTAAATCAATTGTAAAGGAAATAGATTCTAATAATTTATCAAATACAATTAATGTTGAAATAAATAATTGGAAAGCTTCTACTCTTTTAGATACTTCAATTTATCATTTTATTCAGGATGTATTTATTAATGATCGAATTGATTTTGTTGGGTCTTATGATTTTATTGAAGCTATTAAAGAGTCAAATGATGATGCTGACTTCATGAATTGGATGATGTTAGAATCCGCATACAGTGGAGTAAATATGGATTGCTCAGATAAGCATTACTATATTAAATTTGAATCTTGGATGACAGTTGTTGAGACTTCTGCATTCATTATTAAGTAAAGGATAATCAAAAATGATAACGAGTAAAACAGTTATTAGAACTTCTGAAATTAAACAAAGTGTTAGTATTACTATTAAAACTTCTAAATTTAAGATAACAGGAATTAAAACGAATTATATGCATACTTCAGGTAGAAAAACATATATTGGAATCACACCAATTATTGATTTAAAATCTACACCTGATGATAATGAATTAAATTTTAGAGAATTTTCAGTAAATCTTGATATGACTGTAACTAATGATTTAACATTAATATTAAATTCTAATAATAATGTTAAAAGTATAATTGCAGATATTTTTTATGAAGTTAGAAATGTTAATAATAAAAATGTATTATTTATTAACACTACAATCAATAATGAAGAAATTCATCATTCAACTAATATTATTCAAAATGATGATGTTTTAAGATACTATAGAAAAATATTCCCTGTATATAGATTGAAAACTTATCAGGTTCATGGAAATCAAATTTCTAATGCTGGAGAGATTTCAAAAATTACATATGATAAAGAGATTGGTAAATTTCGAGTTTATTTAAGCGATGGAGCAATTCTATTATACAATAATTATCCATTGGTTTATGAAGAGGATATGGTTATACAAAATAGAGAACATATTACTCCTCCTAATTTATATTGGCTAATTGATGACTCTTATCCTGATTTAATATTTGTAAATCAATTTAAAGTGTTTGATTCTAAAATAACTTTAGGTTCTGATAATTGGAATTCTGTAAATGATTTAATTTACGCTTTAAATAGATACAGCAGTAATGGTTCATTCTCAGATGATTTTGCAATACTATCTGCAAAATTTAAAATTCAAGCATTGAATCAAGAAATCAAAATTGATTTTCAAAATAAACATTTTAAAGTTCAAGATTTTTTACAAGAAATAGGTCCAGGTGCTGTAAAATTATTTCCATTTCCATTTAGAAGATTATATTCAAAATTATCATCATATAATGCAATTCAAATAACTATTGATTTATTTGATATTAAAAAATATTTAGAATCTCACTCTCTTGAAGATTTGGAAAATTCCACTATGCAAGCTAATTTAAGATTAGAAATGAGTGGCGAAATTAGATCAGATAATATAATACCTCATTCAAGAAAATCAGATGATGAAGAGTTATATAGAATTTCAAACCCTATACAGAATCCTTAGGAGTAATAAATGGCTAAACAAAAATATCAAGCTACAGATTTATATTTGCCAGTAATGGATAAAACTTATAGTAATATACCAAATAAATATTTCAATATAATGAATTTATTTGATTCAAATTACAAATTAACAGATTTTGAGCTAAATCCTTCAAAATATATGAGTGTTAGAGAATTATATAAAATAAACGGAACTATACCTGTTGAAATATTGATGAATCCTGCTGAAGATTTTGATGCATACATAATAGGATTAGCAGTAGATAGAGATTATAAAAATATGACATTTATTGCTAAAAGTAGAAAAACATTTAGAGTTGAAATATTCAAGTTTCCTGATATATTTCATATTGTAATATCAGAAAAAGATCAAGTTAGTGATTGGAATATTTTTCAACAAATATTAGTTTCAAGAGAATCTTATACAATTACTTATTTAAGACCTTTCAATTTAAACAGTTAAGGATAATTCATGAAAAGTGATTATAAAACATCTTACGAATTTAATATTCCTTATATGATAAAATCTATTCAATCAATTGAAATCATAAAACATATTGATTTAAAAAATACAGTTGATAATAAAATGAAAGCTAAATCAATAAATAATGTAACATTTAAATTCAAATTTAATTCAAATATGACAGTTGAATATAATCCTAAAACTGATAATATTCCTTCTGTTGCATTTGCAATATTTTATATTATTAATGAACATGTAAATCACAATCACAATAATGAATTAAGATATCAAATGAGATTATTGAATGATTTTGTTGAATGGAGATTTACTAAAACTAAATTTCAATTTGGTGAGGATCTATATCTTTTAAATCTATTTATAAAAAATAAATCATTTGATTCACAAATGTCATTCTTAGAAATGACTGTTAGAAAATATATTGAAAATTATGATATAACTAACATGAAAGTAATTATTTCTGAAAATGATTTAACTAAAGATTGGGTGAAAGAAATAAGATGAGAAGTTCACATTTTTTAAATATGTCTGTTACAGTTTATAATGAAGAAAACGCTTATAATATTACAGATATGGTAACAAACTTTCAGGCTACATTGACAAAGAATGATCCTCACCAAAGGATAACTTTAGATTTATCAGTACATTCAGATTCAATAGTGGATACACAAATAGGATTCTTTAGAGAAAAATATGTTGTATTTATTGAATTATATGATGCTTCACAAGATGCAATTACAGATTCAATAGTATTTGATTTAGTACCTTTACATTATGATGGATTTGATACTCAAGGAATAAATAGAGATTCTGAAAAGAATCTTGCTGATATGAAATTATCGATTGAGTTATTAAATAGGTCTGATATTGAATTATTTAAAACTTACCATAATGTGTTTGAATTTAAACAATATAAAGACTTATTTCAGTTAATTAGAAATGATTGGGTTAATGATTTTGTGCTAGAAAAAGATATTGATGAACCTTTTGGTAATAAATTACAAGATCAATTTTTCATTCCTGAAATGAAATGGCAAGATGTTATTCCTTATTTGATGAATAAAGGATATGCTGGTGAGGGTGAGCCTATGACATATTTCAATACAACAGAAGGCTTATCATTGTACAGACTTGAAGAATCTAAGAAAAGAAAGAAAATTGAAACAATTGTTTTTCCTGATAGAGATCAAATTAAGGATTTCAATGAAATCTTTGTAGAAGGATTTCAATTAGCAAGAATTCCTAAACAAAGATTATATACAGGTCGAAAACAAAGAATATTTGAGACATCATTAAATAAAAATAGAATATTAAGCCCTCATCAAAGAGATCCTAAATTATCAAAAGATGTATGGTTACCAAAATATTTAGAAGATGTTGAAATGAGAAATATCGAAACATTCGATCAATATCATAATTCAGTGAACGCTATTTCATCATTTTATGATGGTGTTAGAAGTACTCACAAGTTACATTTAACATTAACTAGATGGGCTAAGTTTGAATGGTTTTATCCATTAAGACATATTTTTCAAGTATCATATACAGGAAAAGCTTTAACTAAATTGAATGATGAATTCTATGTTGCAGATTATACATTATTTGTAACTAGACATAAGAATGAATTTGTACCTAGAGTTGATTTAACACTAGATGTAATTGATGTAAGTTAGAAAGGAAGCATATAAAAATGGAAATTATAGATGTTGAATTTGATGAAAATTCAAAAATTCATCTTGAACCTATATATAAATACAAACGTTGTTGGCGAAGTCTATGGATTTTAAAATGCGCATAACCTAATTATGTTTTGAAACATGAAATAAGTGCAATCTTAACATTAAAAGATGAAAATGTAATTCGAATTAAAGTTAAAGAAGGATTTAAATCTGACCTTGCTTCAATTCCTAGAATATTTTGGGGAATATATCCCCCTGATGGAAACTACGGAAAATACGCTTTATTGCACGACGCTTTATATTCTAGTGAGCTATTTAAAAGAGAGATTTGTGATAAAATATTTGAATTAGGTTTAAAGAAAGAAGTTTCATCATCAATAAGAAAATTGTTTTATTATAGTGTTAAAATATTTGGAAGAAGTGCTTGGAATTCAAATACTCCTGAATCAATAATTGAAGCTTTAAAATTTGTAGAAAAGCATTAGGTGTTTCTTAGAAATTAACAATGAAAAAAAGATTAAAAGAAAAGGATTTAGTATGGCAGAGTTAGGATTAATATTCCAGTTATTTGGTTGGAAAATCAAACAGTTATTATTCAGAAAAAAATCTGAAAAGAATTTAGAAAGAGCTCCAAGAGAAGATTGTTATTTGGATCAATGCTCAATATTAGGAAATGATATAATTTCATTATCTCATAAATTAATACATATTGATTATAATAAAAAATGTAAACAAGAGTATGCTAGCTTTGATGCATTGCTTCGAGATAATCCTCATTATGATGCAATAATTGATAAAGCTTTTACTAAAAGTGTAGGTAAATATGTATTTAAAAAATATCCTAACTCACTCATACATGTTAAAAGGATAGAAAAGAATAAATTTTCATATGAATGCAACATTATATCTGTAGATTCATTCATTAAAATATTTACAGATGCTTCAATTAGAGAAAGTATTGAAGAAATGTTTAAAGATTCATTAGGAATTAGATATACGGGATCTACAAAATTATATAGCGAATCATTACAACATTATATAGGTACAACTTTAAGATATGAAAATAAATTTGTTGAACACGATAAAATGATACAATTTTATTCAAACTTTAACATATTATTAAAAATGTTAAATAAAGAATCTAGTGATGTTTTTGATATGTATATTATTAATGAGCAATTTATACAATATGTCGAAGAATCATTAGATATGACAGATTTAGAATGTAAAGAAATTTTTGATGTTGTAGTCGGAGATTCTGAATTAGAAAGCTTTGTATGCTTTAATGAAATTTTAAAATAAGGGGAAAAGTAATGTTAAATGTTTTAGGTACACTAATAACTTCAAATATAATGATAAAGGAAGATACAGAAAATAAGGCTAAAAGATTCCTTCCTAAATCATTCAATGAATTAATTGAATATTCTGAAGCTTCTGATGAATTTGACGGGATTATAGATTTAAATATATTGAAGTTGAATTTAGCAAGTAGATTAAATATAACAGATGTGTTGATTGGAAATATGGATGTAATTCCTGTTAAATATTCTCAAAACAGCACTCAAGTGCAATGGGATGTATATTCAATTTCATTTACAAATGGAGATTTATGGTCTATTTATTTACCTGGTCATTATACTGTCTCTGTTGCAAATGATCAAGGATTTATAGCTCAAAAACTTATCCAAGAGTTGACTACAAATGATAGAATCATTTGCAAGATTCTAGGAAATGTAATAATTCCTCAAGAAATTGTAGAAATAACTAAATCAGGTAGATATAAAATTGACGAATATGTGCATTTAGAACTTCCTGAAGATGTTTATGTACCAGTAGGTAATTCGTTTATACAAGTATTAATTAAAGAATAGTAGCTATAAGCTACTATTCTTTTTAAATTCTTTTTAAAATCTTAAATTAATCTTAACTTTTACAAAACTACTATGAAAAGTTGAAGATAAAACAATATAAAAATCAAAATATAAAGGTATTGCTATGAAATTAGGTTTATATGAGCCTTTAAAATTTCCTGATATTCAATATGTTTCAGTATCAGAAATAACTAAAGCTCCTCACGCTAAAGGATTATTTAGCGATGTAATCTGGAGTCCAGGTACAGATGAAAGGCATACTAAAGTTGCAGGAATAAATCTAACTAATTGCGGAATATTTATTCAGCCACAAATAATGTATGAATTCAGATCTTCTCAAAAGATTCTATTTAATGCAATAATGGGAACGCCTATAGTATTTCAAGATGGAGCATTTGTCGTTGATGAGAATTCAAATATATATGGATTGTATGTTTTAAAATATTTATACGATAATTTTGATTCAATCAAGTTAGCTTTAAATAGTAGATTAGCAACTATTATCTCATTATACACATTTGAAGAATGCACTTTAAGGTCTAGTTGGGTTTTACCTCCTGCTTTAAGAGATATTCAAATAATAGACGGAAGAGCAACTTCGACTCATAAAGTAAATGAATATTATCAGTTTTTAATAAAGCACTCAAATAGTACTTTAATAGATCCTAAGGATATATTAAATCCTGGATTAGAAATGAGTAAATTTCTTAAATGGGAATCAATTCAAAGCGCTTTGATTGCAATTCATAATGAAATTGGTAAGAATAAAGTAGCAGGTAAAACTAAACACGCTAGAGAAAATGTATTAGGAAGAAGAGTAGACTTTTCAGCAAGAGCTGTAGCTGCAGTTGATCCTGATTTGCCTTTAGATATAATTAAAGTTCCTTACAAAATAATTGCGAAATTATATGAACCATTCATAGGCTATGAGATATTTAATAATGAAGCTTCAAAAGGACCTCTTAAAAAAGCATTAGGTAATGAAATTTTAACTGAAGCATCTTTTTCAAAAATAATGACAGATTTAAAAAATGGATTAGTTAAAAAAGAAGCTTATGATTTAATTTGCAAAATAATTGATTCAGTGATAGTGATGAAATATCCTGTAATTATGAAAAGAGATCCTTCATTGCATAGAGGTTCACTACAAGCATTTAATTTTAAATGTACTCATGATAATGTAATTTATACATCTCCTTTAATTACAGATCCTTTTAACTTAGATTTTGATGGAGACAAAGTTGCATTATATGTTCCTTTATCTGTTGAAGGTCAAATTAATGTTAAAAATAGAATGATGAAGCAAAGATATAATGTTGGTACAGGAGGGCTTTCTAATAAAGCTAAACAAGATATTTCATTAGGTGTATTCATTATGACAAATGATGTTGCAGAAGGACCTGTACTTCAAAATGGATATGGAGACATCAATGTAATTGATGAATTAAAAGCTAAATATGGAAGTAAACCTGCAAATGTAAATACTAGAATTCACTATTCAGGAGCTAAAGGTAAACACATTTTATCATATGGTCAATTATTATTTAACGCTTGCTTACCTAAAAAATATCCAATTGTTTTAGGTGCTGTTAATGGTGGACGATTGAATAAAATATTAAGTGAAATATTATTAACTTTAGGTGAAGATGCTGTAACTGATGCTATTAATAAGATCACAATTGTTTCAGGGAAAATAATAAGTGAATATCCAATAACTATTTCAATTGATGAATTAGATGTTCCTGCTGAAATATCATTACAAGCTAAAAAGATATTTAGTAAATATTCATATAAAGAAGCTCAGCATTTAATAAGTACAATAATAATGCCAAAGGTTAAAAAATGGCTTCAAAGTGTTGATTCAGGGTTATATTTAATGATTGAATCAAAAGCTAGAGGTTCTTGGAGTGATATTGAGCAATTATTAATCGCAAAAGGATATACAGCTGATGGCGAAGGAAAAATTACAAATGATCCAATCAAGTCTTCATTAACTGAAGGATTAAAACCTCAAGAAGTTTTAAAAATGGGATCACCTACTTCAAAGGGTTCTGCTGATAGATCATTAAATACTGCAACAACAGGATATTTAGAAAGAGTATTAGTATTCGCATTAAATTCTGTCGTAGTAAAAGAAGCTGATTGTAAAACTACAGATACAATTAAAGTTAAGATTGAAAATATTCAACAAGCTGAATTATATAGACACGCAAATTCTAGGCAATATGGAATAATTAATGAAAGCCATTTTGAATCTATGGTTGGTAAAGAAATAAATATTTATTCACCAATAACTTGCGAATCTAAAAAAGGAATTTGTCAAAAATGTTATGGTAATTTTAATAAAATATTAAAATCAAATAATGTTGGTATAAATGCTGCTTTATCATTAGGTGAAAGAGGATCTCAATTAATTATGAGAACATTCCATACAGGTGGAAGAGCTGAATCTACTTCAAATGAAATATCGATAATTACTGGTGAATTAAATAAAATGTTAACTCAATCAGGTGGAAAAATATATGTTTCAAAATCTGATGTGAACTTGTATTTAAACAGAGCTGTATGCGATTTCAAATATACAGAAGATTCAATATTAATTAAGTCAGGGTTAGTTACGATAGAAGCTTTATTTGATGATAAAGAATCTATGACTCAAGAATTAGATCTTGATGAATTAAATGAACTAGTAGGATTAGAAATCAAAATATCTGAAGATGTTGATGTTGAAACACTTCAAAATGGAACTATAAAAATCAATATGGTTAAAAATAAAGATCCAATAAACATAGTGTATATAACGCAAGATATGTCTCAAACAATCAAATACATCAATAATTTATTGACTGGTAGAAATTCTTTAGATCATTTAGACTTATATAATAAACTTTTAAAAGTTTATGGTTCATTAGGAATATTAAGTAAACACTTAGAAGTTTTAGTTTCACAAATGAATAGATCTGCAAGTAATCATTATCAATTATGGAGAAGAAATAAAAGAGATAAAGGTGAGTTAATCGGAATTAAGACTATTCCTTTTAAAGAGTCAGTGTTAGTTGCTGTTACATATGAAAATATAAATAAAGCAATTGAGCAAGGTTTGATTTCTAGTAAGATAAATTCTGAACAAAATGATTCACCTTTAGATCAGTTAATAGCTGGAAAAATAATAGGAAGTTAATATGGTAAAATTATCAAATGAATTAGGTCACAATTTAAGAGCTCCTTACACTCAACGTGTTAAAATGTTAAAGCTGAAACCTAAGACTCTAGTCTTAGCGTTTCATGAAAATGGAAAAATAATTGATGAACTATCAAATTATACTAAAGGTGTTAAAGTCGTATTACCTACAACATTAAGAAATCCTGGAATTTTATTTTATTCAAAATATATTTCATTATTCACGCCTCAACAAAAGCAAAATATGTTTGTTTCGTCATCAATTTTATCTTCAAGCAGAACTTGTATTCTTGATGGAAACTTTTTCATGTATAGATATCATGATATGCTATTTAGTGAAATAATTAAATCAAATAAAAAATATGTTAATTATGCTGACCACGTATTTAATAAAACATTTGATCCAAATGTTTTTAGAAAAATGGGATATAAAAATGTAGCATTAAATTACATAATAGATATTTCAAAGCTTGAATCTAAAATATCTAAAACTGAAATAAGAAAAATGTTCTTAGGTGCTTTAGAGATAATGTTTAATGTCAAAGATTATGTGATGAATGCTGAACAAATAATTCTTACATTGAAAACTAAAAAAGGTTATGTAAATGTATTGATTTATTTGAAGGATAAGTATAATTTTAATATTAATAGAATTCTAGCTCTCATTAATGCATATATTATGAGTGAAAATGATAAAGTTCAAATTGATGATAAAGTTTCAAAGGTAAGTACTAGGTTTAGCAAAATTATTGAGCATAAGATTCAAGATCCTCAACTTAAGGATTATACATTAAATGTAATTAATAATTATATTCATACACATCCTGATGAACCAATTAAAATAGACATGAATTATGTTAAGCAAGCATTAGTTGAAGAATTAGAGGATTCTGAAATAGCTGTAACTAAACCTACTGATTTAAATTACTTAGTTGAGAAATTAAGAAAAAATAAGCCTCCTTCAATATTATACGAATCTAAAGATAATGATTTCAATTATGCGTTTAATGAAGATAAGCAATTAGGTTCAGCATTCAATTTTAGAAAAGCTACATCTAAAAATCATTTATTAGGTCAAATAAAAGGATTTAATTCATACTTTGAAGAAATGTATAAGATTAAAATTACAAACATTTCTGTTAAGAAAGCTAAAAGTAAATCAATTTATAGAGACAATAATCAATTAATTACTATAAGCTTTAAAGATGAATCAAATAAAGAATTTGATATTCCTTTCATACTTCCTGAAGGAATGATAAATGGTGATCCATATGTTAATATAGAAGGAACTAAAAGAACATTATTACATCAACTATATCAAGATCCATTAATGAGTGTGAAGCCTTTTGAAACTGTATTTAAAACGAACTATTCAGCTATTAGCTTTAAATCAGATTTTAAATCTAAACATAGAGGAATATTTGTTTATGCTCAAGGTAAGAAAATTTCATTCCTAGAATTTATGTTAATTGGTAAATTTCAAGAATTAAAAGATTCAAAAGGTGATCAGTTTGCAGAATTGCTTACAGCATCAGGAATCAAAAAATCAGAATTTTCAATATTAGATGAGTTACCTAAAGGTGCACATTTTAAAGATTATATTAAATTAGGTGATAAATATTATGTATTATCAAAGAATGCAGAAAATAGAACAGTTCAAATTTTTTGGAGTTTTATAATATCTCATAGAAAAGATGAATTTAAAAATATTCAAGACATTTTAAAATTAATTGAAACTAATTATGCTGCTTCGTATATTAATTCAATTAAGCAACAAAATAAACATATGGTTGATCCAACGGTTAAATATTTATTATCTCAAGATTCTAAAAGTACAAATGTATTTGATACATATAATGATGCAGTAGATATGTGTGTTACAGGAGCAGTAACAGTTCAAACGGATTTAAATAATAGAAGATTGAGAAGTTCAGAATCATTATCTGTTGCAATATTTAAAAAGATAAATCCTGCTTTAAACCAATATCATAAAACAAATGGAGCTCAAGCACCTAAAATTAAATCTGATGCAATAATTCAAGAATTATTAACAGGTTCATTACAAACACAATTTCAAACAGTTCAGAGTCAAAATCCTCTTTCTGAAATAGCATATTTAAGCAAAGTAACTTATTCTGGATTAAATGGAGTAACTCCTGAAAATGCATCTGTAGATTTAAGAACAGTCAATGATTCATTTTATGGAATAATTGATCCAATAGATACACCAGATTCAAAAGCTGTAGGTGTTACAAGACATCTAGCTGTGAGCGCAGATATAGAAAAGATGAATGGAAAAATGAAAATTAATTCAACAAATGATGATTTGAATCCTTTATCAATTATTTCAAACTTTTCACCATTTCCTGTACACAATGACGGAAATAGATTACAATTTGCATCATCTCAAATGAAATCAGTTATTTCTATGAAGTCGGCTGAAATGCCATATGTTTCTTCATCATATGCAACAGTTCCTATTAATCTAGCTTCAAATGCTTTTGTTAAGAAATCGGAATATGCAGGTGAAGTTGTTGATGTAAATGATAATTACATAATTATTAAAAACAAAGGCAAATCTAAGTTAATATATTTTGATAAATATTCATTTAATACTTCTAATACTTTATCAACATTAACTCCTATTGTTAAAATAGGTGATGAAATAACGGAAGGTCAACCAATTGCAGCAGCTCAAGAGTTCTTTGAATTGAATAATTTAAAATTAGGTTTGAATGGATATACTGTAATCAAACCTCATAGAAATATGAACTTTGAAGATGGTATAATTATATCTAATTCATTCGCTCATAGAAACACTTCTGTTCACGGATATGAATTTACAGCTATGATTGAAGAGGGTGATACAATTTATGACTTGAAAAAAATAGGTGATGTTGTCGCTAAAGGTGATGTATTATTAAGTAGATCAAGCACTGTAGCTCTAAATGAATCTTTAAATGAATTTGATGATGTAAGTGTTTTTATGGAATCAGAGTCTGATTCTTCTGATGGATTTGATTCTCAAATAGATTTTGGCGATTCTGATAATTCAGGAGATTCAGATGAAGATAATGAATATGAAGATGAATTTAATTCAGCATTTGATAAAAGAATTAAATCTAAGGCATCAGGTGAAATTGTTGATATTGAAATATTTGCTAAAAGCGAAGAGCACCTTAAAAAATATAATGAATTGTATGAAATGCATAGAAATAAAATTATACGACTTGAAGAAAAATATAAAGCATTAGGTGATCAGAAAATAGATTTATCTGAATTGCAAAATAAAATTTCAATTGCTAAAGATATATATGGTAAAAAATATAGAGGAAATTCTATAGAAAATATATTAATTATATTTAAAATCAAAGCTGAAAAAGCTTTAGATGTTGGAGATAAACTACACAACCGACACGGTAAAAGAGTTGCCGCCTAACAAAGTGATTTGTTAGTGATAACCTGGTGAACTGTTAAACGCAGGTGTGATTAAAAAATGCTGAATAAAACAATTCTATAAAAGGACATTTATGGCTTTAGTAGATTTACCATTGATAGATCTCAAATTAAGAGGGTTTATGAATGTTGATAGAATTAAGAATAAAACAGCAAGTACAACTGAATACTTTATGTATGCTATTAATTATTTGATGAGTTATGAAAAATCTGTTATTTATTTTTTATCTTGGTATGTTATGCCAGAATTAAAAAATAGAGTTAATGCAAGAGAAGGTACTTGGATTGACGGATTTTATAAAACATATGTATGGGACGGAAGTAATGAAACCATTGAACCAGTATCAGCAATTTTGTTGCTGGAAGTTCTTGAAACATTATTGATGCATAAATACATCCAATTAGATGCAGGAAAATATGACTATGAAATTCCTGTACTACCAGCAAACTTGACTCTCAAACCTAATAACTTCTATCTTAAAAACTTTGATGCAAGAGTCGAAGCATATGTTGAAAGTTACTATCGTCATGAAACTATTAGAAGAGGATACACTCCTTACATCTTTATGGTAAGTTGTAACTGGAATGGAGAATATCCTACTGTATTAACAGCTGAAGTTCTAAAATACATACGAGGTAATATGGAAGGTAAAGAAAGAGTTAATGAATCAAGTTCAAGAGACTCATCAGTAATACATTTAGATTTGTAACTTTTATTTTTTGATTGCTAACATGGGAAGATTATTTTGAAAATTTCTACAAAATAATACAATCATGTGCTAAGCGATATCTATGGGTCAATTTCAGATCTATTAATATCGAAAGTGCAGAGGTCATTGATTCAGAATTTTTAATTCTAAGAATCATTAGATGTATGAGGGAAATCGCATACACCGAAGCGCCAGGCATCTCGTGATAAATTAATTATTTATCATTGCTCAGATGAAGATATGATCCACCAAATGAACAAGGGTGTTGTAGTGGCTATATTGCCAGATAAAGAAATGCCAAAAGATCCATCAGGGAAATCTTTTGAGATTATCATGAATCCAGCAGGAGTTCCGTCTAGAAAAAATCCTGGACAAATAATTGAAATGAATTGTGGTAAAATAATTCATGAAGTTAATAAAAAAGTTCAAAAAGCAATAACTGATAGAAAATTTAGAGAAGCTATTGTAGAAATTATGAAAATGAATGAATTTTTACAACCACCTGAAACATTTAAAAGAATTCAATCAAGAATGCAGGAAGTTGTAAAAGATAAAGATAGGTTTGAAAATTTTATTGTTAGTATTACAAATAAAATCATTCCTTTAGTTCAAGATCCTATGCAAGCGATGAAAATTAAGAAAATTAAAGATGGTATGATATATTATAACTTGCCATCTAAAACAAAAATATTTGATCCGTATATAGGTGGTAAAACTAAAACAAAAGTTTCTTATGGGTATTTGTATTGGGAAAAAACTGAACATTTAAGTGAAAAAGGACTTCATGCAAGATCTTTAGGAGCTATGAATCAAGAATCTAAACAAGCCACTAAAGGTTCAAAACATGAGGGTGGTCAAAGAGTAGGTGAATTAGATATGTTTGCTTTATTAGCATACGATTTAAATGATTACCTTCAAGAGATAATTACTCTAAGTTCTGACGACATTCCTTCTAAGATGAAAGCTATGAATCAAATCTATAAAAATGGTAAAATATTTTTAGGTGATTTGAAACAAATTCAATCTTCATCAACACAACAATTAAATGCTTATTTAGTTTGTATGGGCGTTTTAGACCCTAAAGATAATTCATAAAAATAAAGAGAGGCTTATGTCTCTCTTTTTAATCTGTTGAAAATCATTCAGGAACAACTTCAAACTTTATTAAATAAAGGTTATAAGATGCAAGTAGAGAACATTATATTCCTAAACGCTAAATTTAAAAATCAAGAAAATCCCAATCATTTTGATTTAAATGAAAAGTCAGAATTATTACATTATTTAGAACGAAAATTTACATATACATATGCAAAAAGCACACAATTTAAAGATGTGATATTTTTAGATTTTAATAAGCATTATATTAAATTATTAAAAGATCACCTATTTTCAAATATTTCAAATATTAACACAACTCCTGTGGGTTCTCGATTAGGTACTGATGATAAACATGAAATAGGAGCATTAGAAAATTTAAACGCAAAAATATTTCCAATCTCGCAATTATATCATTATATTTTATTAATTTCTGAAAGAAATGGAACTTTACCTTTATCTAATACAAATTTTAATTCTGAATTAGGAGAAGAATTTGAATCAGGAATTCATTCTAAAGCTAATGCAAGATTAACTACTGAATATATAAGATTATCACTATTAAATTCATTATTTAAAAATTATGGATACACTAGAGGAGATTTAGACACTAATTGGGAATTTTCAGCATATGATGCTACTGATCACATTAATCATTTATCAAAACATTATGAAATAGACGCAATATTTGCTTCTTATTTGTACGAATTATTTATGAAAAACAATTCACTTGAATTTACTTCTCAAAATTTTAATGTAATTTTAGACGAATTTGTAAAATATAAAATTCAAGACTTAGTTGATGTTGTATTTTTATTAGATAATTATAGTATGTTACCTGATTGGGGAAAGTGGAGAAATGTTCCTTCACAGTATGGATTGTCTAAAGTGTTTGAAGAATATAGTAGCAGAAATGTAATTGAAGTTAATAATAAACTAATAGGTGATATTGATACTGAAATAGGATATTCTGAAAGAAGACATTACAGAATTGATTCAGGACCAACATCTTGGAATTATGATTCTGAAAACTATATCAGGCATAGAAATAGAGTTAAAACCCTTGTAGTTGTAAATGCACCATTAACTATAAATATGTTAAATAGATCAACTAGATTACCTAAAAAAGTTCAAACATATGTGATGAAATTAGTTGAGGTTGATAAAGTTAATAATTCGACTGTTCCTGAAATATCTACTTCATTAATGAATGAAAATATTAGAAATAATAGGAGTGTTAAATCAAAAGGAATTAATTATCTTTCAACATACATTGATAACTACCCTTTTGATTATATAATTCAGTTTAGTAAAACAGGAAGCATATATTCATTTGATACATTTAAAAATAAAATAGCTAAAGTCATTAATCAATTAACTTATAAATCAACATTACCTAATGTTGCAAGTGACACATTTTCAAATCATGTTAATAATTATGCTAATCCTAGCATAGTTTTTACTTCTTCTGCAATAGACTTAAAAAATATGCAATATAGATTTAAAAATAAAGGAATATTTTCGATTAATTTAATCAATCAATTAATTGAAGCTAGAAATGATGACTCTAATACAATCGATATGTGGAATTATGAATATGATTTATTTCAAAGTGGATTTGATTATCACACATTTAATTATAATGATTTCATAAGTAATATAAATTTAATTGCTGATAATGCTACAATAATTAAAGCTAATAATATTTCAGTGTATGTGAATTATCAATGCATTCAAAAAATTTTAAAAGATGATAATATTGATTCTGAAAAATATAATAATGATGTTAAACAAGATCTTAATACAGCTTTGAATAATTTAGAGTCATTAATAGATTATGAATATTTGATTGAAGTTGATGAAATGAATATAAGTGTACAAGATATAAGAAATACTTGTGGAAAAAATGTAGCATTTAAATTTTTCTATGATATGAGATTTGAATTAACTGATTTTATGCGAGTTATTGGATTAGTTATGCGAGAATTTAATAATCCTAAAATAATATTAGATTCAAACACTTTAGAAAGCTTTAATTTAAGCAAATTATTAATAACAGCAATATATAAAAATATGCAAAGATCTTGTGAAATATATTGCACATATAAAGAGTCTTTTAAATCAACATCATTTTATGAATTATTTTCAGATGAGGTTGTTAAGCAATGAAAAGGATAAATGATGAATTATAATAACTTCAGAAAAGGTAGCGGTTCTACACAAGCTTTTGTTAATGCTAATTCAAAAATAATTGATGGAATAGATAAAGATGAAGCTAAGAATGAAAATAAATCTTTTGCATTTGATGGAGAAGGATTAAAGGCTAGAGCTAGTAAATCTTATAGTAAATTATATGATAGATTTAATAACTCTGAAGGAATGCAGAATTTTAAAAATGCTGATGCTACAGCTAAAGCTTATAAAGAAGGAAAATATTTTGAGAATCAGTCAGGTTCAATAGGTTCCAACTTTTTATTTAAAATAGCAGGAATGGCGGGTCTTCAACAAGAATTAGTGATGGGACTTGCTCCTGTTATAACTAATGCTATTGAGCAAACTAATAATCCTCTAATGAAAAAATTTCTTGGGACTACATTCGGAGGATTATTACAAGCTCAAGAAGCTAATAGAATTGGAGAAAGAAAGAAATTAGTAAACAACATTCTTGAAATATTCAAACCTTTAGGTAAAGCTGGTAAGTTAGCATTTGAAGGAATTGCAATAACTGCGCAATTCATAAAAGATAAAACAGTAGAAGCTTCATCTTTAGTAGTAAATTCAGTTGATGATTTTATAGCTAATGCTTTAACTAATACGGGATTTTTAGCACCTTTCTTAAAAGTAATGTATCCATTTATAAAATCTACATTTATGAGTGTAACTAAAACTGCTTGGAATTTAGGAACAGGAATCATAAAGAAAACAGGATCAATGCTATTTGGTTCATTAGTCTCTAGATTTTTCAAGACTAATAAAACTGTTGAGAATGCAGCTAAAGATAGATTAGCTATTGTTGATTCAGTAAAGCTAGTTTCTCAAGGTTTAGATTTTGCAAATAAGCATTTAGGTTTACAATCAAGTAAACTTGATGCAATTAATGATACTTTAAAAGCCTTTTCAGGTGATAGCTCATCAGGCGGATTTTCATTTAGCGCTGTTAAAGATAAATTCTTTTCAGGTTCTACACGAGATATGTCTGATACTTCAGACGATGCATTTGCTGTTAAAAAAGATAAATCTAAATTACACTCAGACCTTGATCAAAATGATGTAGATTCTACATTTGACGGAATGGAAGGTTCTGAAAAAATTAAGAAGAAAAAATCAGGATTCTTTTCTAAAGGTACTATTTTAGGTGGAGCTATTTTAGGTACTGGAGCTGCTGCAATATATGCTAATAGCAAAAGAAAATCAAAAGATGAACCTGTTGAAGCTGATAAAGGTGATCAAGCTGCAAAAGAGGAGAATAGAGGATTTTTTCATAAAATTTTAAATTCATTGGGTGTTGTAGGGACATCTACATCTAAAAGTGTTGAATTAGAAGAAAAACAAATTAAGGTTGCTGAAGAAACTTTAGAAGAAGAGAAAAAACAAAATAAAGTTAATATGTCTGAGCAGATACTTGATCGTAGAAAGAAAGATAAACATGATCAAGCTATGCTAGATGCTCTTAAATCTCAAAAGGGAACTGCAGTATCAAAAGATTCAGAAGAGAAATCATTTTTTGATACACTTATTGATGGATTTAAAAATAAATTTAAAGATATATTATTCGGAGGAGCTGCATTAGCAGGTTTAGCTATATTTGGACCTATTATTGGCAAATGGGTTGGAGGATTAATAGAAGAGTCATTCAATAAAGTTAAAAATAATCTGCTTGAAAAAATACTAGGTGTTAGCGCTAATAATACTGACGGATCAGATAGAAGCTTATCAGCAATGATGAGTGAATCATTATTTGGAACTAAATCAAACCCTACTAAATTTGGAAAAATATTTGAATTTCTAGGAGGAGATTTAGAAGAGGGTTCACCTATACAAATAGATAAAGACGGAAATCAAATTCAACCTAAATCTCAAAATGAATTAGGATTTCAAGAATACGCTCTAGGTGGAGTAGCATCATATTTAGCTTATAAATTTAGAAAAGTTGTAACTAAACCTGTAGAATTAATTTCTAAAGCTAGCACAGCAATTGCCTCGTCAATTCAAGGGATGCGAAAAGTTCCTGATGCAACCAAACCACCTATTGCTACAAAATGGAGCGCTAATGCTCCTGACGACTTAAATAAAAGTCCATTAGCACCTGACACTAAAGCTACAGCAGAAAAAGTAAAACCAGACACTAAAACTCAAGTTGATTCTTCAACTAAAGCTACAGCAGAAAAAGTAAAACCAGCCCCTAAAACAGCTAAAAAATTACCTGTAGGTAAAAAAGGTTGGATATTAGCTGGACTTGCTGTATTAGGTATATCTACTACTGCAAAAGCTGATGATTTAGAAAACTTTGATGCTGAAGATTATATTAATAATCTAAATACAAATTCAGTTTCATCTCAAGCTAATAAAGAAGTTAAAGAATTCATGGGAGTTGAGCTAGCTGATAATTCAACAAGTATTGACAATGTAGTTCAATTAGGGACTACTGCAACATCTATTTATGGAATCAATAAAGGATTTAAAGATAGTGCTGCAGCTAAAGTTAATTCAGCTTCAACAATATTTGTCGATTCAAAAGGTGTTGCTTCTACAAATTTAGATGACTTTAATAAAAAACCAGGATTAACACCTGAAGTTCCAGTAGAAGTAGATTCCAAACTAGCTAAACAATTAGAAGTCGCTAATACAACTACGTTAAAGAATCCTCCTGCAATAATTAATAAAGTTGATGAAGTAGTTCCTGAGAAAAAAGGATTCTTTGGGAACCTTATTGATAAAAGTAAAAATGTAATGAATGATGCTAAGAATAAAGCGTCAGCAGTATATAGCGATACTAAAGCATTCGCTTCAGAGCAATATACTAAAGGTAAAAACTTTGTTGCTAATCAATACGATAAGGGTGCTAAAGCAGTAGGAAACTTCATTGATAATTCACCTATGCTTCAAAGTGCTAAATCGTATGTTGATAATAAAATTGAGCTTGCTAAGAAATATGGCGCAAAGGCTGTAGATAAAGCTTTAGATACTAAATGGGGAAGAATTGCTAAGGTAGCATTTAAAGTAGCAAGTAAAATATTTGCGAAATTAATTCCAGGTGTAGGTTGGGCTCTTTTAGCTTATGATTTAATTTCTTCAACTATGGATGTTTGGGAAAATTATGATACTATAATGAAATCACAAGGATTGAATCCTGCTGAATATAATGAATATGTTGCAAAAATAGCATTAATAATTGGTAAAACATTCTGGGGTGATTCATTAGGAGCTTGGTTTATTAAAGCTTACGGAGCTGTTAAAGATTATTTCTCAAATAATAAAGATGACGCTAATCCTTTAACTCCTAATTCATCAGATCCTGTTGTAGCTGGACCTAGTTCAGATCTTCCTTCTGAAAATGGAATCAGAGATGAAGTTACAATGGATCATAAACCTATAGATTCAAATTCAGATTTATCATTAGATTCTAATAATCCTTTAGCAACTTTGATTCCTGAAAATAATAATGTTGATATAAATTCAAACATGGATGATGAATGGGCTAGATTTAATGCTAATGCTGATTTCATATTGGGTTTAAAAGGCAACAATCATGATGGTAGAGGATCATCAGGTAAATTTGCAGGACCTACAGGTAATACAAGATTAGGTGCTGAAAATTATAGTTTACAAGCAACTAAAGAATCTGATATTCTAGCAGGAAGAGATGGCAATTTTCAATCAGGGGTTTCAAGAAGGTATAAAAGGTCTAATCTAGGTGATACGAATGAATCAGCATATTCTGAATCATTGTCAGGTGTTGCATTAGAAAATGCTATAGTTCAACAGAAAAATAGAAGAGTAATAGGTTATAATAATGTTCAAAGAATGAACAAAGGTCAATCACCGGTAGCTAATTCTACAGTTAGTGCTGAAATGCTAGCTTCTCTTGAAACAAATGGTGAATTTGCAATGCCTCAAGGCTCAGCATCTAATGGTTGGGACGCGCAAACATCATTTGTAGCAGATTTAGTAAAATTTGGAGAACATCAAACTTATAGAGGCTCAAGATATTCTGATGCTAACAGATATAAAGATGAAGGTGGAATAACATTCGGAGCTTATGGATTCACTTCTAAATCAGGTTCACTTCAAAAGTTCTTAAAAGGATGGTATGAAAAGACTGGTGATAATAGAGCTAAAGTTCTAATGAATATGAGACCATGGCCTACAAGTAAAGAATTTGATGCTAAAGTTTTACCATTCTTAAGAGAAATTGGAAACAATGAATATGCTAGAAGTTTACAAGATAAAATTTGGAAAGAATCATATTATGATCCAGCTAAACAATTAGCTACATCTTACGGATTTGGAAAAAATCCAAATGTAGTAGCTAATACAGTTGATATGAATGTTACAGGTGGAGCTAAGAACTTCTTACAAGCTCTGAAAAAATCAGGAGATCTTAGTACTAGAGGAATCGCAGAAGCGAGAATGGTGCATTATAATAATTTAGCTACAAGTGATCCAGCAGCATACGGACATTCTTTAAAAGGTTGGGCTAATAGAGTTGGTAATTTTAATAGAAATCTTAGCAATAGTTCAAAAGTGTATAATAATTTAGGATCAGACGCATCATTGAATTCAAAAACTGATTCTGTCGCAACAGCTCCTCAAATTGCTCCTGAGAGTAAAACATTTGCATCTTTAGGTCAAAATAATACAACTGCGAACAAACCTTCTGTTTCTAAAGTAGATTATAGAACTGATACAATTTCAACTTTACAGCCTGAAGGATTAAGAACAAGTTCTACACAACAAGACACATTACTTCAAGAAGGAATATTATCTACAACTAATACAGTTGCTATGAAAGAAAATGCTAAAGAGCAAGCAACTGCTAAAACACAAAAAGATATGAATAATACTTTAGTGAACGCATTGGGAATTGGTAAGAAAGATAATGTTACAGCTAATAACAATAATAATGTTGTTGCGCCTGTTATGGTTGCTAATACTACTAACATTAATCATTCAAATGCTACTTCAGTTTCTGGTCAACATACAGCTTATAAATCAACAGGTAATGATATTTCAGCTAGATAGTAGTTTATTTATCATACAATTTTAAGGATATTGAAAAATATAAATAATTAACAGTAGCTAGGATTCTTAGGAATTCTAAGCTCAATTTTGGAGGAAGATATGAAACAAGAGGAAATAGAATCAACTGAACTCAATTTAAATAACTTAATTGATGAAAGCGAATTCTTAGAAAATCCTATTGGGATTAAGTCGCCATTAGAAAATGGTAAACATTATGAATTATTTGAAATATTTAATTCAGTTGAAGGAGAATTTCCTAAGAGTGGTGAATTCGTAACATTTGTAAGATTTCCTATCTGCAACTACAGCTGCAGTTGGTGTGACACCATGAAAAATCCAGAAAATAAACCATTGTGGTTTAAATATGAAGATATTAAAAAATCTGTGATTATGAGTGAAGCTTTAACTTTTACAGGCGGAGAAGCATCTTTATTTTTATCTGATATGGTTGACATAATTAATAGATTGATTAAAGACAATGTTTATTTAAAATATGTAAAAGTTGAAACAAATGGAAGTAATTTGGAACTAATGGATAAAACCTTTAGACATCATTTTGAAAAATATTTTGGTGAAGAATATGAAGAAAAATTCATATTATGTTGGTCACCTAAATTGATGACTAAAGATTATTTCAAAACTGCTATGAATACTATAAATGTTTTCAATCCTAGAAATATGGTTGTGAAAATAGTTATGGACCCAAATGTTAAAGATAAATTGCAAACATTTATAGATAGATTTATCTATATTCATGGTCAAAAAGGAAAGAAAGTGTTTAGTATGATGCCGCTATCTGTTGTTAGCAGAGGTAACACTACTGGACAAATACAACCCGATTCATTAAAACTTATTAAAGAATACACAAAGAAAGGCTTTGCAGTAGGTTTAAGAGTTCATGAAGCATTAAGGGTTAGATAAAGAAAATAGGAGAGCGAAAGCTTTCCTATTTTACTTTTTAAAAATAAATAAGGATGAAAAAATAATGAAATGTAATTTGAAAGAATCAATGTTTCTAAATAGATCTGAAAAGTTCTATAAATCTAAAGGAATTCCTTTAGGTGCTTTAATGGAAGAATATTTTGAAAAATCTCCATTTTTAGCGACATCTGAAGCGCTAATACCTATGGTATTAAATGGATATAAATCAAAGTTTAAAAAGATGTTTGATTTTTCTATGAATCTTGCTACAGGAACTTCTTTTGAAAAAGAATCTAATAAAGAAATCAACAATAATGACTCATTGGATGTATTTCTCGCATATTTAATGACTTATAATGAATTATCGAATTATACAACTACAACTAGTAATAAGCAAATATATTGCAAATTTCCTTTTATCCGAAGGGAAATTTCACCTATATTTTTAGACTCTAATGATTTATCATATCAACAGCGTCTTATTGATGAAATATATGCAGTGTTTAAAATAGCTTTATCAGATTGTAAAAGCCCCTTATTTTATACAACAATTAATTTGTTCAATAGAAGTTCAATCATATTTAATACAATAGGGTTTTTACATTATATTGGTTTATTTGATTCACTTATTAAATCTTTTGAAACTTTAGATAATAATGATTACACTTGCGATGTTCTTGATATTTTTACTAGTGACAGCTATAAAGCTAAAATATTAGGATATTCTGAAGGATCTAATAATAATTATGAGAAAATTGATGAAAACTTTGATATGATTGAATATTTTAATGATATTGATTATAATGAAAGATTAGGATTCCTTAGAGTTAATGATGATATATTGAATAAATTTAAAGATTCATTATTAAGTAGATTAGATTCAAACTTTGTAGCAGAAAAAACTATCGGAGGGATTTATTCAATCCCAAAACGTAAACAATCTTCTGCAAATTTAGTGATTTGGAGCACAACAGAAAATAAACCGCATATAATGATGAATGGTGATGTTATTCAATATGGTGAAAAAATATCAAACTTTACTCTTGATGATTTAGATCTAATTCAAAATGAGCTTAATGTTGAAATGATTAACGCTCCATTTTACCCAATCCAAATTCCTGGTGTTAATTGTGTTATTACAAAAAGAAAAATTCATCAATTAAATTTTAGATCTAAAGATTATTTTAATTTACTTTGTGAATCAATATCTGAATTTTATGAAGAATTTGATAAAATATCTATTTATGCATTCTCGTATGATTACGAAGAAGAACTGTTTGATTCAGATAAGAATTTTATCCAACCTGTAAATGATTCCGACAAATCTCTTTTTAGTGTGATTGATTTTAAAGTTATTAAGGAACAGTATGATAGACGAAATGAAGGTGATGAAGATGAAGATGATGATGATGAATATGATTTTAATGCAGCTGGATACATTCTAAGTTTGCTTGAGTTTGAGTTAGAAAGAATTGTGATACAGTTTGAAATTGAATATAAAAATAAAAATTATGCTAACCACATATTATTCAATAATGATGTTAATTCGGGTCATATTGCTAAAGTGTTTTCACCAGATATGTTCCATTTTGAATCAGATGTGACTTATACTTCAGGAGGAGTTATTTATGATAACAGATATAATTGTAAAACAGGATTGTTTGATTTATCTGTTGCTAATTTTATTAATGAATTCAACTCTATTAAAATCGCAAGAGAATTAACTAATGTATATGAGTCGCATAAATATTGTTTAAATGTTGAGAATTTAGGTAGATTTGTAGATACAAATTTAAATGGTGTTTGTAATACAGATTTGAAATTGCATAATTTTGGTAAATTAATGATAAAGAAAATAATATTCGGAATGTTAATTCAAAATGAATTTGAGTTAATGAATTTAGATCTGTATCAAAGCAGCTATGGATTATCTGAATATTTTAGAAGTTTTAGCTATACGACAATAGGAGAGATATTTTCAACTTATTGCGGAGATTTGAATTCAAATAGGTTAAAACAATTAAAATCTCCTCATATTTCAGATATGTATACATATTTAAAAGAATCAACAAACTCTATATTCGTGTATCATAATGCTGTGAAAGCTGATAAATGGGAAAGAATAGCTTCAAAATATGATTATAAACATTCATTATATAATTATGAGAATAATAGCAATATGATTAGAACTTTACATGCTCAAATAGGTAATGAAGATCCATTTGATTGCAAGCTTAATGATGTAATTAAATTTATTTTTAGACAATACAATAAAAACAATAAAGATAATGCTAACAGCATATTTGATTCTTTAAAAGAATCGCACAAAAATATGTCAAAAATGTTAGAGCAATTTGACGGATCATTTGAATCAATTTTAGGAATTATTGTGGTATTAGAGCAAGTATCTGATAGCAATATTAATTCTTCAGAGTTTCGAAATAACATATCGAATGAAGCATTTGAAAAATTTATAGAAATTGAAAAGATTGCAATTGATATAGATTTTGTTGAATTATGCAAGAAATATAATTTAACTATATTCAATCCTAAAGAAGCTAATAATAAGTTTAATGAAATATTAATTGATGCAATTATACTTATCAATGCAGCAATATACTCCTTTGTATATGTAGGAAACAATCCTGATTTGTATTATACATTAAGACCCAAATCAGGCGACAGATCAATAATCAGAGAATTTAAATATTTAATGATTGAACCAGAAATTAATTTTAAAGGACAAATATGAATAAAATATTAGGCGTTAGGAACGCCATTTTATCAAATATAAATGCTTATGAATTTCCTGTAATAATTGACAATGTAAAACCTTTCAAATTTGATTCAGGATTTATTCACACATTGCCTGTTGCTCAAAATAATGCATATATAGGTACAGCTCTATTTAGTGAAAAAATAAGTCAAGAAGGGATTTTTCACATCAAATTGGTTGAAATTTATCATAACACAATTTCTAATTTTATATTAATTGCTCAAGCTTACACTAATTCAAATTTTGGAGGAAGTTTAGTAATATATCCTAAGGATATATTTAAAAATATGACAAATCCTAAAGATTGTCATATAAGAGCCAAAGATACAGCTAGTAATAAAGTTTACACTAACTATGCAAGAGCGTGGTTAATGAATATGTTGTTGAACAAATGCAATATTCAACACAATACAGCGCAAGCTAAAGAACAGTTAGGATTACATATGACTGACCCTAACGCAATATTAGGATTTTCATTAGATCATGAAGACGCATCATTCACTCCTATTATAGGAAGCTCAGTTATTGTAAGTAAAACTAATTACATTGGTGATGAATTGATAATGGAAATCTCAAAATTATATGAATCAACTAATGTGAATGTTGTTGATTTTTCTGAAATTGAATTTAGTGAGGAGAAATAACATGAAAAAATTCACTAGCGCTAATATAGTTGACCTTGTGGGAGTAGGAGGAACAGGTTCATGGTTATATCAAATATTAGATACTTTCCAATTTGGAGATAGAAATCCTATATTTATACTTCACGATTTTGATATTGTTGAAGCAAAAAATCTAATTCGACAATATTTCTATGAAGAAGATATTGGAAGATTTAAAGGTTCTGCTACAATTGGTAAATCTGAAGCTTCAGGTAATTTTTCATTTGATAAAAAATATTGCAAAGAAAATGTCTCAGTAGCAGCTGATATTGTAATAGGCCTTGTTGATACTATTGATTCAAGACATGATATTTTGCAAGTAATTGCATCAGGAAATCATCCTGTATTATTAATTGATACAGGTAATGAAGACACTTATGGACAAGTAATGTTAATTTATTATGATGGTGAGGATTTTATTATTCCTGAAGCTTATAAAGGATTAATAAGTAAAATTGATAGCGAAGTTAGACAAGGAAGTTGTACAGATTACATTGAACAAACAGCATCAATAAATAAGAGTAATGCTGCATTAACTGCTGCGATATATTCAAGATTAATTGATTTGATTCATAAATATAATGAAAATTTGACAAGCGTTTCATCAAATTCTACAAGTGTATGTAGAAGACAACCTGTTAATGAATATGTAAATTATTCAGATGTGATTAAGCAATTGAATATAAATGAATCTATTTATATTAATCATAAGTTAAAATTTGACACATTAGATCCGCATTTTTCGGAATTTGATAATGCTTTTGAATTTGCATTTTATAAAACTGCAAGCATCTTTTGGAATTCATATGCTGTTTCAACAGATAATGAATCTGAACTTATTTCTTTATCGATTGATGAAATAAATGAAATAAACAAAAACAGGATTGAAGCTAATAGGTTAGCAAAAGCTGTTAAAGGAAAATCTGATGAAAGACAGTGATGTTAAAAGCTTTAAAATTCATAATATCAATCTAATTGAGTTAATGAACACTAATGTCAGGTCAATAGGAAATAATTCTGATTGCTTACAAAGATATTATTTAAAGGATAAGAGTGCCAAGGATTCATCAGAAGTTGAGCAAACAATGATTCCTTATCTACCTTTTAAATCTAAAGATAATTCTAAAAAATATAGTGTTATTGAAGGTTTAATTGAATATAATGTATGCGATGAGTTAATTGAAACAATAGGTAGTACAATAATAACACTATTAACTCCGCCTACTATTAAATTTGATAATTGCTGTAAAATAATAGCTGACTATGATTATTATTCTGAATTCGGAATATATTTTGGACCTAAAACTTCTTTCAAGTTTTTAAATCATATTGCAACAGTTGATAATATAATTTCAACTGAAACATTTAATCAGGAATTATTTGAGATTCTTGTTGCATTTTCAAACAATGCAAAATTTATTACTAGCAATAATAGAATTCAATTAATCAATGAATGTATTGCGAAAGGAATTAACATTGATACAGAAACTAGAATATCTTGAGCTTGAGAATTTAAATTCTCAAGATGTAGACTTTAAAAAAATAGGAATATTTGACGAAAATTATAATTTTGTCAATAACTTGAATCAATTCGTGATTTTTGAATATGATCAATTCAATTTTCAAAAAATCATTTCAGTTAGATCTATCATAAATAAATTTATTGAACTTCAAGGAACTTATCATAAAGAATTTCTACTAGCAGAGTTAGAAGAGTTTAACATTGAAGAAGGTCTTGAAGATGTTTGTAGATTTACTAGCCAAGTTGGGGAGCAATTAGAAGCTAAAATAAATAATACCTTTCACCCAATAAGCTTCGCTTTTAAAGTTGAAATTGAACATATAATATTGGATTCAATATTATTATTCATTAGATTAACTTCGCTCTATCTTTATACATCAAACATTGCGTTATCAAATAACTCATATAACATTAAAAGATTTTCTGAAATTGAAAAAGAAATGTACAAAAATATAATGGGAGTTAAACTTCCTGAAACATTTGATAATAGCTTGATTGCATATAGATTAGAAGATATGTCATCAACGTTTGGTGTCGAAGACTGGGTCATTACAGAAATTGTAAAACAATCAAAGATTGTGGTGAATCGTAATAATCGCCAACTATGCGATTCTTATGTTAGGTTGCTTGTTAATGCAATAATAATACAAAATAAAGGAGTGTATATATAATGATTAAATTATTTAATAAATCGGAATTTGTATCAGTGTTAAAAAATTCAACGATGTATATTCAAGATGTTGACGGCAATAATATTGCAATTGACATTGAAAATTACAGCAGATTGATAGATAATATTTTGATTCAAAGGAATAAGTCAGTGTCTACGGAAAGTTTTATGAATGAACCTTTTAAACCTACAGCTAATTCATTAATATTAGGTAATAAAATATTGCCTCAATATTTTAGAAATTGGGTAATGCCTGAATTAAACCAATTTGAAATTGCACTTAAAAATATGATTGATTCTATTGATATTAAATTAGCTATTAAATATTTACCATATACTCAAGTAGCTGATTTTAAATTATTAAAAGAAGGAAAATATTTATTTTCAATTGAAGAAAGAAGGTATGATATTAATCGAAGTGAATATGCAGATTTTAAAAGTGATCAAATATATAGCTCAATCCTATATGATTTAATTGACGGTAAACTTCGTTTATGTACTGATTCAGACCCAATGGACGGATCTTTAAATGAATATGATTTTAAATTAACACTAAATAATGGTTCACTTTATGAAAATAAAATATTAAATAAAAATTCTAGCAGTAAGAGAGGTGTTATTTGTAAAAGATATATTCCTTCAACAATGTTAACATTATATTCAAATAAAGGTCATATTGCAGGAGGGTATATTATTGATGAAAGATATAGTCATTCTACAGGAATGTTCAATTTAACGCATTCCGATTTAACTAATTCATCAATTGATATAAAATGTATGCGAGAAGCAAATAATCACTACTCAGGTGATGCTCATAAATATTGCATTAACATTAAAAATTTAAAACTTTCAGATATTCCTGCTCTTTGGTATGAATCTGTTAGCAATAATGATTTAGGACATGGTGATTCTACTACAATAAAATGCGTTGAAATATTATTTGGAACATTAGGTTGGAGTTCCGGAGAGTTGTATACTAAAGTGATGAAGAATGTTTCAAACTTTAATATTAAATTTAAAATGTGATGTGATCTATGATAGGAATAATTATAAATGCTAATTGCCAATCAGGTGTCACGAATTATTCGAGCAATTTTGAGATGTTTGAAAAAACGCTAAGATCAATAATACTTGAAGGAGGATTAAAAATACCTTCTAGAAATTACACAAACAACACTTTCAGAGGAATGACAACTATTAAATTATTTTCAGGATATTTAAATAACAAAATATCATTCATTGAATTTATTTATTATTTTACGCACCATACAGCTTATAGGTTTAATAATGAATTGATTGCGTATAGATATAAATTTTCAAAGTCTGAAAAAACTGTTATTATAGAATCTTTTAAAAAGTTCGAAAAACAAGCGCTAGATTATGATTATATTGAAGCTTTGAATTTGAAGAATTTATCTGCTGAATGGCTAAGATGTTTTACATTTGATTTTAATTCACTAGTTCAAAATATATTGATTTCAATTAATCGTATAATTTATGAACAACTCACTTTAACAGAAAATTTCAAATCTTACAGAAATTTACAAATCATTCAATTAGGTACAACTTCTCAAAAAATGATTGAGAAATTGGAAAAACAAACATATGATAAGTTTACTTATCAAAATATAAATAATTAGTAGGATAGAAATACCCTACTATTAAAACAAATAAGGATGAAAAATGGGAAATAAAAATTATTTCGAAGACGATTTTGACTTTGGTATGGAAGGCTATTGGTCAGGAGGCATATATTATCCTAATAAGAAAAATATTGCTTCAAAAACTAATGAAAATGTCGCAGGTGCAACTACGAGCAATCATTATCAAAATGCAGGTGTAGTGGGAGCTACTCATACATATAACTATAATGCTGGTGCTGTCCCTGTTCCTAAATCACTGTTTGAAAACAAAAAAGTTTTAGATTCAAAAATAAGAGATTTTATTTTAATGAGTCAATTTGAACACATATTATATTCAAATTCTGCTGAAATTCCTAACACTGAAACTAATAAGATAGTTTATGCTGCTAATGGAATATTTGAATTGGTTGAAAATAGATTCTTAAAAGTATCTACTAAAATAGGTGAATTTCACTTTCCAGGATTTAAAAAATATGAGGAATCATTAGAACTTAAAATTCCAAAAATTCCTAGAAGCTTAATTGATGAACTTATAGCTTTAGATAGAGGAGTTTATACAAGATCTAAAGGCGAATTTTATGCTGCAATATGTTACAACTTTGTAGATGAAAAATATCACATTAGAATTCCTAAACAAGAAATATCAGGAGCCTCTGTAACATTTGATAAAATTGTAGATTCAGAAAATGAAGTTATGGTTTTAGATCATCATTCACATAATGTTATGGGGGCATTCTTCAGCGGTACTGATAATAATGACGATGCTATGGCTAGATTAAAAATATCTGCAGTATTTGGAACTATTACTCAACAGTATCCTACAATTAATTGTAGAGTTATTATTAATGGAGTAGCTAATACAATCAACATTGATAAAATAATTCAGCCCACCAAATTCGAAGAAGATCTTGACAGCACAGTTAACAAACTATTCGAAGATAAAATTGTGGCTGAAAAAATATACAAAGTTAATACAAAGAAAATACCTGCATATAATTCTAACATGCATCTGTATGCTACGAGTAAAAAGAAAAATGTAAATCAAAATCAACAAGTAATGAAATTTAATCAATACACATTAGATAAAATTAAAAAGTTGCAAGATGAACTTGTTGGCATAATAAAAGAGCAAAGTAAGTTAGAAGGCAACATTGTAGAAGGTGTTGATTTCAACCTTGAAATCCTCGAATTATATGAAAAATATAAGATGTTTTTAGCAACTGGTTTAAAGTTAAATTTGGATTATTATGTTAAAATAAATTTAAGATCTTGGATTTATGATAATGAAAACAAAAGTCCAAAATCAAATATAAATGCAATTGCAACAGCATTAATCAAACTATTAGCTCAAGGTGGTGATGCTTTTGCTGAAATATGTATTGAAGAATTGAAAGCTAAAATTGTAGAAGTTAAACCAATATGTATAGACTTAATTGAAGATCTTATCACAACATTAGAAGCATTTGATGAACACAAAATTGAAATCACATTAATTACTGAACTTGAAGCAATAGCAGCTATGTATGATGAAATAGATTATAATGAATTAATTAATACAATTTCAGCTCTGAACTTCATAACATTTGATATTGAATATGATTCATTGGACCAAAAGGTTGGAGAATTAATTCACGAAATTTTTGTAGATGCTTTAGATACTATTGATGAATGATTAATCAAAAAAAACATCTATATAAATAATTGGTGTAAGAAAGATTGCATATAGATTTAAAATTTAATCAATTTGTAATCTTGATTACAATAATATAATACTTAATAAAGTATTAAACTTTAGAAGAATTGAAATACTCTACCTCATAGACAATGGGAGTATAAATGAAACAAGTTTAAGTCTAAAAATAAAAACAAATAAGGATGATTATAATGGCAACATTAAGAGAGCAACAATTAGCGGAAATTAGAAAAGCTGCGAAAAACGGTCAATTCAAAAAGAGTGATATAAAAGAAATTTCTAAAAGCGCTTTAACTAAAGGTTTAGCAGAGTTAGTAAATTCAGGTGAAATTGAAAGAGTTGGTGTAGGTGTTTATTCAGGTTCTGGTGCAGCTTCAAGCTCAAGTGCAACTCCTAAAAAGACTGTAAAACAAAAAGCTGCAAAAAATAAAAATGATGCTGTAGCTACTAAAACTGCTGAAAAAGTAAAAGTGAACGTTGAATCTGGTGCAGTTGCTGCTGCTAGCATTTCAACATACAAAGTTATTGTAAATGGTACAACATTTGGTGAATTTTCAATGGGTGAATCTGAAATTAAAGATATGGTAACAAAACTGCAACCAAATGCAGTTTATTCTAAAACAGTGAAGAATGAAATTCATTTCAGTCAAAGAACTGCAGATAAAAACTAAATGAGTAAACAAGAAGAGGAAATTAAAAATCTTCTTCTTGCCCATAACATAAGTTTTACTCAAAATGATACAAATATTATAAATCCATTTGAATTAGATTTTTATGTTCCTTCACAAAATCTAGCAATTGAAATAAATTCACTTTATCATCATTCTATTAAACTAGGAAGTAATAAAAGTGCAATGTATCATTTTGATAAATCAACATCATGTGCACAGAAGAAGATAAAGTTATTACACTTGTATTCTTATGAGCTATTTGATACTAAAGTTCAATGGAAAAGAGCAATCCATTTTTTAATGATTGCTTTAAATATTGCTAAAATATCAAATATGAATAAGAAGTCTTTTTTCAAAGGTGTTTCTTTTGAAGAAGCTGAAATATTTTTAAAAAGAAACCAATATGAAGATTTTGAAATTTCAAATGATTTATCATTTAAAGCAATTTACACTAATCAAAAAATTCAAGCTTTAATTAGTTATAAAATTGTAAATAAAACGTTAATCATTTATAACTATTGCACAATGATTTTTCATCAATTCGATGTAGGGTTCAAACTTTTAGTTGAATCATTACTATTGATGATCAATGAACCATTACATCTTTCTGAAAAGATTACTGAAACTGAAATAATTTTATCAAGAGATAAATATCCTGATTGCGAAAACTTTGCAACTAAAGCAGGATTTAAATTGATTGATTTAATTGAATCTGAACCATATATTTGCTCAGAAGATTTTAATGCGATTGTTAAAATTTCAAAAAATCCTGAAGAAGATTTAAAAGCTGGAAAGCATTTAATATATAATTCAGGAAAAGCGAAATATTCATTGAAATAATTAATTTTATTTTGGTGAATATTTTTTTATTTTTTGTAATTTTTAACTCATATATTAATATGTTTTTAAATTAGATTCGAATATAATATAGGATGAACAAAGTAAAAAGGATGTGAATAAATGTTAGGAATAAATAGAGCAAATAGAGCGCATAATTCAAAAAGTGAGACACAATATGATGTAACTTTTGTTGAAGCCTCATCATTACCATTAACAGGATTATTAAAAAGATATTCTACAGGTAAAGAAGGGAATTCAGAAAAAGCTAAAACTTGGGAGCATCAATTTCCAATAGATAATTTAAATAAATTTATAAAATTTAACATTCCAAATATTCTATATTCAACAGGATTGTATATTACAGCGAATAGAAAAGATCAAAAGAGATTGCAAGAAAATATTAAAAATGGAAAAATGCTTTCTAGTGTTAAAAAAGATTTAGAAACATTAGTAGACTCAAAGCTATGGGACGGGGTTTGTACAATGCTGGATTCTGCAGGTCACCAAATTTATATGAATTACTTGCATAAAATGAATGTAGAACCTTGGATTAATGTTTATTATAAAGACTATGTGCAATTAGAAACAGTTGATCTTGCATTTTCACTTGATATTCATATGGATTATCCATTGGTTAAACACCCTAAAGAAATATGGGAATTAAATAAATTATCAGTTGAAGAAATGTATAGACACGACATTTCAAAAATAATTTGGGTTGTTCAATTTAGGGGAGCTTTATTACCTCTATGGAATAAACTTCATAGAAAATATAAAATATTTGATAATTTCAATAAATTTGCAATAGGTGGAGTTGCAAAATTATCTAAAGCAGGAATAATAAACTTTCCTTTATTTTTTCCAGCGGCTTGTAATATATTAAAAGGTATTAAGGACGCTGGAACTTGGAATGAATATTACTTATTACACATTCTAGGAGTTATGACTTCAACAGACTTTATACAATTTGCATTGATAGCTAAGATAGCTAGAAAATATCACAATATTCCATTACATGTTACATTTGATTCAGCTAAAGTATTTAGAGGGCAAGCAGCTAGTGCATCATTAGATTATATAATAGGTGATCAAACAGTTCAAATTTCATTTAAATCAAAAGAATTAGATAATAGAGTTAAAGGTTTAAGACATCATGACATTTCAAATGGAGATCTATTAAGAAAATTATTTAAAACTTTGGACGAAACTTATGGATATGTTCCTTGCTCAGAAGAAGATTTTTATGTTCCTAATGAAGAAGGAAATATGGTACTTAATAAAAAATTCTGGATAAGAATTGCTAAATTATCATATATTTATTTGAATAATGCAATAGCTAAAGTTAATGATGTTGCAGATAAATTATTAGAATATTATGATTCAGGAGATAGAGATAATTTCCAACATTTATTAGAAAATCATTTAATTTCATATAATAAAGGTATTGCGACAAAGAATGTTTTAGAAAAAGCAGTAAATGTTTGGGAAGGAGTTGAAATGCTAGTTAATTTAGACCAAGATATGTCTGATGCTATTAATAGTAGAATTTTCCCTTCACATCAAATTTTTTCATATGGTGATCAAGAATATTTAAATGAAGATGAATCTTGGGATATTAATCAAGAAGATTTACATAAATCAATAAGAAAAATTTAAAAAAATATTCCTAAGGACATATAATTATGTTAAATATGATACGAATTAGAAAATGTCTTCAATACATCGTGACTCAAAATGGTCACGATGATAGAGCAACTTTAAGAAATATTAAAAAAATATTAGATACTTCTGAAAAAGATAAAAACAATGTTTCTGAAATTATATTAGAATCAATAATTAAAGGTTTATTAGAAGACGGTAAATCAATAATAGATGTTGTATCTAACATTAGAATTACAAATCCTATAAATGATGAATTAATTGAGGAATTATATCAATCTCAATCATTGCAACATGATGAATTAGTAGAATTAAGATTATTTATTGAAAATCTATCAATTAATTCTAGTATAAAATCAACAGTTACTGAAGTTCAAAATGTAGCTTATGATATCTTAAAAGGTTCTATTCACGACCCTTATGAGTTAAAAAAAGTATTTAGAGAATTAACAGAAAAAGTATTTGCAGTATCATCAGAAATTGACAAAGGTTTGAATAACGACTCAATAGAAATTCATAAAGAAAATGTAGATCCTGTATTGGACGAAATTAAAAAATATTTAGAAGTTTCTAAAATTATAATTCCTACTACAATTCAAGCTTTAGATTCAGCAATATTTGATAGAGGCTTACATTCTAGCAGACTTTACTTATTTATTATGAAATCAGGTGGCGGTAAATCAACAGTATTACTTTCTCTAGCACATATGATTCAAAAAAGTATTTGTAAAGAAGATATACTTTATCAGCAAATATTAAAAGATAAAGCTATGATTGTATCTAATCCTAAATTGTGCGTATATTATTTTACTTTTGAAAATTCAAAAGATGAAACTTTAGAAAGATATTATCCTGCTATTACAGGAATTAAAATGAACACTCTTGAGGATTTTGAAAATAATAGTGACAAACTAAGAGAAGCTATTTCTCAATATGATGTCGCACTATCAATCAAATATAGAGGATCATTTACAACATCTCATTTAGACATAATTAGAGTGATAGAAGAAGACATAGCTAGAGGCTATATACCTATTGCAATTTTAGCAGATTATATAGGAATTATGGTCGCAGCTGATGGGACAATAGAGCGAAGATTACAATTAGAAAAAGTTACAGCAGGTTTAAAAGATGTCGCTGTTAGATTCAATTGTCCTGTTTTAAGTGGAGCTCAAATTAAAAAAGACTCTTATCAAAATACTGGTTCAGAGATTACAATTTCCGATATTAAAGAATCTTCAGGAATAATTGATAATGCTGATACAATTATTGGAGCTTGGGATAGTGAAAAATATGATCCTAAAACAGGACAAGGCGATGCAAATTCAAGCGTTAAGTATATGAATTTTAAATCTTTAAAACAAAGAAATTATATGTCAAATGTTTCGGCTACGATTAAAATTAATTTTGAAAGATTTTCATTGTTAAATACTGATTATGAAGAATTAAATAGATTGCAAAATAAACCTCAAGAATTCCAACAAGCAGATTCAGGTAATCATATGACTACAAATATTGTGCAAAATTCAAATCAGAAACAAAATACTACAAATTATAGAAATGAATCCGTTACTAGAGAAAACAGCTATAATAGTTATCAATCAAATAATTCAACAAGTAGCGATAAAACTATAGTTAGAAACCAAGAATCGCCACAATCAATAGAATTAGCAGGAACTCTATTCTAAAATATGTGTTTCTAACTATATAAAAATATAAAGGATTTATTATGGTACTTTCTCAAGACGATATAAAAAAAGCAACAGCTATATTGATGGAATCTAATTTCCTAAATAACGCTGAAATTAAAGATAAATTTGATGAAATCAAATTGTCAGACATATATGATACAAATAAAGCTAAAAAAGATGTTACAGCAGGTGAAGACGGCGCTGTAGATAGTCATACTGAATTCAACAGTTTAGATGAATTTGATAAACAATTCAATGCTTTATTTGAAAATGATGGTGACGGAGACTTAGGTGATAATGAGTTTGATAACTTTGCTGTCGATGACGATTCAGAATTTAATGCTTTATTCGAAAGTGCAGCGCAAGATGATGATATTGATGCAGCATTAATGGAATCTGATTGGTTAAATTTAGATGATGACATTTCTGAAATATCTCAACTATTAGAATCAAACGCTATTGACACATTATTGGAGTCTGGTGATGAATCTGACGATTTTAGTGCATTATTAGAATCTGATGACGATGCTGACGATTTATTATCTGATGAAGACATTGATGGTTTAATTGAATCATTAAATATTGATGATAATTTTGATAATTCTGATTTATTATTAGAAAATGATGAATTCGAAGACGAAGATGATGAAAATTTAATAATTAATGAAGATGATGTTATAACTGAAGAAGATATTAACATTGTTGATGATGAATTAAATAATATTGGTGAAGATGAAATTGGTGACGAATTAGGAGATGCTACGGTAGCTGATGCTGTAAATGCTGCTTCTGATGAATTACTAGTTGAGGACGATGATGAAGAGTTAATAGAATCACTTTTAGGTGGAATTTCAGACATTGCTCCTCTAATGGAATCAGATGAAGACGATTCAGATGAAGATGATGAAGATGATGACGAAGACGATTCAGATGAAGATGGTGAAGACGACAAAGATGAAGATGATGAAGATGAAGATGACGAATTTTCTTTAGACTTTGATGAAGAAGAAGATGATGAATCTAAAAAATCTGATGAAGATGATGAAGATGACGATAAATAAGGAGTAAAGGAGAAATCCTTTACTTTTTAATTTTTTAAAAGGAAAATTTATGGACAATAATGAAATAGCGATAGCGCTTCTGATTGAAAATGGTCAAATGGTTGGATATTTTATGGTAGCATTTGTGGCTTTTGTGTATATAGTTTCATTAACTGTAATGTATATTCAATATTTTTCAAACAAGAAAAAATCTACAAATTCTGCCATAATACTTGAATTTGATTATGATTTAATTAAAAATTCAACATTAAAAGAAGCTTATGCTCTACATGTATTAGTTGTAGACAATTTTATAAATGAATGGTTTAGATTAAATGTATTAAAAGCATTTTCAGTTAAGAATTATGAAGCTACTGAGAAAGAATTTAATCAATTCAAAAAAGATTGTATTAATGAATATTGCGCAAGATATTTTGAAAGTAAATTAACTGAATACATAATAAATAATATGTATTATGACAAAACGGCATTCATTAAAAGCATAGCTTCTAAATTTGATGATATTTGGTATCAATCATATAATACGTTAAGAAACAACTCTTAAAATTGGAGGTCTGAATGGCAAATAAATCAAGCATTGATAAATTAACAAAACTTGTTAATCAAAACAGATTTGATATTGAAGATGTTATTGATAATATTGTTGAAAAATCTGACGCATATTCTGTTATTCAAACAGTATCAATTCAAAAAGTAATGTCTGAAGTATCTAATAACGATAAACAATCTAATGCTTTTAGAAACTTTGAAAAAGTAGTAGCTGAAACTGAAAAAGCAGGAGCTAATATTGAAGGAGCTAGATTAGCTCTTTATAATGATTATGAAGACTTATTCGAAAAGCTACCTGTTGTTGAAAATGCAATCAACACTTACATTGATAACATTGTTTCTCCTGATAATTTATATAATGATTTTTTAAAAATATCTCATAAATTTTCAACTAATGAAATAGGACCTATCAAGAAAATCACTTCAGGATGTAAAACAATCAGCGAACATATTAATATTGAACAGTTAGCTGAAGATTTTGCATTCAATATGTTATTATATGGAGATGCTTTTGCATATATTGAAGAATCTCAAACAATATTAGCTAAGAAAAAATATAAAGTATTATTAGATTCAAAAAATGAAGAGACTTCATCTTCTACAATATTATGCGAATCTATGAGTGAGTCAAAGGCTCATGTTAATATTTTATCTTCTGAATTAAATAACTATTCTCATGAAATAACTTTAGATTTAAGAAACTCTGATAAAACAGGCATTAAATTAGAATCATACACAATAACTAAAATGGATTATCAAATCAATCAAATGATTTCTGAAAAAGATGTTTTAGATGTTCCTGAATATGCCGCTTTATTAGAGTCTTCTGACGACACATCTGTTGAAAAGATAAAATCTGAACTGTTGGAAGAATTAAAACTTTCGCAAGTTAAAGTAGTTACACCATCACCTAAAAATGTTATTTGCATTTATGCTGGTAGAGAAATATTAGGATATTTGATTTTAGATATTAAAGAAGGAAGTGATGGATCAACATCTGCTGGTGAAGATATAGGTGCGAAAATATTAGATTCAATATTCAATACAGCTAACCTTAAAAATGTAAAAGAAGTTATAGATGATAATCCTAACTTTAGTACATATTTAACAAACTTGTTAAAAACTTATGACAATAACATATCAAAAATTTCGTCAAAATTTATTCCTAAACATTTAATGACTCATGTTTCAAATAGATCGGGTTCAATTAAAAAGAATAAAGCTGCAGGTACAGGATTTCCTTATGGAAAATCTCATTTATATTCTATTAGAGAGTTAGGTAAATATTCAATTATTAGTCAAAGGGCTAATATGTTATACAGATTTATGAGAGCTCCTGAAATTCGTATATTTAAAATTGACATTGGTATGGATACAGATGCTGCAAAATATATTCAAAATGTTAAAAGAGAAATAAATCAAAAGCAATATGCAATTGACCCTAATTTAGATGTAGAAACAATGTCTCAAAATTTAACCCAATTTGATACTTTATGGGTTCCTACTAAACAAGGTCAAGAATTTTTCACAGTTGATCAAACTCCTGCAGGAGATTTAAATTCAAGGACTGATGATTTAAAAGGTCAAAATGATCAAATAATTTCAGGACTTAGAACTCCTCCAATTTATCTAGGATTAGAAAGACCTGAGGATTCAAGATACACTTTAAGTCAAATGAATGCTCAATTTGCTATGTCTTGTATGAGATATCAAAAGCATATAAATCAAGGAATTGAGCATACAATTAAAAATATTTATGTTATGGTATTTGGTAATACTCCTCTATTAAATTCAATAGATATTGGACTGCAACCTCCTACATCATTATTAACAGAAAGAATGAATGAAGTATTCACTAACGTTTCAAGTATAGGTCAATCATTACAAACTTTAAAAATACCTACAGCTACAATTAGATCTAAATTTATACCTTGGATTTCTGCTGAAGATATTGCTTTAGGTGAAATTGAAGAAAATATTAATAAATTAAAAGCTACTGATGAAAGTGATATGGATTCAGGTGGAGGATTATTCTAATGTTAGATCATTATAAGCAAGAAATCGGTTCTATAATTTTAGAATCTTTAAATAAAGTAGAGAGAAGTGTACAAGCTTCTCTCAATATGATAAATCCTAGAAAAGATGTAAGATTGCAAGGATTATTTGAATCAAGAATATTATTAGAAGCTGATGACGACGAAGGGTCAGATCTTGACTTTGGAGGAAATGAATCATCAGATGAAGATTCAGATGGAGGCTTTGGATTTGATGATAATGATGATTCATCAGATGGAGAGTCTGAAGAAGTTGAAGTTGATGTAAGTGATAAATTATCAATAGCTCATATTAAAGAAGGAATTTCAGCTTTAATAGATATTGGCGAATATCTTGATACAATTAGTTCAGAGGATTTTTCTGAACCAATGGATAAATTATATAACTTGCAATATATGTTTTCAAATTATTTGCAAAATTATGCAAGTTATGAAGATAAAGAAAAGGCTAAAATTCTTTTACTATTTAAAAGAACATTAATTGAGCTTTCTAATGAGATAAAGAAATCGCTTTAAAATATAAATAATTAATACAATGCATTACAATTAGTTTTGCATTGTATTATTTTGTTTAAAGGAGAATAATTTGCGGATATATGAATAAAATATAACAAAGATTAAAAAGCTATAAAAAATAAAAAAGGACAGATATGAATGAAACAAATCATTTATTAACATTGCACGGATTACTGTTAGCGCAAAATTCGTTTAATTCTAGATTTCCAGGATGGCAAACAGGAGTTTTAGATAATGGTAAAGTTGTTGACTGGTTAAGATACATTAGAAAAGAATCAAATGAAGCTACAGAACGATTGCCATTTAAGCATTGGGCTAAAATTACAGACACTGTAACTGAAATAGATATTAAGCAAATAAGAATGGAAACTGTTGATATTTTTCATTTTCTTCTATCTCAATGCATATCGTTTATGGAACAAAATTCTATTAATTGGAAAGAATATGTTGTATTTGAACAAGTTATGATTGATCACGACCACAACTCATACAATTTTATGGCGTTAGAAATATTATTCAATGTTAAATTTGAGAGCGATATTGTTGCATTACTAGAAAGAATAACTGAAAATCATGGATATTATGATGTGGTTAGAAATTTTGAATTATTAGAAGCTGCAACATATTCTGGAAATTTAAATGGTTTTGAATATTTTGATGAATTTGTAAATATTATGCATTCATTAAATATGGACTTTGATTTATTAACTAAATTATATTATGGTAAAAATGCATTAAATAAATTTAGAAATGATAATGGATACAAAGAAGGAACTTATATAAAAAATTGGAATGGTGTTGAAGAAGATAATGATTTCTTACAAGATATATTAGATCAAATGCCTCAACACGAATTAGAATCTGTAACTGCAATAGATATAATTTATAGCAAATTGCAAATAAAATACAATGAAATTATAAACATAGCTTAATCGCTATGTTTATTTAGTTTTAAAAATTAAAAAAATAAGGATGAAAAATGAATAAAGTTTCTGAAAAATTAACTCTTGTTGATTGCAGATATAAAGATATAGGTCATGATGCATTTCATGAAATTGGTAAATTATTTAATGAAAAGCATAAAAAAGGTAATGATTTAGGTATCGAAATAGATGTTGAAATTAACAAAATAATTGATGCAAAATATAAGCAAATTAATCACGATTGGTTAAATGAAAATATTAATTTAGTTAAGTTGGATTTTTATGATGTTTCTCAATATGAAATGAAAATTAAAAATGTTTTAATGTCGATTGCTCCTACTCAAGAGAATCTTGATAATCTAAATGATTCAACAATTGAAGTATTGATATGCATGGTAGTTAATGATCTATATTTAAGATTAACAGAATTAAAATTAATTCCAACTATGATAAATCATAATCAAATTGTTAAATTAAATCAATCGCTTATAGGTGAAACAGAAACTTTTGAACTGACTAATTATGAAACAATCAAAGGTTTATATTATGACATTTTAAATAGTGCTGCAAATATTGTTGCACACATAAGTAGATTTGATTCTATTGGAATATTAGTTGATAATACGCCTGTGTTTGAGTCAATATTTGAACAAAAGATATTTAATATGTATCAAATAGAAGACAATAAATTAGTTGATTATATAATTGAAGTTGAAAATTCAATTGATTAATATACATAAAATAGTGATACATTAGTATCACTATTTTATTTTTTCAAGTTTCTAAACTTAACAATCTGAAAAGATTTAACAAAGGAAATTGTATGAAATCAATTACATTCTACGACAACATTATTTTATTAGAATCTTCTGGTGCTAAGCTAGTAGGTGATTTTGAAATATTTCACGAATCTGACGACTCAGATAATAAAGACGAAGGAAAAAATGAAGCTGTATTTAGTAGCTTAACTGATGTTATAAAGTTTTTCAATAATGATAAAGCTGCGGTTACTGAAATTAATAACAGACTTGAAAAGAATTCTAAAACTTTAGCTAAAGGTGGAATCAAAGATACTCTTATTTTACTAATTACAAAATTGGGACTAAATATAGGAAAAGTTTGGCAATCAGCTAATAAAGCTATTTCATACATTTGGGAAAAAATAAAAAATCTTCCAGGAATAAATTCAGTATCTAGCTGGATTAGTAACATGTTAAATAAAGTAGGAATCACTTCATTAGGTTCATTTAAAATATTTGGAAGCACTTTAAAAGTGTCTGATGCTTTAAGATTTATTACAGTTACATTTGTATTGATCGGTTCTTTAGGTTTTATTACTAAAAAAATAAAACAATTAGTTCAAAATCATTCTGAATCATTAAGTGTAGACATTAATACAACTCCATTAATATTAACAGAAGCTGATTCAACTTCTGAAACATTTATGAAAAAAGGAACTTCAGCTCTAGCTAAATTAGTAAACTTTGCTAAAAATATCGGAAGCGCAGCTGAAAAAGCTATCATAGGAATTTTAGGTACTATGATTGCTGCAGGAATTTTATTATTAATAGCATTATCTAGTAGAAAATTAGTTATGAATGCAATTGAGTATTCTGTTAATAATAAAGGTAAAGAATTAAATGGTATTGATAAAGCTAAGTATGTTGGAGCAGCATTTGTTGAACAAATGGCTAAGATTGCAACATTTGGCGGTCTAGGAATGGACATCTATGTTGATGATACTAGATACAAAGCTGATTACCCATCAAAAAGATTCTTACCTCTTAAAACTAATTAAGGATTTATAATATGTCAGCAAATAACCCTCAAGCATTATTTGGATTTGTTGAACCAGCAGAAGCTTTTGATTATAAAATATTAACTGAATCAAAAGATCCAAATACTAAAGTTAGATCTGTTACTATTAGAACTCCTGTTCAAAGATTAGGAAAGAAAAATGGAAATAGTAGAATTTATTCTATTCCTTTAATGACTCCTCATATTAACGGACCTGTTAAAGAATTATGTGAAAATAATCACCTTGTTGGAGAATTTGGTCATCCTATTGCAGAATATATTGCCGCTTCATCTGATGATGGCGCAATAAAAAGAATAGTGGATATTGACCCTAAACTAATTTCTCACGCATTTAATAGAATATGGTTAGACGGCGATTTAGTTATGGCAGAGATTAGAACTCTTCAAGGAACTAAACACGGTAGAGAAATGTGTGATTTAATTATTTTAGACAGAATCAATTTAGGATTCTCTTTAAGATCAATCGGACAATCAGAAACAATTGATGGTGTTGATTATATCAAAGCTTATCAATTTAGATTTGTAACTTATGATGCAGTAATCAATCCTTCAAATGGAGATGATGCTATTATGAAACCTAAAGATATAATCTTAACTGAATCTGCAGGAATTACAATTCCTAAAATTGATTTAGATATAAATAAACCTATTCAAGTTTGTATGGGAAATAGATGTGCGTTAATGGAAGCATTATCAACTTCTAGAATGTCTGAAACTCAAAAAGGAATGTTTTATAAAGAGTCATTATCAATGGCTATTAAAAACACAAAATTTTAATTAACAATATTTGAGGATCAAACCTCATCCAATTTTCTTTTATTCATATTACTTTTACAAAATAGTGTTAGCGAAAGCTAGCACTATTTTATTTTTATAATTATTCGCACCTTAATTTAATCTTAAAAATAATCACAATATTATTAAAAACTTTAAACATTCTTAAAATTTTAAATAAATATCCCTTATATAAGATATTTTTTATTTTTTGTAACGAATTAACAACTTCTGAGATATATAATGCACAATGTAAATTGATGCATTGAACCAAAGAACCAAAAATAAAATAAAAAAGGAGATACTATAATGTTTGGTAACACTAATAGTATAAATTCACAAGCAGTAGCTACAATCTTAACTGAATCATATAGCACTGTAAGTTCATTACATGAAGTTGATGTTATGACTAGCTTTGATAAAGTTATTCTTGACAATAATGTTTTTGATTCTTATATTGGAGCATTAACTGAATCTCTAGATATGAAAACTAAAGATTTTATGGTTAAATCATCAAAAAATATAAGAGAGCAAATATTACTTGAAGCTAATACTTTTGGAACAATCAATCCATATCAAAAAATGATATTTCCACTATTTAGAGTATTCTTTCCAAGATTAATTGCAAAAGAAGCTATTACATTAGGAACTATTGATTCTCCAAGTGTTGTAAAATACTTTATCAAATATGTTCTTAAAAATCCAGATGGAAGCACTGTAAACTTACCTCATGTAGGCGCACCAAGTACAGCTTTACCATTACCAGATGCTGTTCAAGCTTTACCATTCAATGCAGATCTAAAATCATTAGTTCCAGCATTAAGTACTGATTGGCAAAAACAAGCTTCAATTGAAAGAGATTTAAAAATTGTATCTTTTGAAGATAAAGCTGGTGTAGTTGCAAGTTGTAATATTCAAGCTTCTGTAGATGGATCATTCAGTGGTTCAGTAATTACAAGCACAGGTGTTACAGATGTTATCATGGGACACATTGATTTCAAAACTGGTTTAACTCATATTCAATCAGCTTATGGTGAAGTTGCTGGTGTATCATTTGCAGGAAGAGTTTCTACTGAAATGAATACTAATAACAGAACTGTTGAGATGACAACTGAGAAAATTAGCATTGAAACTAAAGAAAGAGAATTACAAGCTAACTGGACAATTAACTTTGAACAAGATGCTAAAGCTCTATTAGATATTAACTTGAAATCAGAAATGATTGCTATCTTAGGTGCACAAATTGCTACTGAAATAGATCAAGAAATAATTCATGATTTAGTTGCAATTGCTGAAACACAACACCCTGCTGCTGTGCAAACTTTCAGTAAAACACCTCCATCAACATTTGCATTCGGTCCTAAAAACTGGCACGAAAACGTTATTCCTGTAATCAACTTAATTAGTAACACTATTTATAATGATACTAATATTGGTCAAGGTAACGTAATCATGATGAACCCTCTTGATGCAACTGTATTACAATCGTTAGGAAACTATACTTCAACTAACTTAAGTGAAGATGGTGAATTAACTGGTGGTGCATATGAAGTTGGGAATATTCAAAATAAATGGAAAGTTCTAGTGAGTCCACTTGTGCCTCTTGGAAAAGCTCCAATATTGATGAAATCTAGTAACGAGAAGGAAGCAGTATATTGTTTATATTACTATCAACCATTATATGTTTCTCCATTCCCATTACAATCAGTTCCAAGTATCACACTTAAATCAAGATACTCAAAAACTCTAATCAGAAAAGAAGGAATTGGATTACTAAAACTAATCTAATAATTCACACTGAAATTAAAAGCAATCCGAAAGGGTTGCTTTTTCTCTTTTAATTTTAAGAAATATAAATAATGTATAAGAATGAAAAAGCTAAAACTTTAACATTCATTAATGAATAGTAAAGGAGACTAAATGAGTCAACCTGGAAATGTTAAAAAGAAAACTTTAAATAAGATAGAATTTCCTAACCCTTGTAAAATGTGCAGAGAAGATTTAAGAAGTATTTCAAAGCCTGTGAAGAAAATATCTATATTTGAAGCATCAATTGAACCTGTACAAAAACTAGGTTGTAAGCTAATTAGATATGCAGGATACAATGCTGAAATAGAATGTCAAACTTGCAGAAAAATTCATACAGCAGGATTAACTAATTATATCAAAAATGGATATGGATGTCCATATTGTAACATTGATAAAATTCTTCAAGAGCAAGATTCAAATAAGATGAGAAATTATTTAGATGAAGAATCTCATAAGTTTGTATATCTTGAATATTTGAAGAAAAGATGTTTTGAAAATTTTGGAACTTCTGATTTCATTGTTGGAGAATATGAAAAAATGTATGAAAAAATTAAATGTAATTGTTCAGAGCATGGCGAGTATTATACGATTCCAAATGATTTAATTAATGGACAATTAATTAATAGAGGTTGTCCTGAATGTTCATTTTCTAAACAATTAGATTTTGATCATGTTAAAAATGTAATTGAAAAAATTCATGAACACTATGCTGTTAAAGATTATACTTCGGGTAGAGTTACACTTGAATGTCCAGTGCATGGTGAATTTACATCTGAATATCATAATGTTAAGAATTTTAAAACAGGTTGTCCTAAATGTTCAAATCAAGTGTCTAAAGCTGAGATTGAAATTCAACAGCTTTTACATGAAAATAAAATTAATTTTCAAGGAAGTGATAGGAATATTTTAGAAGGCTTAGGAAAGCGTAATAGAGCTTTAGAACTAGATATTGTAGTAGAAAATAGAAAACTATGCATTGAATATAATGGATTGCTATATCACAGTTATTCAACTACTGATTCATTAGGCTTAAACCCAAATGAAATAAATTCTAAACATCATTTAATAAAAACAGAAGCTTGTGAATCTAAAGGCTATAAACTTCTACAAATATTTGATATTGAATGGAATGATTCTATTAAAGGTAAAATATGGAAATCTATGATTAAATCAAATGTAGGTGTCTCAAATAAAATATTTGCAAGAAAATGCAAATTAATTGAAATTGATCCAAAATCAGCCTATGAATTTATGAATGATAATCACATTCAAGGAAGAGGTCTGATTAAAGCCTATGAGATTAATTTAGGATTAATATACAACAATGTTTTAGTTCAAGTTATGTCTTTTAAAAAAGGTGATAGATTTTCAAAGAAAAACATTAATGCTGTTAGTGTATATGAATTATATAGATTTGCATCTATTTTAGATCATAACATAATTGGTGGAGCATCTAAAATATTAAATTATTTTGAACAAAAGTATAATCCTAATCAATTAATTAGTTATGCTAATAGAAGATGGAGTCAAGGTAAGGTATATGAAAAACTAGGATTTGTTAATATTTCAAATAAAGACAATGCTCCTGCTATGATAATATATGATTCTAAAACAAATAAGTTATTAGATAGACGAACATTATGGAATGACAATTCAACTAAAATATATCCTATTCAATTTGATGAAAATGGTAATAAATTATCACAAGTTAATCGAATATTTGCTAATGGATACAGATTGTTATATGATTGTGGAAGCTTAAAGTTTGTAAAAAATTATGATAAATTAAACAAGTTTGAGAGTTGCGACAAATTAAAACCTATAGATTTCATTGAATTTGCAAAACCGTCAAAGAAACCATCAAAATCATCAGCATATGTTAGAATGTTTGATAATGTTGATGATAGAATGGAAACTAAAAGAAGAATTGGTTATGAAACATTCATTAAAAATCTTGAAGAAAAATTTCCAAATAAATTTACTTATGGAACCTTTGAAGAAATGGGCTACTTGAATCATGGACATAAAATTAAACTAATTTGCAATAATTGTAATGCTGAATTAGAATCAAGACCTGAACAAATTCTTTTAAATCTTAATGGCTGTCCTAAATGTTCAAATGCTAAAGAAGAAAAGATGATTAAATTAAATTCTAAAGAAAATCATTTAAAATCTCAACAAGCTAGGAGATTAAAAGGTTATGAAAGATTGATTGAAATTACAAATCAAAAATGGCCTAATCAATTTGAATTTTATCCATTTGATGAGATAAGATATACAGGTGAAAGCGATCCTTTAAAAATAATATGTAAAGATCACGGAGCAGTGACTATTAAACCTGCATCATTTAAAGTTTCTAAATATGGATGCCCTGAATGCATCAAAGAAGGAATTAAAAATACGAAACAAAATAAATTAAAATAATTAGTAAATAAAGATGGTGAATTACAAGTCTATCATCTTTATTTTTTCCATTTTTAAAATATTGAATTTATCATAGAACTACTTTTAAAATCAAAAAGGACAATTATGAAAGTTCTTCATACTAGAGGTCTAGAAGTAAATAGAATGAATTATACACCAGCAATAGGTGAAATTGTTATAGTTACAGACACAAATCAACTTTATACTGGAGATGGTGAAACACCTGGAGGAATTCCTTTGTTGACAGGAGAGGGAGGAGCAGGACCTTCCATCCCTATTGCTAATTCAGTAATATTAATAAATCATGGAGAAAATCAATCAGCAGTAAGACCGAACGTAGGGCTTGTTTATTGGTATGGGTCATTAAATCCTGCGAACGCTATTCCATATGATATATTTGTTAATTCTGCAAATGAAACAACATTTGTTAGAACCACTAATGGATGGAAAGCATTATCATTACCTGAAGCTGGTAACCAAGATGAAATATTAGCTTCTAATGGATTCAATTGGGTTGTTTCAAATAATTTTTATACAAAAGATAATGTAAATGATCTTATAGATTCTTGCATAACTAAAATCTCAAGTACAGCCACTAAATTACCTATGCAAAGAAACGGTAAAGATGTATATTCAAAGGAAATAGATATTCCATATCTAACGAATATTATTGACTTAGAATTAACATCTGATGAAAAATCAAGAGTTGATGAAATATGGATTGATTTCCAAAATAGCTATGCAATGTCAGGGAAATATGCTACTGGTATTACTAGAGTAAAAGTTGAAGGAACTACTCATAATCTTGATTGGTCTATTGATACTGAAACATTCAATTTAAATTTAGAAACTTTAATAGCTCCTGAAAATTCCGGAGATGTTATTGTTAAAGTTGTAGTATTATATACATTAAATCCATTAACTCCATAAAAAATCTAGCGCTTAATTGCGTTAGATTTTTATCTTTTTAAAAATATAAATAATTAACAGAGTAGAAATAGTGCACTAAAAGGTTGGTGTATTATTTTTACAAAAATCAAAATAAGGATGAAAAAATGGGAGTTATCTCGGTAGACAATATTATGGTTAAAGGATTCATTTCTGAATTATGTAGAGTGGTAGTACAAAAAGTTTCTGAAGGAAAATTGGGTATTGAAATTTTAGAACCAAACGAACCTATCTTATTTGAAATTGATTCAAATAAAAAAATGACGCTTCACTTTTTAAAAGATGAAGATGACAATTCGTTCACATATGATTGTGAAATATTTTCAGTATTTAATGAATTCAGCTTTGAAGCATATAAATCATTACTCGGAGCGGTTGAAGTAAAGCTAGAATTCACTTTTGCTAATAGAGTCGAATTTGAAAATAATAAATACGAATTAAAGAAAATACCTTTCATTAATGTTATTGATGATAAAGCAATTGAAGCAAGCAAATTTGTATTCATATATGCTATGATGTCAATATTAGAATCATTGCATTCAATTAAATTTAATCATGAAACTAATGAATCAAAAATTTCTTTACATTCTAAATCTGTATTTAATACTTCAGTAATGGTTGCAAGATTAGAGTTTAAGGATGCTGTAAATGATTAATATGTTTAAAACAGCCTTTGAAATGTATGATGGCTATGGTAAAGAATTAGAAGATTATGGATTTGAAAAAATTGATTTAGAAAAGATAGGATATGATGCTAGAGGCGGTTGTGTATTATATAATGAGGAATCAGATATTTTATTATTTACAAATCCTCAATCAGCTGATTACTATTTAGGTATTGAATATACATCTAGAGATTTTAGATTTGAAATTAAATCTCCTGATTTTAATTGGCTTTGGTTTGATGAAGCTAGTAATTCTGAAGAAGAAAGAATCAGAGAATTAATAGAAGCAATTAATTCAAATAAAGATGCTAAAAAGGATGAGTAATGAAATATTTAATGCTATTAAAAAATAAGCGAATGATTATACCTATTATTTTAACCTTGGCGCTTATCTGGTTCATAATGTATTCTGCAATAGGCGCTAGTAATAAGAAAAAAGAAAGATTAAGACATTATCAAGGGAAATATTATGAAATGTTCCCTCAAGCTACAAAAAATTATTATATGATTTGTAATGAATTAGGATTTGTATCTGTAGTGTATTTTAATGAAGCAGGTGTGTTTGAGTCGGTTAAGACAAATGATTTAGGTAACTATATAAGTTGTCCTGAAGTTACAAAGGAGTAATAATGTTTCTTAGAGATGTTTTAATAGTTGAAAATAGAATTCATCCTTTAGGATATCATTTAGTTTTGGCTAAAGTGCTAGTGAATGATAAAGAATTTTGGGAATGTTATGTAGGTGTTAATAGTTCGCATCCTTATTTTAGTAATTTTGAATATACTGAAGAAAGAGATGCAAGATATTTAAATGTTCAAAAGCACGCATTTGAAGATTATGATAGCGTTAAATATTTCAATGGTTATGATGAAGTAATTAGAATGCAACCTATTGATGGAGCTTGGTTAACTTATGCAAGACTATGCACTTCTGATACAGTAAATTCAATTTCAATTCACGGATATGAATTTTTACAAGAAGGATATTTTTATTACGGTTCAGGATTTCTATTAAGAGATGATAATCCTAATTGCACAGATAATAAATGTTATTCAGCAGCTGTAATCCAATTAGATAGAATTGCAAAATATTTAGAAAATCCTATACCTGTAATTCAATCTAAAGATTATACTCAAGAGGAATTAAAAAATATAGTTAATAAATCTGAAATTGCTAGCAAAACATTTTGGTATGTTAATCTTAAAGGAGTAAAAATATCAAAACATGTATCTGAATTAGTAATAGTGCCTTATGAATTCGATTCTAAAACTAATTCAAAGATTTGGGAAATTGGTGATACAAATTATTTTATTACTGGTCTTGATGGATCATTATTCAAAGATGAAATAGGTAAAATGTTTGATTCGGAAGAAGAGCTTGATAAATATTTAAAAAGTAAGGGAGAATAAAAATGAATAGAAAGGTTTTACAAGTTGAACATTTAACATCACCTAAAGGATATGATTTAGTGATAGTTAATGTGAAAGTTGATAATCTTAATTTTGTTGAATGCTATGTTGGAGTTGATAAAACTCATGAATATTTTAGCAATTTTAAATACACTGAGATAAGAGATTCTAGGTTCAAAAATGTTCAAAAATTTGCATTTGAGAAATATGGATCTATTAAATATTTAGACCATGCATCAGAGATAGCTAAAATGGCACCTCTTGATGGAGCTTGGTTATCTTTTACTAGCCTGGGAGATCCTAAAATAGAAAGTTTTGAATTCTTACGAGAAGATTTCTTCTATTACGGAGCAGCATTTCGAATAAGACCTGGACATCAATATTGCACAGCTGCAGGATGTTATGAAGCTGCAAGACTTCAGTTAGATAGAATTGTGACATATCTGCAATCGCCTAAACCTATCATTCAAGCTAGAGATTATGATATGAAAGATGAAGGATTAGATGACATATTGTTAAAAATTCAAAAGGGAGAGACAGCGACGTCTGAAGAAGGTATAACTGTTGTTGATAAAGTTGCAAATCCTGATGGATTAGATAAACTTCGTGAAATGTATTTAGGTAAAACTGTTCAAATATATCCTGGAGACACACATTCCAAATTTGGGGAAGTTATAGATATAAGTTCAGCAGGAGTTATTTTCAAGATAACTAGTGCCGATAGTCGCAGCAGCACATATGTTGAAGGCAGTACACATTTTATTGCATTCAGCTTAAATTTAAATTTTAGGATTATAAATGGGTAGTTTTAGTTGGAATAAAGCGGATGATTTGACAAATATTGAAAATGTTGCAGCAGGCTCATCATTCAAGTTTTTAATACCTGCTGAATTTGGTGGAGGATTTATACAAGAAAAATATCAAGATTATGGGTATTTAGGTCGTAAAGATGATAATTCTGCTAAATATGATATGTATGAGCTATTAGCTCAATGGAATGCACCTGATAGCGTAATCGGTTGCACAGCTGGAACTTTAAAGGAAATTGATGAAAATACAGAGTATAACAGAGGTATAGGAATTGATATAGGGTGCTATGATCATCAAATAGATAAACTTAAATATCCTCTTAAACTTGTTAGTCCAAGTTATAAACTTTCATATGAAGAGTGCGATAAGCCTTCATACGGCGATCCCAATCAAGGTTTCTTTCCAAGAAAAAGAAATTGCGAAGCTATATAAATATTTAGTGTATAGAAACAAATAACTGTGTCTTATTAAAAGACTTACAAACTGTGCTTTAATTAAAAATAAGGAGCAAGAAATGACATTGATATTAGAAGGAGATGAAGTAACTGAATACTTCAAGATGAGAGATGAATTAAATATTTTAAGATGTGAAATTGAAAAACAAAAAGAGTCAATTGATCTTAAAATTACATCTAAAATTGCGACTGAGCCTGTTATAGATTCCATTGTAGATCCTATACAGGATGATCGAATTAAAAGTTTAGAAGAGGCTTTTCCTCAATACAATAAAAAGAAAATTTCTGAAAATAAATATAGAAAAAAATCTGCTACAGATTCTATGAAGGGTAAAGGTGACAAAATTCGATGGTCAAATTTTGAGTTAGATATAGTAGAACTAGCTATCACAGATAATACTGAAATTAAAGAATTAGCGGCTACACTACCTGAACGAACAATGAATGCAGTTTTAAAAAGAATATATTTATGTGGCGGAAAAATAGTTGACAGCAAATGTGTTAGAGATAAAATAATCTCTACATATAATTAGAACTAGAAAGGATAAAATTTGAGCATAAGAATCAAACACAAAAATTTCAAATATAGCATATACAATAAATCAATTCAATTTGTAAATGTTGATGCTAGTGCATATTTAGATTCAATTGGATCTGAAATAACAATATCAGGTAAGTTGCCATTTTATCAACTAATAACTTTAAGCGATTTAATTATAATGTGCGAGAAAAGTAAATTAGAATTATCTATTGATTTAGTTCTTGAAACATTAAAAGAGTTATTTAAATATGAGTTTATTCAACTAGAAGATGGATTTGTATTACTTAATAATAAAAGTGTATTAAATCTTAATAGAGTTAATATCTGGTGCACTAGACATTCATTAAGATACATAATTGGAGAAAATGGCGAAAAAATTAATTCAATTTTAACTCAGTTTCAAAAAATAGAAAATACTCCTATTAAAAGAGTGAACATAATTCAAACTGATTTCTTACTTCAATTAAATTTTATGAAGACTGCAAATGTTAAGAAAAATTAAAAATTGTGAATTAATTTTAAAAACTAATAGATCTACACATTATGTGTTAGCAATAGGTGAAATTTCCTCTGAATATTTCAGTAGAAGAATTGTATTTAAAATACCTTTAAATACAATAATATTTCATACTGATTTAGTAGAGATAATGCATTTAAAATCTCAAATAATAGAGTCAAAATTAACTAACGAAGATGCACATATTCTTATGCTACATCTACATGCAATTTTACTTCAATTAAAATCTGAGATTTCAAAAATTGGTGAATTAGTGCATTTAAAATATGCAGACGCATTTGTATTAATTTCAAAGGATAAATTAAAAGTTAATCAAACTTGTTTATATTTATATGTTAATTCAGGAAACACTGGAAGAGCAATAGGTGTTCAAGGATCAATGTTGAAATCTTTAATCACTAGAATAAATTTAAATACTTCAAAATCATTTTTGAATATAGGTTTGAAAGAGTCAAATAAACTTATGAAATATAGAGTCACAAACTCTATATAAATAATGTATGAAGAAGAGGAACTGTGCTATATTAAATAGCTAACATTTGAGATTCAACTCAAAAACTTCAAGGAGTTTAAAAATGAAAAAAGTAGAAAAATATAACAAAGCTGATTTAAGAAATACTGGTTTAATGGCACTTGCATCATTAAAAGAAACTGGAGGAGAAAATGACACTGTAACTAATCCTGCAACTGTAAATGACATTAAAGAAGTTAAACCTGTTACTGTTGATAATGCTGGTGAAGTTAAAGTTAAACCTGTTACTGTTGATAATGCTGGTGAAGTTAAAGTTAAACCATCTAAAGGAAAAGAAAAATCTTTGTCTGAACTATTAGATGAAAAATTTGGAATTATTAATGATGGGTTACAAAAAAGTGTTGAAAAGTCATTCAACACTTTTAATTCAAAAGTGGGTCAGATTGCAAAAGATGTTGGAGAGCTTACAAGTACTGTTAATGGAATTAAAGAAGAAGTAGCTACAATTAAAAGCAATAGTATTTCTAAATCTGAAGTTGAAAAAATGGTAAATTCAGCAATTGCTGATGCTAAACTTATAGATATAGAGCAAAAAGTTAAAGAAGCAGTTGATGCAGTTGATTCAAGTAAAATTGATACTAAACAAACTGTTGAAGAATTAGCTGCTGAATTAGCTTCTAAACCTGAGAATAAAGAAGAAGAAGAAAAATCTTCAGGTATAAGTTGCGGAGTAAAAGTTGGTATCGCAACAGGTATCGGTGTAGCATTAGGATATGCTATAAAAGCAATCTTAAGCTCAGGAGAATAATAGAGGATTTCCTCTATTATTTTTTTATATTTTTAAAAGGAGAATTAATGATTCTAGCATTAACAGGTCACACAAACATTGAAAAATGCTTTAATTTTATATTGGAAAATGAAGGTGTTAAATATAATCAAAAAGCCTATGAGTTAACTTATAAATCAATAGAAGAATCTGTATTAAATATTAGAAACCAATATTGTATTAATCATGATGATTTTATATTAGTATCAGGAATGGCAAGAGGGGCTGATGAAATATTTGCTGAAGTAGCAATTAGAAATAATTTTAAACTATATTTATCAATACCTGCAAGTGTAGAATGGCACAAGTTCAGACCTCATTCAAATAATAGAAGAGTTCAGGCTATTAATTATGATAGATATTTAAATTATGCTTCTAAAGTATTTGAAATTCCTAAAAATTATAAATCTGAACATTTTCCTAATATGCAATATAAGTATGCAAATTTTGCAAGAAATCAACATATGGTTGATATTTCAAATAAGGTTATAAGTTTCAAACAATACAATTCAACAGGAACAGACGATTGCATTAAACGAGCTAAAGAAGCAAACAAATATATTGGGAACATAAATATAAATAATTGTTGAAGCTATTAACTTCAAGTATTTTGTGAATTCAAAGAACTACTTTCAAAACTCAAAGGTTTATTAATGGAAGCGTATCAAGTTGAAAACACTAATGGAATGGTTGATCAGACGGTTTGTTTAGCAATGCAAAAATTGACTGACTCCGAGACAATTATTCACTCAAATAATATTTGTGAAGAAATTAACAAAGGCTCAAATAATCAAATAGATTTTAAAGAATTAAATTCTAGATTATTGTCAAAAGATCTTGATAAAGATGAATTAATTGACTCGAATGCAAATACAAACAGAATTGAAACTTTAGAAGCAATCTTATTTTCTTTAGTGAAATCGTTAGAGGAAGCAGGAATATTAAGTAAATCATTTCTAAATCGAAACAAGAAATATTTGACTGAATATGAAAATTCAGCAAGAACAGAAATTTCAAAATTTCGGAGTTTAATGGATAATGTTCTCAAATTAAAAAACATTATTAAAAATTTTTAAAATAGGATATATTGTAAATGTTCAGGATAGCATTATTATTTTTATTAGCAATTATATTAGCATAAAAGATTGCAAAACTAAATTAAGTAAAGGTGATTAGAAGAAATGGAAGAAATTGAAAACAAACTTACTAATAGTGAATTAGTAATGAGATATATAGCTTTAAATAGAGCTAAAGGAATTATTGAAAAGAACATTGAAGATGTTAAAGCTCAACAAATAGCTACAATTAATAAAATTGTTGAAGAGCAAAATGTATCATTTAATGATGCAATTAATCAGATACCTGATAACTTAAAAATGAATGATTATCAACTAAGAGTAGAATATAATCTAAACCTAGATTTAATCAAAGAAAAATATCCTGAATCAATAGTATATGAAGAAGAAGTAGTTTCTTCTTCAAATATGCCAGAAGCAATCAAAAATCAATTAAAACAAAAACAAGATAGAATTGCAATAAAACAAACCAAAGATGTTAAAAACGATCCTGAGATTCTAAAATTAGTAGCTGTATACACTGATGTAGAATTAGTAAATTATCAAACTTGGCTTAAAGAATTAAAATCATATATTTCTGAAGACGCGCTTGAATTATTTGCACGATTTAAAAATAATCCTAAAGATTTTGAAGCTTTCAAAAGCTATATCAATTTTGAATCTAAAGATTATTCAGTCGCTGTTGAATATGGAATATATAATGTAAATATTAAAGATTTAAAATCTGCTTCAATAGAATCAATTACTAGAGATGTAATAAATACTTATGAAACTAAACAAGTGTTGATGGATGAAGGCATTAACATTGAATCTGTAAGCGTTCCAAGATTTGTAAAAGAAAAAACTTCTAACTCAATTGATGATTTTGATGGAATAGAATATGGTAATAAATTATCCAAAAATGCAATAGATTATGTTAATGCAGTATTCGGCGGAAATGAAGATTTAATTAAAGAAATTAAAAATCAATATTTTGAAATATTGAAAAAATAAAATAGTATATTTGAATTTAAAACTACTCTTAAAGAAATTTAGGCAGTAGTTTTAAAATGCTTTAAAGAGGAAAACGTTATGCAATATTTACAAGTAAATAAAGGTGCTATTAAAAACAGATGTGAAGGAATATTAAATGAAATAAATTTTGTATATAAATTTATTGAGCAACATTATATTTTTTGTAAATGGCACAATATTAAACATATAGAATCGCCACATAGTAGAAGATTTGTAGCTTTCAATAATGTAATAAATAAAAATAATTTGAGTGCTGGACCAAGTAATTCAATTTTTGTATTGCAAGTAAATACGCTTAGAGATTTTCATTCAAATTGTATTGCTCATTATAATAATTATCCTGAAATTAACAAGATTGATTTACAAAATCATTTAAATTCTCAATTTGCGATTATAAAAAATGCTGTAAATTGTACAATAGCTATGAACTCTGTTGAGAGATATAATGAATCAGATCCATTTAGAGATTATTATTTAAAAATTAAAGAAACATTTTGCAATAAGTTAAATCTTAAATTAGCAGACATAAATAAAACACAATATCCTGTAGAATCAATTTTAAGTTTAGGATTTAATAAGCTTAAAGAGTTGCCGAATTCTAAAGAAAAATATACCTTAATATATTATTGGTGTTTAATTTATTCTCAATATATGGGAGCAAGATAAATGGCTACGCAAATACAAGCTTATAAAACATCAAACGGAATTCTATTTGAAAATGAATCTGATGCTTTAAATTATGAAACTTTTTTGGTTGAAAAAAATTTAAACTTCGTAAATTTAATTGCAGAAATAAATGAATTATTAATTAATCAAAATGTTAAGCATAGAGATACTCAAGAAATACTTCAAGTTACAGAAATAAATTCTGCCTCTCAATTTATTAATAAATGTATGGTTGATACTTCATTTATAAACTGTTCAGGATTAACTAAAGTAATTTATAATCGTATCACAACAATTGGTGATAAATATAAAGCATACAATTGCAAACTACCTTGGTGGACTTTAGAAGATGCTGAAAATGATTTAAAATTCAAAATATTTAAATAGAGAGCAATTATGCTCTCTATTTTTAATTTAAAACTACTATCAAAGGATTAATATGTTAAGATTTGGATTTAAATACCATTTCGGTTCAGCATTGGAAAAATCTTTTCATCAATCAATAGCTTGCCCTAATTGCGGGTCATTTAAAATAAATCGTAAAGGTAGAGCTCCATTCTATGGAAGAGGATTTAATTGTACTGAATGTAAAGAAATGTTTTATGTTAAATTGATTCAAGCTAGCTCTCAAGCTAAGATGGGAAAATTTGATAAATTTAATGGAAGATTGAGAGATGGCACTACTGATCTTGGAGAATTTTAATGAAAAATACAATAACGAATTTATCAAATTTTGAATTTAAAATTTCTAATGAATTTAAAAAGATATTAATTAAGTCAATTAAAAAATATTGCTCTGCATCTGAAATTGAATTCTTTTTAAAATTATTAAGGTCAGAAACATTACCTAATTTATTTAAATTGCCCTTTATAGATTTAATTTCAACATTAAATAAAAAGGAAGAAAATAAAATATATGTTGAAATACTTAAACAATTAAATCTTAAATATATAATTGATAATAAAAAATTTCCTTATAAAACTGATTATATGAAACTTATGAAGCATCAAAAGGATTCTTTAACTAAGGCATATAATGTAATAAATTCTAAATTTATCAACGGATATTTATTATGTGATGAACCTGGATTAGGTAAAACTAAAGCTACAATTGAGGTTCAAAAATTTTTAGATTCTGAATTTAAATTTAAAAAAATATTAATTATTTGTCCTTTATCGCTTATAGGAGAATGGGAAGAAACTATAAAAGAAGAATTCAAAGATGTTAAAATAAGCACTCAAGAATATGATTCTAAAGCTGAAGTATGTATTACAACATATGAATCAGCACAGAAATTTCCAACTATGTTTAATTCAATAATATTGGATGAAGCTCACACATTACATAATATTGAACAGCAATCATATGAACATGTTTTTGAATTATGTAAATTTGCATCATTAGTAACTGTAATGACAGCTACTCCTGTAAGATCATCATTTGTAGATTTATTTTCATTATATGGATTAATTGATAGATCAATTTCAACATATGAAATGTTCAAAAAAGCATATGAATTGATAAAAGATCATTCTGAGTTTGCATTTAGAATGATTAGGAATAATATTAAACAAGTAACATTATTAGCTACTAAAAAGGAAGTATCAAATGATGTAGGTGAAATTCATATTATTCAATTACAATCATCAATAAGTACAGATGAAATGCGAAATAATAAATTAACATTAAGCGATATTCATTCAAATATTGATAAAGTTACTTATCGTATGAATAAGCTCAAAAAATATTATAAATCTTTAAATGTAGAAATAAGAGAAAAAATAAGAAATGCTGTTTTAAGTGAAAGTGATGAATTGATTGCAGAATTAAAAGATAGCAAATTGATAAAAGCTGCTAAACTTATGAAGGAATATTCTCATCCTGAAAGACTAAAGATATCTCATAAAATGTGGAATAAGCTTTTAGTTGGCACAATTGAATTGCAGTTTTCTGATGAACATATAAAAGATATAACAAAATTATTTGATAAACACAACAAGATTATAATTGTAACAAAATCAAGAAAAAGTATTGACATTATAATTAAAGGTTTGAAAAGTCAAAAGATTGAAGGATTGAATGTAGAATCGTCTGATTCTTTTAAAGTTAGATCTGAAAAAATAGAAAAGTTTCAAAATTCAAAAAATGAAAGATTTATTATTTCAACATATGATATTATTGAATCAGGATTCAATGTTCAAAAAGGTGATGCAATATTGATAATTGATTCTCCATACAGACCTCATTCATTTATTAAGTTATTACCTAGAACTCAACGATTACCTAATATAAGTAAACAAGTGTTTGCATATATTTTACATGTTAGTGAAAATGATATTTTATATCATGATAAAACTATACTTGATTTGTATAATGTAAACTATCAAAATGTTATGAACAGTTTAAAGTCAGAGGAATAACCTCTGACTCTTTTTATTTGAAAATATTATTTATTTTTTGTGTAGTTTGACCTATCTCTCTATTATAAGCCCCTATTTTCTCAGATCCATATACAGTATTCATCTGAGCTGAAACTATTTCATCAGGACCATATTTACCACCTTTAAGTGCAGTAGTAGGACAAAAGTCCATAAAGTCTCCAATTCTAATTGTAATATTTCCTCCCAGTTGTCCACATATCCAAGAAAGCAACTCCATTAAACATTCTAATGCTAATTCGTGCAATTTCCATCCTTCAGAAATAATATTTCTAGCGCCATTAGCATATATTACATTTGCATAATATCCGTTTTTTAATTCTTCAACTGCAGCATTTGTAATTTGATCCATATTTATAATATTACCACTAGGCATTGTTAAAAATGAACAATTCATATTTATCCTTTTTTGATTAGTTTGAATTAACTATAAAGCTAAGAAAACTTAACTATTTCAAAAAGGCTTCCTATGTTTTATTATGTTCTAGGAATAAAAATATCTGATATGGAAGATTCAAAAACTCCAGGTAGAATCATTCCAATTACTGAAGACATCTTCAATCCAGATATTCAAGTTATGAATCAAAAAATAATAAGACATACATTTCCAAATGCAACAAATGAATTTATTAAAAATGCAGTCACTGAAAATTTAATGAGCCCAGTTATGTTGTATCCTTCAATGTATGTGAATGACGATTCAATTTCAACATTAATTGACCCTATTGTAGATTATGCAATTTTTACAAAAATGACAAGTAATATCAAGCATCAATTTACTGAAGACTTATTATTTGATACTTTAAATACAAGTATATCTGAAATAATGGATTCAGGATTTAATGCAATTAAATCAAATCAATTTCAATATCAAGAAACTGTTAAATTAAGAACTATCAAAGTTCAAGATGATCAAACTCCTAAAATATTAGTTGCTATTGTTTCTTGGAAAATGAGTTTAGATAATGAAATGTATGTTACTATTAATCCAGATAAGTCCGACACAATATATGAAGCAATAATGGGCAATTTAGTATATTTAAATAAATCGGATCTTAAAAAGATCAAAGTAGGATTTAAAGTTAAAGTAGGCTTTTTAGATATTGTGGAAGACAAATTTGAATCTTTAGTTAATTACAATCCTGTAATGTATGATGTTGATTTATCTAGAAAACAAAATATAAGAATATTTCAATATGCTGAAAATCAATTTATAGCTAACCTTGTTAACGCAGGAATAGAAAAGCACAAATTAGGAAAGTTAAAGAAAATTGCTACAAATCGTAAAATGATAAAAATCAAGTAGGAGAAATTATGCGAATTATTAAAACTCAAAGGGAAAAATTTAGAGCTAAAGTAGCTAGAATGTGTATAACACTTGCACAGAATAATAATGACCCTTTATTCATATTGTATCAAAAGCATAGAAAAATATTCTGGACTATGAAATATAAAATTATTAGAAAATATACAGGTAGAGCTGCTACTGAAGTTAGAGCTTCTATGCGAGGTAATGTTGATGAAAAATAAATGTTCAGGATCACTATGTGGTCTTGAACATTTCAACTTTAACTATTCTTAAAACTATGAGGAATTACAATGGTAAATTTCACTAACTTAGCAATAAGCAAAATACACGATTTAAAAGTATATGAACATGATTTAAAAAATGATTTATATATTGAAATTGTATATGAAACACAAGACGGTATTACAAGAAAAGTAGTGTATAGCGACGCAGGATTAAATATTCAAGATGTTGAAACAAGAGAAATGTTTACAGCTTTAATTTGTATCATATATTTTATCTTTGACGAATTAGATAGAAGAGAAGAATTTTATTCTATGATGTATAGATCAGGATTTGAAGTATTTAGGAGAGGATTCTATTATTTAGCTTTAAAATCAATAAACAGAGGATACATTATAAATATTTCAATAGGTAATGAATTAAAACATATGTTGAAATTAAATGATTCAAGAATTACTAAAAATGAATATTCATCAGCTTCTTTAAAATATTGGGAACCTACTGTTAATGCATATATAAATCTTCCGCACAATGCAATGAAATTTCATGTAGGTTATACATTTAAACACGAACTATTATGGGATCCTCAATTTTCATTATTAAGAACATATGATTTAGATATGAGTAATTTCGAAATAAAAAGTAAGGAACAAAGATTCGCTATAAATTCTGAAAAAGTAGGTTTATTTATTCCTTTATCTAAACCAACAACAGCTCAACTCAGCGGAATAGAAACTTTAATGACTAATTATCCTGCTGTTGATTTTAATATTGTATTTGAATGTGAACCTTCTGAATTTAATGGATCTCAATCAGCATTAACAATTAAAGTGAAAGAATTATCAGATCAATTTTCAAACTTTAGAATGTTTTGTAAAATAAGCGGAATTAGACCAAATGATCAGTATAAAACTTTGGAAGGATTAATTGAGAGTTTAGAACCTTGGGAAAAATTATTTGCTTATGAAGATTTACAGCCATCAGCTGAAGGAAGAGATGAAATAGTAAATCATATTTCAGGATATGTTATCGACAATATTGTAGAATACACTGTCATTGAAGGAGCTGTTGATACTAATGAATCAAAAGATGTTAAAAACAGATATGGAGCTTTTAGAAAATATCTACAAAATAAGAACCAATTCATAATACTTAAACAAAGAAAAGTTCCTCTGCAATGGTTCGGATCAACTGATATTCCTTTTGATTTCTTCTGGCAATATTGGGGAGATAAATTAGATATAAGATCTGAAGACGATTATGGTTTAAGTTATGTTGATAAAAGAAAAGCCATCACAATTATAAATGAAATATCGCCTAGTCTTGATGAAGTTTATTTTGAAAGATTGATTGGATATGCAAAATTATTATATGTTTCAAATCAAGCTACATTTGAATCGGTGTCAGGATATTTAGATGCAATTTGTAAATATGTATTGAAATATAATTATTTATTATTAAATAAGACTAGATATGTAGACAATAAACCATTAACTACAAATGAAAAAGCTGATCAATTATTACATATTGAAAATTTAGGATTTGAAATTAAAAGTGTTGAAACTTCAACAGGCGTGTATCACGATATGCTTGTTAAAAAGGAGGGTTAAAATGCTATTAAATTTTGATTCTGTTTCAATGGGCGCAAATACATATGTTGCTAATGCAAGAGTTGCATTATTGGAAGAATTAAGTGATAATAAAACTAATTTATGTAAAGGAATCACAGCGTTAAATATTGATCAAAATACAGCTGTTGTTGTGACACTTTATTTAGGAGATGCTGTTTTAATTTCTCAAACATTAAATCCTAGAGAATATATAACATTCAACACTTGGGTTGTTGTAAATAAGAAAAACGCTTTAAGATTTCAAGTAGATAACACTAATATTGATTTCACAATCCCTATGATAATAAAAGCAAACAAAGTTGAATTATAGGAAATAAATTATGTCAGCAAATATTAATTATGAAGACTTGTCATATTCATTTGAATATACACCTTCTGATTTTTATGAAACATTAGATGATCTTATGCCTGAAGCTTCTGAAGAAAAGCATCCTTTAGAAGACATAGGTAAAGCTTTACAAATTAAAATATATGAAGAGTGCGCGCAAGATCCAATCATGTTCGCACTCTTATGTCGTGCAAATAATTCAGAAGGTTTTATTAAGATTAAAACTTATATGAAACAAAATGAAATAATTAATTCTTTTATAGTTGATCACTATGTATTCATATTAGGTTCTAGACAAACAGGTAAAACTACAATAACATATATTTTTTTATTGCATTGCTTATTATTTAATAAAGCATATAAAGTCGGAATCTTAATGCAAAGAGATGGTATTGTTAAAAAAGCAATCAAAGAGTTATATGATTACTATTTATACTTACCATCATGGTTTAAAGCTCATTGTACTTGTGTTGTAGATAATGCGCTAGAAAAGAGATTCTCTAATAATTCATCTGTTCAAGGGTTTGTAGTAAATCCAGCTAATCCTGAATCTGCAGGAAGATCATTAAAAGTGGATTTCTTATTAATTGATGAAGCTGCTTTCATTTCTTATATTAAAGAAACATATACTGCTTTAAAACCTGCTACATCTAGAAGACATTTAAAGTTGAAAAAGAATAATTTGCCTTATGGTACTGCAATTATTACAACTCCTAATGGTATGAAAGGAACAGGTGAATGGGCATATGAACAATGGATTAAAGCTGTAAATAAAGAAACTAACTTTAGAGCTATTAGATTCCACTGGAGAGAAGTTCCTGATTATGACGACGATTGGTATGCTGATACAATTTCAGATATGGGGACTAGAGAAGCCAATCAAGAATATGAATTAAAATTCTTAGGATCTAAGACAGCTTATTTAGATGATGACGTGATTGAAAAATTACAAGATGTAGATAATATAAAAAATCCGTTAAATCAAATCAGACTTAAATATGGAAAATTAGTATTATTCAAAGATTTAGATCCTGATGCAATTTATATATTAGGAGCTGACCCTGCTGATACTGGAGATGACTTTGCAGCAATGTGTCTAATGGATTATTTAACTGAAGAAGTTGTAGGCGTTTATTATGAGCAAGCTGTAGGATCTTTAGAATTTGTAGAAGATGTATATATGTTGATGGAATTACATCCTAGAATTATCTTAGGTCTTGAGAAAAACGCATTAGGTGCAACATCTGTTCAATTATTATATAAGCAATTTGGTAAGTCAAGAGTATTTGTAAGAGAAGATAAAAGAAAATCAAAAGATGCTCATAAAGAGTGTGGAATCATTACTTCATCTGTTACAAGGAAATTAATGATGCAATTAGTATTTGATCATACTAAAAATAATCCTGAAAATATAAATTCAGCAATATTAATATATGAATTATGTTCATTAGAAAAACACGGAGCTAGAATTGAAGCTGCTTCAGGACAGCATGATGACTTAGTAATGGCTTGGGCTTTCTGTTTGTATATGATAAACTATGGAGCTTTAGAATATTATGTTTCGTATTTACAAGTATCAAATGATCAAGTTAAAGAAAATTATGCATTAATATCTAGTTTAAATAGTAATCATGTATTGACAAATGATTTATCTATGCATAGAGTTAAGACTCCTGCATCTAGTGAATCTATAGATTCAATAATGAATAATGAATACGATAATCCTATTTTAAATTTGATTATGAATAATAGGCAAGCAGATTCATCTGAACAAGATGAACGAGATTCAGCTATGAATGATATTTTTGGGATTTAAGTTATAAATTAAATACAAAGGTGATTTTAAGAAAACTCTGATTAAAATTATATCATTTAAGATATAACTTAAATTTAAAGGAAAGTTTAAGAAAAATTGTGAATGAAATATTCAATATTTAATATGTGAAGTAAATGATTTAATTGAACTTTAATCGAAAACTCTATATAAATAATGAATACAAACTAACAAAAAGGACATACCATGACAAACAACGAGAACTTCATAGTAGGATTAATCTTCACTATTGTAATCGGAATAGGCGTGCTATTTCAAAATAACTATGAAAACGCAAAAGAATATTCTGCAAAAATCGCAGCAATGGAATTTGCAATAAATCAGTACGAGGAAAAGCTCGCTACTGAAAAGCAGTATGAAGAGATCAAAGGTCTCTTAACTGATGCTGAAGGAAAGCTGACAAATGTTAAAGAGTTTGCAAAACTCTATAAGGATTTACTTACCGTAAAGCCATATTTAAGACATTTGACTTTAATAGTATGTAATACAGAGTCAGGAAATAAGTATGATGTTATTCATACAGGAAAATATGATTCAACTACAACAGGAATTTGTGGAATCAAGACTCATTGGATAGGAATGATTCCTGAAATAGATGAATCAAACATAAATTCATTATATGCTGGTTCACTTGTTATTGAGTATTTGTTGAATAAAAATGGTGAAAATGTATATGCTGCTTTGAAAGAATTCAAAGGTAGCATTGTTAACACTAAACCTGTTGAAAAGGTAATGGAAATGAGAGTTAAATATCAACATCTTAAACCATTATTAGCAAAATTATAAAGGATAGCTTTTTAGCTATCCTTATTTTCCGCAATTTTATTTTTTAGGAGGATAATAATAAAAATGGATATGAAAACTAGAAATTATATATTAGAAGTATCAGAAATAAATAAAGATAGGCCTTGGATATATGATAAAACGATATTTGTGAATTCAAATACTAAATTAAAAGTAACTTGTGAATTACACGGTGAATTTGAATCTTATTACGATTCAATTAAAAAAGGAATGGGTTGTAGAAAATGTGCATATTTAAAAGGTGATAAAAAAATTGAAGCATTGAAAGATATTAATTTGAATGAAATTTTCTTAAAAAATTTAGAGATAGCTGAAACACATAATATTCCTCAGAGTCTTAGAGAACCCAAACAAATGAAAAGGATAGAAGAAATGATCAATAAACCGATAATTAAAAATAATGATGGCATTGAATTAGCAGTTCCTACAGAGTGGATGAATGCAAAATTTTATGCAGATATAGGAATTGATGATTTATCACATTATTATAAATGCGCACTATCTAGAGCAGCTCAATATAAAAATAAAGATTTAAGAGCACAATATAAAGACTTAAGTGCAGTAATCAAAAAGCAAATAGAAAATAGAAGTAAAATTAAAGATGATGAAATTGAAGTAGTGAATAAAAAACAAGAAGGGTAACACTTTCTTGTTTTATTTTTTACCTTTTTGAAGCTGAACAACTGTTAAAAATCAAAAAGGATTATCATGTTACTGAATGCTTCACAACATATTAAAATATCAACTAGCGATAGCAATATTGATCAAATAATTTTCCTTAATAATATGTCATCTGTAAATGATGTTTCAATATCAAAAGATTTACATTATGCTGCTATTGAAGGAAGATTTATTCACATAAATGGAGATCTTAAAATTGTATGTCCTAATAAAACTTCAGCATTTAAAGTTTTAAAAAGAATTGCTAATGAATTAGATTCTGATCTTTATGAAAATGGATCAATAGAAGGATATTTTGAAGTAGTAAAAAATCCTGATGTTGAATCATTATTATTAATAGGAACTACTACTTCAATTGAATATATAATTAGCTCAACAATCAGTATGTTAAGAGAAAATGATACAACGTTCAATTTTGGTGATATCTTTAAATTAACAGTTAAAAATAAATCCATCGGAGATAATTATGTAGCAAACATATATCCTAGAAATTTAACTAAAGATTCAATATTTCTTACAGGAAATTTAAGTTCAATAGATTTTTCAGCTATTAATTTAACTGCTCCTCAAATATATGTTGAAAATGCCGAGTTACATGTTGTAAAAGAGATTGATGGGGGAACTTTTTAACCCTTGATTTCTTAGGAACAATTCTAAATACATCTATATTTAATAGGTGTGTTTAATTTTAAAAATCTTTAAAGGAATACTAATGTTACCTATTAGAATTAGAAGAGGACTTTCAGCAGATAGAAAAAATTACACTCCTGCTAATGGAGAGCTTATTGTAACTACAGATACTAAAGAATTATTCGTAGGAGATGGTGTTACTGCTGGTGGATTTGATGTAACTGCTGCAGTTAAAAGTGTTATTTTAGATGCTGTTGTATCAAAAGCCACTTTAGGTGTTGCTAATGGTGTTGCTACACTTGATGGAAATGGAAAAGTAGTTACTACTCAATTACCTGCATTAGCTATCAGTTCTACAAATGTAGTTGCTACTATTGATGAATTATTAGGAATTAATAATCAAGAAGGTGATGTTGTTATTGTAACTGATACAAGTGAAACTTATATCAGAAATGCAGGAACTTCAGGTACAATTGCAGATTATACTTTAGTGTTAACTCCAGATGATGGTGTATTAACAGTTAATGGTAAAACAGGTGTAGTTACATTAACTACTGCTGATATTGCTGAAGATCCTTCAAACTTGTATTTCACAAACGCAAGAGTTCTTGATGTAATCAGAGCTACTTCAATTAATGAATTACAAGATGTTTCATTAACTAACAAAGCTAAAGGCGATGTTATTGCAATAGATGATTCAGGTGTAATCACAAATCAAAAAATCAAAAATCTTGTAGCTGCAGGTAATGTATCTATTGAAGATTTAGTTGATACTCCAGTTGCTGGTGCAATGGCTTCAAAAGCAGGTTCTGTTTTAGCTGTTAATTCAGCTGGTAATGGAATTGTATATGCAGAATTTATCGATGGTGGAACATTCTAATTGATAAATTTGTTTAAAAGGGAAGCTTAATTGCTTCTCTTTTAAAAGTTTAAAATATAAGGAAAATATATGCCAACTAGTATTGAAGAGGATAGGATTGAAAAAATTAGGAGCGATATAATTCAATACATAACTGGTGGTGAAGTGTCTAGAGAATTAATATTCCAAATTGAGCACATAAAAATTAATAATCCTGAATTAAATGAAATTTTAGTTTTATTGCATTCAGAATACAACACTCAATCTAAAAAAGATAAGAAGATGATTTCTAAGATGATAAGTGACCTTTTAGCCTTAGATTTTGGAAATACTCAATCAATACTTAAACTTGAAAGAGAATTGCAAGGATTGATTAATAAAATTGAAAAATTGCATAATGTATACTTAGACGATAAAGTTTTTAATAACTCAACTCAAAATAAGAAAGAATCAGAAACCTTGAGTAATGCAATCAGTAAACAATCAATATTTAAAAATTATGCTATATTGGTAGGAGCATCTATAATTTTATTCATAACTGTATATTTATTTAGTCCAGACCATGGTGAAAGATTAGCTAAAGATGTTGTTTCAATAATCAAAGCTGTAAAAGGAACATCAAATGATGGAGCTAATTAAAAAAATATTTAATAGATCTAGGAATTTGAAAATTGAAGAAAAGCAAAATATTCCTGATCTAGAAATTGAAGAATATATTAAGCCTGAAGAGTTGCACAAATTTATGGATAATCATTCTAATGAAATTCCTAGTGTTAAATATGTTAATTCTTATGAACCTAAAAACCCTACATTATTGATAATGGATGATCATGCAGGAATGGTATCTTTAATTGTAGATGAATTAATGTCTAAAATTAATTCAATTCATGTTAACATCATAACAGCAAGTTCAGATTATGCTGCATTTTCAGTTAAAGAATTTATAAATAATCCTAATCATTGTAAAATCGATATAGCCTTTTTAGATATATCTTTAGGAGGAATTTGCTTTAAGGATGATAAATTAATTGAAATGGATGGAATTGATATTGCTGAAATGTTATGGAAAGCTAATCCTTCAACAGAAATAAGATTTATAACAGGCCATACATTAACAGGTAAAAATCAAGAGTTGCACTCATTCACAAAGAAATTTGAATCTATAATTGTAAATTTGGATATTAAGCAATCTTCAAATAAAAAATTTACATCAGTGTTTGAATATTTTAGTAGAATTGATTCAAAGCTTGTAAATAGAGTTGCTTATAATTACATAATACATAAGAGTGTAAATAGATTAGAATTAATGCTATTTGCAATTCATAAGTGGTATAAACGAGAAAGACAATGCGATATACTAGGCTTCCAGCAAAATTGCAAAGATTAAAAATATTAATCACTTATGGATTAATTGTTTTAGTGCTAATAAACATAATTGATCTAACGCAAATTATGTATGATATTCATATTACATATAATTTAATAAATCAAATTTCTGTTGAACACGGAATTGTTCCAAGAATATTAGACTATTCTCCAAATATCAAAATATTTCAAACTAGCCAATATTATTTAGATTCAAATCTTATGCTTGTTTCTTATGACGGAGTTGTATTTCAAGATATGCGAAATCATATAATTAATTTAATAAACAAAGTTATCGTTATGAGTTTATCTATTACATTTATGCAAATTTTAATATATAATAAATTTGTTTCTAAATTAAAAACTGATCACTTATTAGATTCTAATATACACGCATCAGAAATAAATGAAAAGTATACTCACATATTAGCAGATAATTTACACCATGAAATGAATACACCTTTAGCAATAATGCAAGGAAATGTTGATTATATTAATAAATATTTACAAGAGTCTACATTACAAGGTGAAGTTAAAAAACATATTGAAAATAAATTTAGCAGTATTCAGAAAAGTATAGATTCAATTCAGAGTGTATTGGAAAATTTAAATAATAATAAAAAAATAAGATACTCTATTCATGAATATGACATTTATCAAATATTAAAATATGTTTCTGAAGTAAATAAAAAAGCAGGAAATTTAATATTAATTGATGAAGCATTTAAAAATTATACATTATCAAATATGAGTAATGGTGAGTGCATGAATGTATTTACAAATCTAATTAAAAATGCTATGGAAGCAAATGCTAATATTATTAGAATTTCCTGTAAAACAATTGATGCTAATTCGATTGCAATATTTGTAGTAGATAATGGAATTGGATTAAGAGATAAATATGGAAGAACTTTACTTAAAAATAAATATGATATCATATTTGAACCATATATAACTACAAAAGCTATGGACCACAAACATTCATTCTTAGATAGATTATTCACAAGAACTGCAGGAATAAGCACCACTAAAAGTAGAGGAGTAGGGTTGTATCTTAGTAAAACATCTGTAGAGGATTGTGGAGGATCAATTAAATTAGTATCAACTTCTGATCAAGGAACTGTGTTCAAAATAATTATAGGTGTAAAAAATTACTGCTTATTGCGTAAGGAAGTACAACATCCAGAATTAAAGTTAAATTAATTCAAAATTTCATATAATAGGAACTCTAAATGAGTTTCTATTTTTATTTTTAAAGGAAGTTGATGAATATAAACATTTTACATTATCAATTTGAAGACATAAGTATTGGAATTCCTACGCATCATAATAAATATGAAATAATTAGAAATGCTTTTAAATATGATATTTCAAAATGCGCTTATAAATTTTTAAAATATAAAATTGAACAAAATGAATTATATTTTACTGTTGATGGAATAGATTGCCATTCATACATTAACAATAACACCGATAAAGAGCATTATGTAGTACTAGTTGGTAATCTCATTAAGATTGAAAGAAACATATATGTTGAGTATTTGCATTCAGCTATTAGCTTTCTTGAAGGATTGGCTAGAAAGAGCAAATTATATGAATCTAATTTAAAAATATATAAATCATATGTTGATGAAATAATAACTTCAAAAAAGATGGTTATTGATTCAGCTCCTAATAAATATGGATATGATGTTAAATGTGAAAAGATAAATGTATTTGTGAAAAAATTAGAAACATTAAAAAAGCAATTATATGTCACAAATCAAGAATTAATAATTAATCATAATTTTAAAAATGAAGCTAATTTAATAACAGATTTGAATGAAATAAATATTAACACAGCTTCTGAGAAAGCAGCTATTTCAGAATTTGAATATTTAAGCAATCAAATTCTATCTGGAAAATATCCTATCTCAAAATTAATTGAATTAAATCCTAATAATATTTCAGAAATTAAAATTGGAACTGCAGAATCTAAAGTTCAATATTCTAAGTTTATGAGTTATGAATATGATGTCGAATATTATCATAAAATATTTAGAGAAATCGGAAAATATATATTAATGAGTAAAGATAAAAATGTAACAGCTTTCTAGCTGTTACATTTTTAGTCAAAATATTTAGTTTTATAATAAGCCCATGAAGGATATTTAATCGTACCAGGATATGTTTTAGGTATTTCAGGAAATGCATCAGGATCAGGATTTGAGTAATCCGATTCTAGTAATTGCTGAACTTGTTTAGGTAATTCCATTTTACACAATTCATAATACTTTTTAATTACTGAGGGGTCTATATAATTTTTTAAAGCTGTTGAAGTTGTAACTTTATCTCCAGAATGATGCTTTAGCATCTCTCCTACTTCTAATAATATCTTTTGAAGATATGCTAATTTCTCTTTCTGAGATGTTTCAGCGGGTTTCTTAAATGGAAATTTTTCAATCAAATGTTTATATACATATTGAGTAGCTTTTAATGTTCTAAACTTATGAACAGTAATGTTCATATGCAATTCACCATTTATGAATTTATTTAAATCTTCTCCACTTATTTTAAATACAGAGTCTTTAGAGTTTTTATTCTTTAAAATATTATGAAAATATTTTGAAATTCTTTTATCTTCTAAAGAATAAGTCATTGAACCTCCACCTTTACCCAGAAAGTCAAATTCAATTTTAGAATCACCTGATAAACTAATATGTCTTTTTTCAAGTGTTAATAATCCAAATGTGTCTTCACCTTTTGATTTATTTCCTGGAGTTCCAATTCTCATTGTAGTTTGAAATACTACTTCACAAGCTACTGCGCAAGTTTTAGATTTAAAGTCATCAGAATCTATAAATTTCAACCATTTCTTTCTATATGTTTCAATGTCTTCAATAACTTTCCATACTTTTTCATATTTCAACTTATTCATTTTTCTTTTGTAATCAATAGAATACATGAATTGCTTACCCTCAGCTCCAAATGCTTGAAAAGTTAAAACATAATTAGTGTCATTTTTATAATCATATTGTGGGTTGATTACTATTTCAACTTTATAAGGGTCTAATCTACCTGACAACCTTGTTCCATTTTTTGCATATATATTTAAAGCAGCATCAAATGATATATCTTCTGAATCTTGAGAAAACATCTTTGGAAAATTTGCAGACTCTAAACCTTTATTTAGTTTACTTAATGTCAATGTAGTTTCACCTGAAGTTTTAAAAATATATCTTAACCTATTAATAAATAATCGCATCAACTCATTATATTTTGAAACATATTTTTCAGCTGATGATTTATTCTTTTCAATTAATTTTTTATATTCTTTAAATGATAATGCAATTGAATCTTTTCTTCCTGATATTTCTTCAACAACTGATTTAAGATATAGAACTAAAACCTTAACAGATTTTTCATTTACTTTTATAACTTTTTCTTCCAGGCCTTCATACTTCCCTTTGAATTCATTATACATATTTAAAACTTTAATCCAAGTTTGATCGCTAGGATTTTTAACATATGCAATAAATGAATTAATATAATCATTCAATTTATATTGTTTTATATCTTGTTTATGATTCTTTTTTATTTCAGAAATTATCTGAATAAAATTTTCAGGTCTATATACTGATTCATATTTCAATAAATTTAAACTTTTTATTTCATTTAAAATCACAGTTTTATTCAAACCTGTACATCTTTTATCATTAGCACAAATCATAGTCAACGATAAGTTAATGAAAGCTATTATTTGTAATTCAATTTTGTTAAATTTAGAATACATTAAATTTCCTTAGAAATGGAATTTTCAAGTTGTTTTAAACTCCATATAAATAATATATAGAAATTAATTAAAAAGGATCCGGTAATGGAAGAAAACTATAAATACGAATTGTCAAAAACTGAAAAATTATTAGTTGATGACATAGTTGTGAATGAAAAATTACCTTGCTCTAGTTGCAATGGGGATTGTTGTGGAGTTGTACCATTTAAATATAATCAAGTGTTAGATGTATTTAACAAGTATAGCATTTCAAGTAAAAAGTTTAGAAAAAGATTCCCTTGGAATGAACATCAGTTGAAGAAACATGTTAGCTTTAGGCGACAATTTCCTGACAATAGCGATGCAATTATCATAGAATTTAAAGATTTAAATAGATATAGAAAGTTAAATTTTGAACCAACTACTTGCATATTTAAAGACAATGAAGAAACAGGAGGTTGTCTAATTTATGAAGATAGACCTTTAGTTTGTAGAATGTATGGTAAAAGAAACTCTTTAACTTGCCCTTATGCAGGATTAGATGAACAACCTCAAGATTTAAGTGTTAGAAAAAACTTGGTGATGAGAAATCTAGCATTGTGTAATCAAACAGTTATTGCTAATAATACTACCTTTAAATTTAAACTAGGAATATAGAGAGAGAAATTCTCTCTATATTTTTTCTAATTTTAATCCTAATAACTATATGAAAAACAAATGGATATAATATGGAAAACGAAGCAATAGTTTCTAACATACTTAGCATAATAAAAAACTCTCATGAAAGAGATGATAATTCAAAAAAATCAATCTTTCAAAATAATGCTCTCATTGCTGAAGTAGGTGATAGAATCAAAATCACAAAAGAATTCATTTTACAAATCTTGAGAATGAATGGCGTAATATTTGATCAAAATTCAAACATGTTGACGATTAAAAATTATAACATTCATATTTCAAAATATATGAGCGATAAATATATGAATTCAGTGTCGTCAGAATTGTTATTATTACATTCTAAATTTAATGAATTTATACCACTAGCTTTAGATTTATCAACAATTGAAAGTGTAAGCATAAGTACAGAAACTTTCAGAATATTTGATGTTGATTGTAAATCATATGAAGATAAACAATTCATATTATTGAATTTAGTTTCATTTAATAAAGTTTACACTATAATAATAAATCAAAATCTTCATGAAGATGATTCATTAAGACTTGAGATCTGTAGCGAGTTTTTAAAAATGGCTCGTAATAAAAAAGAATCGGAATTTGAAATTCTATTTGATTCCTAGAAGTGAGAAATCGCTATCTAGGAATCATTTTTTCTTTTCAAAAAATAAAGGAGTATGAATATGTCAGAATTGATTGAAGAGCAATCAAATGAAGAAAGTGTAATTAACGAATTAATCAAAGATGATTATGAACAATATGCTTATTACATAAATAGCATTTATGGTAAAAGAGATTCTAATTTACCTCAAGTTAAATCGCCTGAGATATTTTTAAAAGGTGACAAAAATGAAAAGTTTCATCCTGAAGGATTATTTAGTGAGCAAATATTTGGTCCTTTAAGTAATTATACTTGTCAATGCAATATTACAAGATATAATGCGGAAACTGTTAGATGTCAAAAATGTGGAGTTAAATATTCTGAATCTACAAGAAGTGATCAATTTGGAATTATTAAATTACCATTTAGAATAATGGGTCCTCAAATATTCCATTTAATGCTGAAATACAATCCTAAGTATCAAACAAGGTTAGATAGATTTGAAACTGAAGTTATTGATGAGATGTTTGAACTTTTAGATGCTTTATATTTTTACAATCCTGATGGGACTGAAACATTAATTCCTAGAGAAGGAGAAATAACTAATTCAGCAGAATTACCTTTTATTGATAAATTAAATAATCAAGAAAAGGATGTTTTATTAACGCCTAAATTGATGGGACTTAAAAATATGGTCAAAAATAATCCATATTTATTATTCAAATTTAATGTAGCTGTTATGCCTCCTGATCTTAGACCTATAACAGGTGGAAAATTAAATTTCATAACTGATGAAATGAATCATTATTATCAAAAAATATTAGAACATATTCATCAATTAGGTCAAGAGGAAATTAAAAAGTTTGGATATCATAGACTAATAATTACTAAGATTATTTATCAATCATATATAGTAGAATGCGTTGATAAAATACCATCAAAGCAAGGATATTTTAGACAGAAAATATACGGTAAAAGAGTTGATTTTTCTGCAAGAACTGTTGCAACTATCGATTGTTCATTAAATATGAATCAAGTTAAAATTCCTTATGAAATATTAGCAAAAATTTATTCACCATTTATATTTTATAGTCATCCGATAGGCACAATGGCTGCATATAATGATGTTAAAAATTATATAGATAATGGAATTTTAAGTGCTGAATTAAAATCTACAATTGACATAATAGCTAAAAGAGTGCCAGTTTCTTTAAACAGACAACCAACTTTACATAGACCATCGTTAAGAGCATTTGAAGTGATTCCTTCAGAAGGAAAAACAATAAGAGTTAATCCATTTATAGTTGAGGGATTTAACTTAGACTTTGATGGAGATCAGTTGGCAGTATATGCTCCAGTATTTGAAGAAGAAATTTACGATATGCAACATAAATTAATAAATCATAAAAATCAAATTCAACCAGGTACATTAAAATTTGCATCTGTACATCAATTTGGATATAGCACATTTATGATTACTAAAAAGAGTGTGTCAGTTAATGAATCTCCAATTAAACATTTTATATTAAATCAAACTTTAAATTCATTTGAAAATATAACTATGGTTGAATTAGCGCATAAAGAATATTTGCAAAGCTTATATGAAGAGCATAAAACTATGAAGAAAAAAATATTGAATTCATATTGGGCACCTATTTCATATTCATTTGAAGGAAATTCTGAAAAATATATTACTACAATTGGGAGACTAATCATTAGTTTATATTTAAATAAAATTATTGATGAAGTAATAAATAAGAGAAAATTTAATGAGATAGTTTCAAATAGATTATTAAATCTAATGTATGAAATAGGTCATAAAGATTTCACATATTCTCATATGAAATTTTTAGACGCGCTATTACATAAACATTTAATTCAAATTCCTATAACAGTTTCTTTAAGAGATTTTACAGATATTTATAAAAATGAAGATTATAGAAATTCAGTTGAAAAATTAGTTTCTTCTAAAACATCTAAAGATGCTAAAACATATGCTGATGAAGTTGAAAAAATAATTAAAAGCAATGTTGAATCAACAGGAAATTTAACAGACTTTATTATGTCAGGAGCTAAAGGTTCATTTTCATCAATTAAGCAATTATTAGGAGCTAAAGGAACAGTAATGTCTCCTCAAGGTGCAATGGTTCCTTATTTCATTAAAAGAAACTTCACATTAGGTTTATCAGAAAAAGATATGTACATAATGTCATTCGGTTCTAGAAAAGGTTCATTAGATCGTTCAGTTAATACTGCCGATACAGGATATTTAACAAGAAAGTTAATATTTGCATTACAAGAGGGTGAACATGATGCTACAATTGATGATTGTGGAACTGATAAATATTTGACAGTTAAATTAACAGAAGATTTATTTAACGCGTATATGTTTAAAAATATAAGCTTATTTGAAGATTTTGGAGAATATAAATCGACTGACATTATTACATTGATTCCAAATAATATTCATTTATTCAAAGATCTTGAAGTTAAACTTTGGAGTCAAATACATTGTAAATCTAAACATTATTGTAAAAAATGTTATGGCGATTATCATAAAATATTTGATTCAAGATATGTCGGAGTTATTGCAGCACAAGTTCTAGGTGAAAGATGTACTCAATTAACAATGAGAACATTCCATACAGGTGGAGTTGCAGAAGATATTAGAGATTTTATTAATAAAGAGTTTATGAGAATTGAAGATGATAAAATTATTGCAAATAAAAAGATAATATTAGAATCAGTTGAAACAGAAAATTCTCTAAGCGATTTAGCAATGGATTATGAACTAGAATTTGATTTATATTTGATGGAAAAGGAAAAAGAAGCAGAACTTCAATTACCTAAAGGTTGCGTATTAAATATGTCAATTGAAAATAAAACAATAATTCCTGTAAATGCAGTAATTGCTAGAATTCCTTCAAGTAAAACATCATCAATCACTTCTGTAGTTGATTATATTATGAAAGTAATTGAAAAGCCTGAAGACGGTTATAGATTTGAAAGTTTATATCAATTATTATTAGATGCATTTTATCACACAGAAGGAATCATTTCTTCACACATAGAAACTGTGATTGCTCAAATGATGAGAAATCCGAATGACATCACGAAATTTAGCAGAACATCAGAAACTCCAGATTTATACAAATTGGTATCAATTAAGGAAATACCTGCTTTAAGAAGATTATTAGGAATAGGATTTCAATATTTTCATAAGAATTTACTAGTAAATATGACGCAAGGATATGCTGATAAAATGGAAGATGCTGATTTAACTATAATGGAAAAAGTAATCTCAGGAGTAAGTTTACAAAACTTAGGACTAACTAAACAAGAAATAGAAGGCTAACAAGCTTTCTATTTTTATTTTTAAAAGGATAAAAATGAGCGATAAAATAAAAATAGGTGATTGGGTTTATGAAATATTTGGAGACAAAATAACTGATAAAGACTTACCATTTATATTACATAAGGACTTAATTGATTCAGGTGATGTTACGCTTGAATTACTAGTTAAATATAAACCAATTGAAAGAAGCGTTGTCGTTATATCTGAAGGTGAATACAAAGGCTGTCAAGCTGTTGTTTTAAGTCATGACGAAGATACAGGATTTACAATGTTAGGAAATCTATCTATTGATTCAACTAGATTTTTATATTTAAATGATAAACTGAGTCCAATAGCTCACCCTTTAAGTGATACAGAATTCAAGTTATTTAGAATATTTAATGAAATGCAAGATAAATTAGGTAAATTAAAATGAAAATTTTAAGCATATCTCAACCTTGGGCTTGGTTAGTATTTAATGATTCACACTCTGGTTTAGGTCTTAAAGATTGTGAAAATAAATTAACTTATGAAAATATTAGTTATAGAGGTGAATTATGTATATGTACATTTTCTAAAAAGCATTTTGATTACAAAGGTTATGAGAAATTGATTAAATCTGGACATCAAATACCATTACCTGATTCAGATGAATATTCATACGGAGCAATCATAGGTGTTGTTGAATTAGCAGATGTTGTAACTGATGTGGAAATATCTAAATGGAGAAATAAAAATACAATAGGATATATGTTTAAAAATCCAAGAAAATTAAAAGAACCTTTCAAGTTCTCTGCAAATAGAGTAATTAAAACGCTACTTGCTTCTCAAATTAAAACTATCAATGATTTAATTGAACAATAAGGTCCGATTAAATATAATATTTAAAATAAAATAAAGGATGAAAATGGGAAAAGCTGCTTTAAAAGGAATTAGAAAATTAAAATTTATTGAAGTTTCAATTAACGCCGATATTTCAAACTGGGAAGACGTTCAACATGAAATTGAGGCTGCAATTTATAATGCAAATATATTTAATAATTCAGACAAATCATTAGATGTTGAAGTACTAAATGTTAATAGAAAATTCATTAAGCAAAATAATGAATTCATATTTGAAATATTTTATAAAATTAAAAAAGGAAAATAATGAACGGATTATATATTAAGACTCCAGAATTAAATTTCTTACAATGGAGAAAGCAAGATGTTGAATTTCAATTAGAAGAATATCTACCATTTATATTATCAAAGTTGAATACTAAGTATTCAGAGTGTTCAGGGTTTGAAATTAATGACCTTCCAGGAACTTACGATACTGACGGATTTAAATATGACAATTTAAAATTATTACAAATTAAACTTAAAACTATCGGAGGTGAACAAGATATTGGAGTTAAACTTCCTATGCCTTCACCAAATGATGATATATTTACAATCAATAGAAATAATTATATATTAACTTCATTATATACTGATGATTTATTTTATTTTTATAATAAAACTTTACACACAATATCATTTAGAATTTATCCTAATGGTAGCTGGGCTGCATTTAAAGGTTCACAAGTTAAAAATCAAAAGCTATTATCTATAGCATCAATTGCACATTCATTAGGAATATTAAATAATTGGTTTAAAGAATATTCAATCTTAGGAAAATCAGAAGAAGTCTCTAAAGGTTCAAAAACAGCTCAACTTAAAAATGGTGATATTTTTGTTTATAAATTAGCAGATGAATATTCTGAATTAACTTTAACTCACGATTTATTTATAGCGTCTTTAGATGTTGAGCAAATTAAATCATTTGACGGAATAGATGTTGATGGAGTTATGAAAAGAATAATAGAACAAAACCCTTTTGAATTTTCATTTGAATATGAATTCACTCACGGATATTCAGATTTAGAAACATTGTATTTCTATATGCTTAAAGAATATGAAAATGAAGAATATCATAGATTTGAAGAGATTCATTTAAGCTTCAAAAGAATTAAATATTATCAACAAGTATTATCACCAATAGCTAATAAAATAAAAAGTATTAGAAACATTTTCAATAAAGCTAAAAATCTATCTACAGATATTAGTTGGAAACAAAGAATACCTGCAAATGTAGCTACAGAGTTTTTAAAGAAATATAAATATCTACAATACTTAGAATTAAATCCATTTATTGAAATTGATGTTAAACACAAAATTGTAACTCCTTTAGATAATGTACCAAAATATATGAGAAGCACAGCTTATTCAGGAGTTAAACAAATTTGTCCTTTAAATTCTCCAGATTCTGCAAATATTGGAGTAGTTCAGTCGATGGCTTCAAGTTGTACGCTTGACCCTTATGGTAAATTTTTAAATGTTGAATCTATATTATAAAGGTATTTGTTATGTATAAAGAAAGATTAGACTCAATAACATTTAAATCAGAAAATGGTGAAATTGTCATTATTTTTCAAATCAAAAATCACTGCATTAGAAAACCTTATATGTTTCAAGGACACATACGAATATCATTAAATAATCAAAGAGAATTAAACATGTATTCAAAATTTGAAAAACAAGAGGGATTCAATAGATATATTGAAATGCTAAATGGAGAAAGGGTAACTGAATTAGTGCATAATATTTCAACAGCGATTAGAAATGAAATAACTAGTTCATTTGGAAATGTAATTAGAGTTGATATGAATGAACTTTCACAATTTATGCAATATAATCATAAAAATATAATATTAAATGAAATAAGAAAATTTGATTCAACAATAATAATAGACGCAATTTAAAGGAGCAAAGTATGAGCGAAATAATAAATATGAATGATGAGTTTTATGAAGTATCAAAAAATGAACCAATTGATTATGCACAAATAGTGCAAGAGCGAATAGATAGATATAATGCAAAAAATAAACCTTTTGAAAAAGGAGATACATATTTTTCTCCCTTAATCAACATTATTCCTTTGAATAAAAATACTGACGGTAATAGAGAGCAGATGTCTAAAGCTCATCACTCACAAAGTTTAACATTAGTTGGTGATAAAGAAGTACCTAATTTTAAAACAAGATATTTGGATTCAATAGCTAGAAATTCTCCTTATTTTGTTAAAAAAGCTAGAGCTGATGGAAACATTATTAAATCAAATCATAAGTTAGTTATTGAATATTTTATTGATGGTGTTAGCACTGTAGATATTGTTGATGTAACACCTACAGATATTGTAGTAAAAACAGGTGAGGTTAAAAAGGGTGAAGTTTATATGAGAAATAACTCTATGACTCAAAGGGGGCTTTCTCACGGGGTGCATTTAAATTGGGTTGCTGAAAGATTACCTATTTCACACTTTGCTGATTTTGCTAAATTAAAATTAGAGGAGGTTGGAGTTCCTGATACATATGAGGATTCAATAATATTAACTAACAGCGGAGCAAGCAAATTAACTTCTGAACATAATGAATCTCTTGACTATTTAGTTACAAAAGGAATATTTGATATCAATGTTGAAGTTTTAAGATCAGGAAAAATTAAAAAGGGTGATTGGATTATAAGAGAATACAATAATTTAAAACAAGTTTTATCTGCCCCAATAAAAACTCACGCAGCTGAAGAAACTGCAGAAATTGTAGGAATTGAATTACAAGTTTTTGATGAAACTTTAAAATTTTCAGAAGAAGTTCAAGAGTTTATTAATGAATATTCAGTAGAAAAAGAATATGAAAGATTGTGCGTTGAATTGCCTAATGTTGCTTCAAAAATTAAAACTTCATTTAAATCATTATTTTCCCAAGTTGAAGATGAAAGATTTATTTTAAGATTACATTATTATAGAGAATCTCCTATAAAAGTTGGTGATAAATTAGTTAATAGATTTGGAAATAAAGGAATTGTGTCAGGTATTGTTGATGATGAAATCGCTAAAGATTACATTATGCGAGAATATGGTATTGATTTTCAACCAGAATTGATTTATTCTCCATTTGGAATTCATACAAGGATGAATCCTAGTCAATTAGGAGAGACAGTTATAAATTATATATGTAAAGTGACTATTCCTGAAATTTGTAAAAAAATGATTGATGATAAAAAAGATTCAATGGAGATTTTAAGATATATTATTGATAATGTTCATGCAGTTTTAGATCCTAAACTTGGAAAATTGTTGACAGATTCAGTAATAGAATCTAAAAAGTTTAAAATATTGGGCGACATATTAAAGAATGGATTAATTCTAGAAGTTGATGAAGATATTGATAATGGTTTAATAAACATAGCTAAAATATGTGAATCGTTAGATCCAGAATATTATGAAAATCTTGAACATTTAGGATACGGAATTTCATATACAATGAAACTTTCACATCAAGTTGAACATAAATTAAAAGCAGTAAGTACAGGAGAATATTCAGTTAAATTCAATAATCCCTTAGAAGGTCAAAGAATAGGGGAGATGGAATTATGGGCTATTTGTGCTTATGAAGCTAATGCTATGTTATTTTCATCTCAAAAAACAAAATCAGATGAAATAAATTCAAAATCAGAAACATTCAATGAAATTGTAAAACATGGTAGAGCTAATATTCATAAATCTATAGATAAGCCATCAACTGCATTAAAGTTGATTAATAGTATCATGCAAGTTTATGATATTGATTTAAATGGAAATGAATACAAAGGAGAATCAAAATGAATCCAATAGTTACTGGTCCTTGCCATATAGTAATATCAGGTAGTTTAAGCAACTATCCTGATTGGGAAAAATTGTTTTTAGATGAAGTTAGAGTTTGTTGTAATATTCAAACTCAACCTGAAACAGTAGTTGATTATATTTCTTCAAAGGAATCTGCTAGATTTTTAGATAATCAAATAAATTCAGTTTCAAAAATGTTTGCTTTTAATTTAAGTCAGCTTGATGAACCTATCAAAATAGAAGAAGACAATTTAGATATATCATATAATCTATGCATCATAAATGGAAGAATTGCTAGTGCTAGATCTATGAATAAAAGTTGGGAAGATAATCCTAACTTGCAATTTTCATTTGATTTAACTAAACATTCTAGTTTAAAGATAATTACTAATTTGATGGAAATTTTAAATTCATCAAATGAAGGAAAAATATATTTACAAGTGTCTACAAGCAGACCTGTATTTTTACATATTAGTCAAGACTCAATGTATGAAATACCATTTGACAATAAATTACATCCTGCATATATTGCTAGAAGCACAATATTTTTCAGAAGAAAATGCGATGGTTATAGATCTGAACAAAATGCAATTATTCAAAAATACAGAGAGATGGATAGAGCTAATGTAGCGGAAAATATTCAAGACGATGAAAAGAGATTTTCAGAGATTTCATCAGGTAAAGATAGATTTATAATTCAAACTGAAATACATAATAATTTAATAATACCTATGAGAACAGATATTGATTTTAATTTTGATCCATTAGTTGATGATTGCAGAATATGTTTTGATAGAATAGGGTATGTTGAAATTAAAATATTAGGGAATACTCACAGAATAAAAACTGTAGGTCTTACGAAATATGAATTGAAACAACAAATTTTAAATCTTAAAGGACTATTATATGACAGACGATTTGACAACTAAATGGCTTAATCCTAAACCTAAAGGTAAATGGAAAAATGTTCAAAGTGAAGACGAGACAATAATTAAATTAGATTCTGTTAGCAACTTTGAAATAAATAATGAAGAGAATGATATGCCAGTTTCTGAAACAGATGTTATGTTGAATGCAAGAAGTAAGAACTTTGCAATAATCAATGGAATACATTACGATGTTTTAAATGTAGCTAAGATGTCAAGATTTCACCAATCATTATATACTTTATTAAAAGAATATCGAAATTTTGACTCTATCGTACTATCTTTATATAAAAGGGGGCCATTATTATCAATTGTCACTTCAAACATATTAAATTGTGAAGTAGATAGAATCCTCAATAATTCAGAATATGTAAAATTTGAAGGAGCGTATGAATTTATCGATAAAGAATATATAATTATAACAGTTGATCATATTAAATCAAATGATATCACTCTGCTAAAAGATATAGTTGAATCGGTTAGAGATTCTAATGCTCATGCAAGAATATTTATTGCAGCATATTATGCAGACATTGAAGTTATTGAAGAAATTCAAGATTTTGACAACGCAGGAAAAACTGAAATCTTATATGGAAATGAAATTAAAAGTGAAGATGAAATATTATATCAATGGACTTTTCCTGATATCTAAAATATAAATAATTATTGAAAGTGTTAGCTTACAGAAATGTTTGCTAACACTTTTGACATTTTAAAATAAAAAAGGATGAAAAATGTTCACTGGAGCTCTTTTAGTTATGGATTTAGGTCCTAACGATTATGATAAAAATACATTCTTGATTAATTCTATAAGATACATTAAAGAGAGAAAAAGAAGATCTACAATAAGCATATTGAAAACTTATTTCAATGATTATTCTTCAGCTCACAAATTATTTAATGATGTACCTATTAAGTCTATTGATTATCTAGGAAATAGAGTTGATGTAAAAGGTTTGAAATTAGATTCATTAATTAATAAATTGACATTAGCAAATATAATTGAGCAAAATGACAATAATAGCTTAAATGAATTAGCATATAGTTTTAAAGATATTTCAAAGGAGCAAGCTGTCAATGTTTGTCAATTATTAGCGAATTATAGAATATATACATTCAATTATAAAACAAAGTTGTGGACTTATTCAACTTTACATCAATTTATATCAGAGCAAATCTCTTATGAAGAATTGAGAGATTCAAGCGTTGATTTAAATATAGACAAGTCAGAGAGAAATCTTAGTTTAAAAAACTTTAATGTTAGCAGTAATGTACTTCTAGGAAGATTTAATAAACCTTCTAAAGTATTTAAAAGTGTTTTACAATTTAAATACAGCTTTGCAACTGACAAATATATAAAAATCTCATTAGAACTTTTATATGGAACAAATTCAGAATATTCATTATCAATCAATTATGAATTAGAAAGTGAATATGTAAATGAAGATGATTATGAATTTGTAAGAAAGACTGCAAAGGTTTGTAAATTAATATTGAAGTATGAATTAACAAAAGGTGAAATTTATCTTAATTATCTTACAATATTAAGTGATGTTCAAAAAATATTAGTGAATACGTTCGAATCATTCACAAGAAAATAAATTAAAGGAAATTAAAATGAGTAAATTGACAAAAGAAGAAATAAATGCTAAAATAGCGCAAATTCAAAATACTAAATTAGCTTTAGAGAAGCAATCTAATGATATTGGAAAAGAACTTGCTGTTGCTGAAGCTACATTTAATTCAGCAAAAAATGAATTATTAGCATTATGTCCAGAACATACTGATAGAATCAATTCAGGAGATTTTGAATCTTTAAGTAATGAATTTGAAGCTGAATTAGAAAAAGTGTTAGAAGAAATATCGCAAGTTGAAGCATCTACAGAAAATTCTGAAATCAAATTAGATTAGGATTTATTATGAATACTATTTTAGGTTTCATAAAGGATCCTCATTTAGGGTATGGATTTAAAAATAGAATCCGAGTTGATTACAATGGAGACTATGATAAAAAATTAGAATTCATTAAAAAATATTCTAAAGATAATCAAATAAATTCTATTATTGCTACAGGTGATGTATTTGATAATTCATATCTTCAAGATTGGGGACACAGCCATTATATTGCAAATACTGCAAAAATAGAAGAATTAACTGAAGATTTAGATCTATATAGTATAGACGGAAATCATGATCAATTTAGCGGATCTCCTGAATTTACTTGGACTGATAAAAATGGTAATATTAAAAGAACAGTGTATGGAGATATTGTTAAAAGAGGTTTGATTAAACATATTGATTACAGAACTCCTGTAGAATTAGGAAATTGCATCATCTTTGGAATAAGCTACATGAATAATAAAGAAGATGTTAAAGAAGCTTTAAATTTTATTAGCGAGTATCAAACTGATTTATTTAAAATTGCAGTTATGCATCAAAATTGTACTCCTAATTCTGTTAAGAATATAACTGATTTCACTTATAGCGAACTTTGTAAATATGAGATTAACTGTTTTGTATTAGGGCATTATCATATTGGATACCCAACTATGGAATTAGAAGGCTCATTATTCATAAACCCTTGGAATTTATTTAGAGTTGCAAGAGACTATGAAGTTAAGATGGACAACCATATTCCTGAAATGGTTGTATTGAAAGTTAATGATGATAAGAGTTATGAATTCGAACATATAACAATTCCTCACAAATCATTTGAGGAAGCATTTGTAAAAGATTTCAGAGAAATATTATCTCAAAAGGCAAAAATTGAAGATGGTCATTCTTTCATCAAAATTGTCGATTTAGATAAAATGAGAATTGATTTAAGCGATACTGAAATAATTGATAAAGTGTATGAATTGAATGGAACATTGAACATTAAACACAAAGATATTGCTCAAAGGTTATTGTTAGGTGAACAATATCACAAGGTATTAGATCAAACTGTTTTGGAGGAAGACGATGAATAAAATTGAACAAATCAATGAAAAGATTGAATCCATTCAAAATGAAAATCTTCATTTAAATATCAAATATTCTAATATTAATAAGGCTGTAGGCTTATTAAAATCTGCAAAGTTGTATAAAATTAATACAAGATCTCAAATGTTAATTGATTTGATTAACCTTGCACTTAAAGATATATTCTTTGATAAAGATGTTAAAATTGATATAAAATCTAATGAAACTAATTCAGGAATAACAGGATATAACGTTACTTATGACATTGTATTTTATTCTAATGGAAATGAATTAGGTAAAAATCAAGATGTGTATGATTCAACAGGTGGAGGATTAATTACAATCATAAGTTTTATATTGAAAATATTGATGGGCTATATTAATGATACAGGAAAATTTTTCATTTTTGATGAAGCCTTTTCTCAGTTGTCGTCAAAATATTTAGATAATTTATCATATTTTATTCGTGAACTTTGTGAAAAATATAATTTCACAATATTATTTATTGCTCATGAGGACATAAGCAAACACGCGCACATTTCTTATAGATTGAAAGGTTCAGTAAAAGATGGGATTGATACATTACTTTTGGATTCATATGATTTAAACATTTGCATTGAAGATAAAGTAATTACAACTCCTTCAGAATTAGTAGATTATTATTTATTAAAAGCTGAAAAGTTTCAATCTATAAGTAAAATTGAACTACCAATTAAAGGATTTACTTGCATACGAGGTGATTCAGGAATAGGTAAAACATCAGTAGCAAGAGCAATAAATTCAATAATAAATAATGATTTCAAAGATAAATATAAAAGAATCAATACAAGAGGTTCCACAATTATTCAATTTGGATTTGTAAATTCTGAAAAGGAATATAACAAAATAACATTAGAATATAAAGGATCAACAGTTCATTATATTTTAAATTCAGGTGAAGAATTAAAAGGTAAAGCGTTAGCTAAAGATAGAATATCTGAAGCTCTTGAAGAAATGGGGTTTAAAAGAATTGATTTAAGTGTATACAAAAGTTGGAATTCAGAATTAGCTAATCAAACAGCTAGAGTGAATGTTACAACCCAACACGATAAATTATATTTTTCAAATGAAAGAAATTCTACAGAAAAGCTACTTACATTATTATTTAATTCTGAAAATTTTAATGAAGGGATACGAGAAGGGTCTGAATATTCTCAAAATGTTAGGCAAGCTATTGTTAAAAATGAAGAGCTAATTGTAGAATTATATTATCAAAAATTATTAGAAACTAGAAATAGATTTTTAGATATCATTGAGAGAATTCAAATTGTAAATAGAAGAAAAGTTGAATTGGAAAAATCAATTGCTTCTGAAATTGAAATTAGAAATAAGAAGCTAAGAGTTGATAAAGGGTTTGAAGCAATTAGAAAATTATCAGCAATCATTAATAAATCAAATACAAACATGAAAGCTTATAAAGATTTGAAATTGATTAGTTCAAGCTTTGAATCTATAAATAATAAATTATATTTAATTAATAATATAAAAAATAAACTTGTAGAATCAAATAAGAAATATGAATATTCAAATATTTTAATTGAAACATTTAGAATTCAATCAGAATTAAGTCAGAAATCTAAAATAATTCAAAATAAAATAATAGTATATTCAGAAGTTGAAAAGTTATCTACATTATCAAGAGTTTTTAACTTTATTCAAATTTGTAATACTAATAGCAATATTTTAATTTCAGAGAGATCTAGAATTAAAATAATTGATGAAAGAATGAAATATATTGTTGAAGGATTAAATTCAATTAAAGATTTAGCTATGAAAATTAATACATTAAAAAAGATTAAAGAAGTTCAAGCCAATAGTCAAAATGTAATTAATTCGCATAACTCAGTTATAGCTAAACTTGAAAAGAATATGAAAATTATAAATAATCTTGACACTCTCACTAAATTTAACAACCTCAAATTTAAAATAGATAGTATTCTAAATATGGCGAATTCAATCAGTTCTTTAAATAATAGACTTGTTGAAATTCAAAGTGAAATTGCCTCTCTAAATGCATCACATAATGAATATATGTGTATGGTTGAAGATTGTCCTCACTGCTCTGGTTTAGGATATATTATTAAAGGATAATGATGATAAAATTAAATATTAAACACCCAACGTATGAAGTAAAGGTTCCAAATTTCAACAAATCTTTGTTTGTTAAAGGTCTTAGTTTCAAAACTAAATCGGCATTAAGTTCTAATGTAGCAAGTCAAGCTTCACAGTTTGCAGTATTATTTAATGTGATGTGGGATGCAGTGCAAAACAAAGATGAATATCAAAATGATTTTGAATATTTTCTTAAGCATACTGATTGGGATGATTTAGCTGCAATAGGTGTGGGAATTTTAAATATTACTCATAAGATTGAGAAAGATAATATTTCGCTTTCATTTACTTGTCAAGAACCGGACGCTAAATCAGAGTCTGGAGAATGTGGTAAAAAATACAAAGCTTCATTCAAATATTCTAATTTGATATCTAAACTTAATCTTAATACTGAAATTCCTGATCTATATGACAGAACTTCAACATATGTTGATGAAGTTCAAGGTGTTGAACTTCATTGTAGATTTGAATCATTATATTACGATGCCGCAATTCTAAGAATTATTGATGCATTAAATGAAGAAGGTTGTAAAGCTTGGAAAGAATTTAAATTTACAGATGTTGTAAAAAATACAATACTTTCATCATTATTACATGGATCTAAAATATATAAAATTTCAGAAATAGCTAATGAAGAAAATCCTACACCAAACGCTATTGAATTAATATATGATTTAAATGATACTAATTGCCTGAAAACAGCTATTGAATTTGGTTCAACTTTAATTGAATTATCTTATATTGATCATGACGCTTTAGATAAATTAGTTAATCCTAATGAATCAGGATTAGAGTGTATGGCAGAAATTCAATGTCCTAAATGTAAGAAAGCGTCTCCATTTGATTTGAAAGAGTGGATAATAAATTCATTCTTTCCCTAACAGTAATGATTATATAGCTAAAGCGGCTAATATTGCATATTTTTTAGGAATAAGTCCTGAATTTATTCTAGATATGACTCCTAAAGAATATGATGAATTTATGGATCAAATTAATACAAAAGAGAAATCATTCAAATTAATTGCATCTAAAATTAATCACAAATTATTAGCCGACAACAATAGTAATTCATTTAACTCTACAATGTCTCAAACTGACGCATTATCAAAGGTTCAAGGATATCAAAGTAAATTAAATACTATGAAAAACAAAAATATATAATCAGTCTACAGAAAAGAAGCTTCGGCTTCTTTTATTTTTTCAAATTTTAACTACATTTAAAGGCGATTCAATGAGCGGATTATTTTTTAAATCAGGTGTTAATAATACAATTGATCCTATTCCTTCATTTAATAATTTGAATGACATTGTTTCTGTGAATTCAAAATTTAAAAAAATATTAAGAGATGTAATGTGTATCTTGACTACTATGAAAGATACTTTTATATATAGAGAAAATTTAGGATCTTACGCACCTACAATGCAATTTGAAGCTGCAACACAAGTAAACATAGATATGTTAAAAAATGACTTAGAAAATGAACTAAGAAGATCTTTAAAAGTTAATTTAAAAAACATAGATGTTGTGAAAAGTGAAACAAATTATTTACAAATATTAATTGTATTAAAAGTTGAAGATAAATCAGATTTGCATTTAGTTGTAAATATGAACGAAAAAGGCGCAGTCGAATTAGATTCTGCTGTTGAAAAAATTGTAAAATATGTAATAAGTTAAGGACAATAAAATGCATTCACCATTTGACTATCAAATAGATTATTTAAGCGGAATTAATTTAATTTATACAGCGTTTCCTCAACCTATAAAGATTACATATTTTAAAATTAAAAATAGAACTGAATTACATTCTGCTACAGAAGTATCAAAATCAAATTATGCACACATATTGGATGATACTTCAATTGCTAAATTTTCATCAATTGAAGAACTACCTGTATATTTTGTTGAAGGAAATCAACCAAAAGCTATGGGTGCAACCGATATGGGAGCAATATTTAATCAACCTGAATTAACTTGTGTAATTCCTAGCGTATATGGATTTGAACCGACAGTGAATGAATTCATATCATTTGATCAAACAGGACCTACAAGATTATATAAAATTCAAAATATTGAAATAAGTAATATTATTGAGTCGGGTGTGTTAAGAGGATTTAAATTAACATTAAAAATAGATACTAAAAATAAAAATGATATTCAACCTAAAATTGAAACAGAATATAGCTTCTTTAGAAAATTTGGAGTCGTGTTATTAAAAACAGAATCTAAATATATTGATTTGACATTATTGCCATTGATAAATATTTATCTTAAACAAATTGATCAAAATATTGAACATGATTATAATTATGACATATTGTCGAAAATGTATAATGAGTTTAAATCTTATTTTTCAGTTGTGTTAGAATATAATGACTTTAAAAAGCTAAATGTTTTGAGAAATTATGAAGGAATGTTTCATTCATATTTTCTAGAATCTCCTGCTGTATTTGAAGGGTCATTGATTTCTGATATTGCAAAAATTGCTCAAGATATTTCTGAAGTGAATTATGCAATGAATAGTGGCAACTTAGGAACTATTTCAATAGATAATAAATTTAAAGAAATAATTACAGATGTTATGGAAAATTCAGTATTTATCAAAGATTATAAAGCAAATTCAGTACTAGAAAAATTAATGATTATAAATTTATTATTTAAAAGTATTGACAAAATTGTGAAAGGAGCTTAGATGAAATTATGGGAAATTCCGTACGTTGACGATTTTGAATCATTAATTGAAAGTAATGAGATATTGAGTGATAGATATGTTAGAATGAAAAGAACTCTAAGCACACAATTTTCATACTTTTATCATAGTCTAAATGGATTCGATAGCATTGTAGAATTATTGACTAGAAGAAATTTATCATATCAAATATTCCTAGAAGATTTAGAAGCAGGCACTATGCTGTTTGAAAAATCTTTCAAATCAAAATTAGGAATTACAAAAGTATTTAAAACTCCTAGCATTTTTGAAAGTCAGAATTTAAATCTTCTTGAACTTATTAGCAAAAGAGGGAATCAATTTTCATTAGATGAAATATTTAAACATTTCAATTTAAATATAGAATTAGATCAATTAGTATTGACTGATTTTGATCACACTGGAAATAATTATCAAGTTAGAGGAGATTTAACTGGAGCGAAATATTCTCCTGAAATAATAGAATCTATGACTATGAACAATATTGATGAATTTCCTGTTGAAAATTTTCCGATATATACAGGAATAGTTTCACCTCAAGTTAAAGTTGATTTAAATGGGTATTCTAATTTTGTCGCATTAATTGAAGCAATGATTTTAGATGATCATGAATTTGTAAATACTAAAATGGATAATGATCTAACTGTTACAGAGTATTATGCTATGCATTTAGCAATAAATAATATGATTAATGGCGCATTTAGTAATTATGATGAATCAGATAATGGATTTTCAGGAATACACGCAAATTCGCCAATACCTCTATATGATAAAGAATTATTTAGAGCATTATTTGTAAATAAAAATAATCTTGTATTAACTGATAAAGAATATTCGAGAGTAATTAATCATTTAGCGTGGTCAAATTTAGACGCTCTTGAAGATTTTGAAACTATTAGTAGCATAGAAATGAATTCTGTGACTGGTGATAAAATTTCCAGTGAATTTGTAAATAAAACTTTATTTACAAATTTAGTACAATATGCGCTAACAGAAGGATATGAACTTCGATCTGAAAAAGTATCTGTAGATAAAATAGCTGGACATTTCACTTATATTCAAAGAGTATATGAATATTGTTTAATGAAGCAACACCCTTTAATGTATTTGAAAAAATATGCATCAAATATTAATGTGTTAAAAGCTACACTATCTATGATTTATGAATATAGAACTAAAACAGATATTTTAAGAACTCAATCAGCTAGAATAATTGATGACATACGAAGATATTTTAATAATACTAAACCTTTAGGTCAATCATTTTCATTTGAATATGTATTAGATCCTAGAATAACTTTGAATTCATTAAAAGATGAATTGCCTGAATTAGTCCCTTATTATGTTCAATTCATTGATGAAAAAATAACATATCAAATTAGAACTAATTTTAGATTTACTCATAAAGTTTATAGAATTGAAAAATATATTGTGGAGACTCCTATCATATTTGATCATTCGATTACGGATTCTAAAATAATATATTCTCCTTTAATTTTTGATTATAAAATCAATAATTCAATTAAATTAGGTACAGAATTCACATTTATAAATAAAGCAGGACCAGTATTAAAATTAAATTCAAATTTTAAATTCTTTAATAATACTAAGAAAACTGATTTATTTAATACATACTTAAAATTCACTCATTTAAATTATTGGAAACAAAGAATGTATATAGCAGAAGAATCAATGAATAGTTGGGAATTTTTCTCATTTAAAATTAATGCTGTTGACAATGATATCAGATCTAGTGAAATTAATAATTGGAAGAGATTAGATCCTTCACCTGAACCTGATAATTTAGGATACCATTATCCTGTATCTAATTCTTTCACAGGCTTTACAACTCTTAGCAAGTATAAAAATTTTAGAATGACTTGCGAAATTTATTCTGAAGATTTAAATCCTAATCAGATTGGAATAATTTTAGGAAGATTTACAGACTATGAAAATAAAGAATATACTGTAACAGCTGTTAGATCAAATATCGTAAATGAAACTTGGAAAGTATATTATAATTATAATTTAAGATCTCAAGTAGGAATCCAAGATAAATCTACTTTAGTTCCAATAAATGGAAGAGCAGGAATTAGCGACGGTTGGGATGAGTTTCCGAACAGAATAAATATCATTTATGAAAAATTAGGAAGCATAATGAAAATTGCAACTTCTACTGCTGATGATATAAATATCAAATTGGATTCAACATTAACTGTTAATCTTCAAGAAGATTATCCTGGGATTGAATCAGAAGCTCTAGGTAAAATTGAAAATGAAAGTCCTATTGGATTTGGATGTAAAGGTCAAGGAAATGTTAGAATTAAAAATGTATTTATTGAAACTATAACTGCATTTACATTACCTTAAGCTATAACAAAAATTAAACAACATTAAAACTTGAAAAGGAAAGAACATGAATATCAATGGTTTAGCTATAATGAGATTCAATAATACTGAAACAGGCGAAGAAATTGGGGTAAGAATAAAACATAATACAAATACTGATTATGGAAAACAATTGGTTTTATTAAAATTAAATCCTAATGCTGTAGGGAGTTTTACAAATCCTCTACCTGCAGCAATATCTACAGGTGTTGTACCTGACAAATATAGAATTTTATTATTCGCTTTAGGTTCGTCAGGATCAGCTGTTGCAACAGATACAGCTCAAACATCTTTAAATAAGTTAGTACCTTTAAAATTAAAAAGTGATGCCACTGCTGACACATCAGTATATTTTAAACCATTTACAACAGATTCAGCGTTGATTCAAGCATCTAATTATTCAGTGCACGCATCAGCATCTAAAGATGATTTCTATTGGAAAAAAATAGATTCATTTAGTAAAGAATCGAGTAATGCTATAAAATATACATTACAAATTACAAATGCCGATGTAAGTTCACAAGATCCATCTATCACTACTTTAAATATTGATGAATTTGGATTATATGCTGTTGCAACAGATACAGACGCTAATGGAATAGTTACAATAAATGAAACTTTACCAAAAATATTATTTGCAAGATTATCTGAAACTTATTCTAAATCTAATTCAATAGGGATTAGTATTGAATGGATTGTTGGAATATTATAATTTAAAAGAGGAGCGAAAGCTTCTCTTTTTCTCTTTTAATTCTATATAAATAATGTATGAAGAAAGGAACTGTGCTATAAATTTTAAATAGCAATAAAAACTGTAAGGAGTTTAAAATGTATCAATATGGCAAAACTTGTAGATTAGAAACTGAAGAGAATTTCAATGAAATAATTAAACATTTTGAAAACACAATAGCTAAAGGACTTGAAATTCAATCGATTAATGAAAAGTTTAATATGGATTCTGAATATATTATCAAATGGACACCAATGTGGATTGAGCCTTTTTTAATTAATGAAAGAGTCACTATTCATCAAAAGGATAGTAAATTCGCATTAGTGAAATATGTAGATGAAAGCAAATTAAAATTAAAATTTACTGATTGCATTGTTCGATTAGAAGATTTAAGTGAAATAAAATAACAGATTAATTCTGTTATTTTTTCTATTTTCAAAATATTTATCAATATTTAAGGTTTCCTCCTGAAATTTGAATAACAAATTTAAAGATGAGTGAGAGCTCATTTATTTTTTTAAATCTCAATTAAAGGATGAAAAATGGATATGATACATCCAGGTACCTATATTGAATTTGGTGAAGATATTCCTCAAATTCAAGAGATTGTTGGAACAATTGGATTTTGTCCACTAATCTCAGAAAGATATATAGATAATGAATTATTATTCGCAGGTTCACTAAATTTAAATCTTTTCGGTAAATGTAATAAAGTAAAATATACACAAGGGCTATATAATGCTAAAAACTTTCATAGCGTAAGTACTTGGCTATATTTAATGAGAATATTACCTGTTTCAGATAATATGATAACGCCTCAATTTAACCCTGACGGTTCAGTAACAAATAGTACTGCAGCTTATCTTCACCCTTATGCTGGTCAAGAGATATTTTATGTTGATTCAAACGGTGCTGGTACTCACGGAATAACAGTTTCTGATGAAAAACCATTACCTGCACCAACATTTGCTCATACAACATTCGGATATGTTTATACATCAGACGCAAGTACAAATAAAATTGATAAAGTTGGAGCATTTCAAAGATATAGAAATCCATTATATGCAGTTCCTGAAAACAAAGAAGGATTGTTATATTTAGATGAAAATTTTGGAGATGTTACTAAATCTTTAGCTAAGCAAGTAGTTACTGATGAAATGGAAATAAAATACAATCCTCTTAGAGAATCATTTTATGATAACGTTCCTACAGCAACAGGATTAGGATGGGAAGATTTACTTATAGGTGGTCCTGGTTCAGGAGGAATTACAGATCCTGCTAATGGATATACTGATAAATATTGGCCAAGCTTTACAATTCCTGGTGCATATTACAACGGATTCAATCCAGCTCCAGATTCATTTACACCTTTATTCACATTATATGGAATCGGTAGAGGTCCTTGGTACAACGGAATTCAAATTTCATTATTACCTAAAGGTGGCTATGGAGGTCAATATGAATTTGCAGTTTACAAATTAGATGAAGCTACAGGAACTTTAACACAGTTAGGTTACACAGTAGATGTTTCATTTGACCCTGAAGGAAAAGATGCATACGGAGATTCTAATTATATTGGAACTTTAGTAAATGAATTAAGCGATTATGTTAGAATTCATGTTCATTCTGACAACATGTTATTTGCTACATCACAAACTGTTGAATCAGGTGGAAAACAAGTTCTTATTATTGACAAAGTATTAGAATTTATGTATAATTATGATGCAGCTGTTGATCTTTCTCCTAAACCTAGAATATATTTAGAACTTAGAAATGGAACATTTGGTGGATTATATACTCCAAAAGGTTACATTGATACTAAAATATATGATAACGCTGTAATATCTGCGTTACAAGGTGAATTTGATCCTAATCTTGTTAACTCTATGAAAAATGATATTTCGTTAGTAATAGATAATGACTCAACTGTTATAATGAAAGAGCAAATTCAAAAACTTTGCGAATTAAGAACAGATTGTTTTGGAATTTTAGATTTACCTAAATCTCCATCACCAAACGGAGCTGTTACAAAAAGAAATGCTGACTTAGCTTCAATTGTTTCTTGGCAAACAGCGATATATGGAAATCACACATTAGTTTATTCAGGTGATGAAGGAATGGATCAATGGATGGCTCCATCATACCATTTAAGTTATTTATTCCCGACTACAGATGTTAATGGCGAATTGTGGGATGCTACTGCAGGTTTAAGAAGAGGTGTTGTAAAATCTATTAAGAAAATGCAATATGATTTAAACTCTACAGATTATTCAAGATGGTATTTGAATCAACTTAATCCAATAATTAATAAATTAGATATTAATCATATTGGTGGTCAATTAACAGCCCAAAAATTCCAAGGTCCTAAATCAAATGTCAACATTGCTAGAATGGTATTATATGTTGGTAAAACTCTAAGAAAATTTGGAGAATATTATATATTTGATTTATTGACTGAAGATACATTAAATAATATCAAGAAAGAAATTGAATCATTCTTGAAAGAAATTAAATCTAGAAATGGATTATCAGATTTCTTAGTTTCTGTTACTTCTTCAGCATACCAAATGAAAAGAAAAATAGCTGTTGCTAATATTGAAATTACGCCAGTGTATGTTTTAGAGAAATTATTATTCTCAATAAATTTATCACAGTAATTAAATAACTAAACAAGTTATAAAGGTGCATTTATGTCTGTAGATAGAATGAATAATATTTTTGAAGATGTGCTAACTAAACAAGGCGGAATAATAATTGCAGGAGACGGTGAAGATAGCTGGATGGATTTATCTTATGGATACCATCCTGCAATTACAGGATATGTCCATTGCTATATTGATGGAATAAGTCCTATGCTTCCTGCAATTGGGAAAACATTAAAAGACAAATCATTTAATAATGGATTCGCTTGTCTTGCAAGAGGGTTTACATTACCTGAAGTTTCACATTCAGAAATTACATATACAGGGATGTTAAATATTCGAGAACCTGGAGAATTAGTTCAAGGTTCAGAAATAAGTATAAGATTTATAGATACCTTAGATCTAGCTCTTACAAATTTTTTCACAAATTTATTCTATGCTATGAGACCATTACCTTTAGTTGGGGCTGATGAATCATATGAATCTCAACATTCAAATTTGCTTCAAAAATCAGGAAACAATTATGTTAATCATTCAACTATAAATATTTTAATATTTGCGACGGATCCAAATATTGATATGTGCACAAATGCAATGGCTTGCATAGGGTTGTGGCCTAAACAGCTCCCTAAAGATCATTTAAATGTTGAAATAGCTCAAAATGATCTTTATTCATTCACACAAAATTTTACTGTGGCTTATTCATATTATAATTCTGATTGCCTTGAACAAGGTAATCGAGTTTTGAATATCTATAGAACACTGTATGACGAAATAAAATAATATTAAAAGGATCAATGTATGTCTTCTATGAGAACGATATATGGTGACACAACTGCGCTAGGAAGTGTTAATCAATATGACAATCAATTTAATAGAGTATTTGTAAGAGATGGATTAGAATACGAATCTGAGCCATTAGTTAGTGGATATTTTTTCCTTTCTTTCAATTACCCTAAAACAATAGCGAATCCGAACAATAGACAATATGGTGCAGCAGATAGAGATGCTTCTATGGCCGTTTTAAATGCTGTAAATTTAGGAATTGATTTACCTGATATTTCAATCACTGTTGTAACTGTAGACGGTTTAGGTGGTACTTGGAATTCAGTACCTGGTAGACTTGACATAGGAAAAACATTCAACGTTAAATATTGGGAAACATTTAATGGTGAAGTAGTATCAATTCATAGACAATGGCTATTCCAATTAAGAGATCCTAGATCAGGAGCTGGTAGAGTTGGAACAAATTCAGGAACTATGAGTAAAGCGACAAATTATAGACAAGATAGATATAAAGGTCAATTATGGTGGTTCATGACTGATCCAAATATTGATAGAGTAATATTTGCTATTGAATTCTTAGGAATTTGGCCAACAAACTTACCTTTATCTAATATCAATCAAGATGTTGCTACAAATGAAAAAGTTGAAATAACAATCACTTATTCATATGATAGACCTTTCTTCTACCCAGGAGCAGTATTACATGCTTCAACAAATTATTTAGGTAAAAGATATGGTCAAATGTTAGCTATTGATTCTGATAATGGATCAATTGAAGGATAGCATAATTAAAAATGATGTGAGGAAACTTACATCATTTTTATATTTTTTAAAAGGGAAATAATGAATATTTATAGAAAATTAGGAACAATGATAAGATGTAGAAAATTATCACTTATTAATGAAATAATTGATGTTGAAAATAAAATAGGTGTTATTTTGACTGCTGATCTTTTGAAAGAAAATTATAATTTTTATTTGAAATTTTCTGTTGAATCTGTTGTTGAAGAATTAATGTCTGAAAATCATTCAATTAGATTCAAAAGATTATTAGCTTTGATTTCTGAATATAAATTAATAGCTCAATATAGAGGATTAGAATTCAATCAAGGATTCTTTAACACAAGCTTATTTGATTACTACAAGTATTACAATATTCATCAAGATTTATTTAAATCTGAATATAGATTCGGAGAATCTGCATTTACAAGATTAATGTATTTATGTAAAATGAATACTGATTTAGTTACAGTGTATATTAATTTATTAAAAGAAGGTCATTTTAAAAATAATAGACTTATTACAATACCTAAATCTATTAAAGACTTAAATCAAACTGTGACTAGAAATAATTCAAATCAAAGTGAGCTTGATTTATTAAATGCATACATTGCTGTCAATTTATATTCAGACGATAGCCAATATGGATCAAGTAGTTCAAGTAGTGGATGCGGATGTAATAATTCATCTTCTTCTAGCGACTCATACAGTTCTAGTAGTTCCGATTCATCATATTAATTTCGTTCGCACTTATGTGTGGACGAAATTCACCTTTTAACAAATTCAAAGATTAATTAAGGATAACATATGTATGTTCAAGATTTTGAAAATATAAGAGAAAGGCTAATTGAACAGCTTGAGACAATCACTAAATCTGAAGTCGACTCTTCTGAATATAGCTATATAAGTCAATTGATAAATTTAATTTCAATTTCAGATGATGCATTGTTGTTTTATATGTCTGTGTTATTAAATGAAATATCATTTGAAAATGCTGTATTACCTAGCACAATATATGAAACGGGAGATTTATTCAATGTTGATACAAAATTTGGATATCCTGCAACTAAAAGCATTAAAATATATGTAAAAATTCCAGATATAAGTCAAGATGCTTCAAGTTCAATATCTACTAAAATGCAATTATTAGCCGACACTGTTGCATTCACACCTGTGTATGAATATGTATTAAATTATAAAAATATTACAATGAACTCGTATGTTGTGTCAAAAAATAATGGATTTACAAAACCTATACATTCTAACATTGAATTGATTGACGGAATCTATTACATTTCATTTAACGTTGATGTTATTCAAAAGCATTATAAAACAATAGAATTAAATCTAGAAGATAATGTAACTGATTATGACATAAAACTTGTAGCAGGAGAATACTTAACAGATATTTCAGTTTATGTAGATGGTGTTGAATTTGAACGAGTTAATACTGTAACTAGATTATCAAATAAAACTTTTGTATTAAAAAGTTATGATATGTCAAACAAGATAATATTTTCAACTGAATTTTCAGGAAAGCCTTTATTAGCAACGCAAAATTTAAAAATAGTATACGGAATAACAAAAGGTTTAGCAGGCAATGTTAAATCAGATTCTATAAAAATTAATTCATTAACTGACGCATATACTGGTTCTGAATTATCTACTTTTATACAACATTCAGCAGTTACTAATGGATACGATCCATTAAACCTAATTGAAATAAAAGAAAAGATACATTCAAAGCTTATTTCAAGAGATATGCTTATGAGTGTTAAATTTGATTTTGAGAATATTCATACATATTTAAAAGGGTATTCAAAATATCCTATTGTAGTTCCTCATATTTCTATTGCTCCTAAAGCTGTTGTGTATACTGAATTAGAAGTAAATGATAAAATGATTGAAACTAATACTATAAGTATTTCAAATTTCTCAGGTGAAAAGGAAGTATCGCAAGAGTGTGTATTTGGAGAAATGAGCTATGATTCTGATGCAAATTATGATATTACAACTGATAATGGATTAAATGAATTAACATTAGCGAATTCAGAGTTTGCTGTAGTATCACCATTTAAATTAAAATATAATGCTAACTTAAATTTAGTAGAATATTTTTTATATAATTCAGGCGGAAGTGTAGCATTTAACCCAACAGTTTCAAAGTCATCTGGATTCGATATGATTACAACTGTAGTTCCAGTATTAGCCTCAATTAATTATGAACCTGAAGAAAAAATGCAACATTTTAGATTTACTTTAGATGCTAATATGCTAGATGTTAATGAAATAACAGATACTGAATTGTTTGACATAAGAGTTTCAATTGAAAAAGAAACTTATGGAAGATTAGTAACTGAAATAACTTACTACAATAATTTAACACAACCTAATGTGTTTGATTTGAAAATTAATGATCAAGGTAAACCTGAAATAACATTTAAATTAGGTTCTGGAAATTTTGAAGCAGGAACAAATTATGCTTTTAAAATTCAAGTTAAATATAAAAATGAATTAATATCAAACTATATTTCAGACAAAATTACAATGTATCAAAAGACACCACTAACATCTCCAGTTCAAAGGGGTACTCTTGTTAAAACTTTTATTCCTGATAGTGAAATTCATAATGACGTTGTAGTATATGATGCAGCAGGAATAAATAGAACTCCCGAAGGATTTAAATCTAATATAAAATTTGAAATAACTCCATCCACTATGAGAATTTATATAAATATGAATTTAGATTCATCGAATTTTGATTTAAGGACGATAGAGTCAGGAACAATAAGTTTCAATTCAGAATTTTATGAATTAGTAATTGAAAAATCATATAATGCACAAATAGTATTTAAAGTTGAATTTCCAATAAACATATCTATTAATGCTGCTAGAGACTATTCAATATCATTGTATGGATTAAATGAAACAATTTTATCTTATAATGGACCTTTACCTCTTGACAATATTAGAGGATCTTATGGATTGACTATTTTTCAAGTACCTGTAGTTTCATATAAAGATTGGAAAATGTTAAAAAATCAAAATTCTACAGATCTTGTTACAAGTAAATTATTAGAAATATATTATCAATTGCAAGATTATGTTTTGTATGGTACAAACATTAATGTAAAATTTCTAAGAACTTATGGAAAAATTACAAATATTAAATACAATACAAAATATAGATATGAACAAAAATACTCTGAAGAAGAGTCTATTAAAATTCCTTTTGACTTAAAAATAAAAATTGTATCTAATGATTCATTTGACGCTATGGAAGGAATCACTGAAATAAAAGCAACATTAAATCAATTGTTTAAAAGTAAAGAGAAAGCTATAAATGGAGCAATCCTTAGCGAGATAAATGCGATAGTAACTTCTAAAGTTCAAGGTCTTGTGGCGTTACAATTTATTAATCCTCAATTTGACATAATATACGATTATGATATTTCTAAATTAGGTAAGTCATTATATAGATATGTTCCGGAATTATGTTCATTAAATGAAATAATTTTTGAGGATTAAATTATGATAACTAAAAATATTATAAACACATTATATCTTAGATCAAGTCCTAAAGACATAACAGCTAAATCAATTAATGAAGATAAAGTTTCACAAAGATTTGAAAATATGAATCATGTTAAACATTTACAATTTCAAGGTGTTAATAATTTTAAGAATAATGAAGCATTATTTCATATGATTATGATAAGAATTATCAACTCTTGGAAAATTGCATTAGAGGGTCGAGAATTTCCAATTCTTAGCGATTTAATCATAAACGTTTTAACAAACATTTACCCTGCAGACAAAGATATAATTGAAGAAAATATTAAAGCTATAAGCTTAAACCACGACGAATTAATTCCAATATATCGTAGAAATCAAATTCAGTTATTATTTTTTGATACTGTTTATGAATCTATTAAATTCTTACCTAAAAATGATAATGTAAATCCTACAGAATTTTTAAACATGAGCTTGTATGATGCATTGGAAAATTTCTTGGAACATATAATTGATTTTAACGCAACGACTGTTATGGTTGAAGCAGGTAAAAAATTTGACGCAGATTATAATAAATCATCTGAAGATTTGATTAATTTGAACTTAGATGATGAAATATTATTAACTCAGAATAACATAATAACTCAATTTTTAAATTATGAAAATTATTGGGATTTATATTATTCAATTCAAACACCAAATTTATTATTTGATAGAATTGATGAAATTGTCGATACAATTTCAAAAATAATAAAGAGGACAACAAGCTCATTTTCACCTGAATTTATAAATTCAACAAATTTATATTTTAATGGACTCAATTCAAAATCAATAGCTTCATTTGGAACTTTAAATGAATTCTTATCTCAATTTAATGGCATAAAATATTCAGGTTCAATTCCAATAGGATTGTATGATAATCAAGGAGATAAAGAATTAGAAATTAAATTTAATTCAGCAGGCGCATTTGGAGATGCTTCTTTTTCAATCAATAACCCTAAAGAGCTAGAATTTAATTATGTTGAAAGATTTAAATATTTATCTGATTTTGAAAAGATGACTTTAAAAGGAGATATTTCAAAATCATTTATATCAGGATTTCACAATGTCATAATGAAAATAATAGGAAGAGTGAATCCTGAAATAGCTAAAAATACAGCATTATATAAAGCAATGTATGTTAGAATGACTTCGTTTGTTGAAAATCAATTGATAGGTCCTTTACCATATGATAATGCTTTAAATGGCGAATTTTTAAGAGAATACTTATTATTTATGGACGGATCAAGGCTGTATTCTAATATACAAAAATTCTTAGATGCAATAGCAACAAAATTAATAGGTATTTCAAATATTAATGTTGTGTGGAATATAGACTTATTAGATAATCTTTCAAAGGAATTAATATTAGATTTAAATAGATATTCTAATAGTAATGTTTTTGGGAATCAATATGATTCAATATATAATGATTTAAACTCTGAAGCAACTAGACTTCTTAGTTCAGCATTAGGAAATTTTGTTAAAAAAGTTGATGATGAAATATTTCACATATTAAATATTTTTTCAATAAATGAAATAAATAATAATATTAATGTCAAATTGAAAGATTTTTCATTAAGAGTTATGAAACTATGTGAACCGCTATTAACAATCAAGTATTCAGATTTTGAAGAAAAAATAAATGATATTTCTAATAGAAGTATTCAATTAATGTATAGCGATATGTTTAATTATGCAATACCTACATTGTTTTTCAATATGCTATTTTCTAAAAAGATTGCTGTGATGTCATATACCAATAAAGTTATAAATGGTTCATTCATAGGATGCAATTATAAAGCTATGGAAATTCACGACATATATTCATACATTTTTCAAAGCAATATTGTTAGATTTACAAATGCTGAATTTCAAAAAATAGACTCTGATTCAGCACTTAAAGAATTTTTGAAGATTGGGTATATTTCTTCAAAAATTGTACAATCTAAAATGGAATATTTAAATTTTAAAAATTCTGAAATATTAATAGATTTCACTAGAAGAAGATATAATCTTGTCAAAAATACAGAATATTCAATCAAATTAGAATCGGTATTGAAAGAATATGGATTTATAAAAGATTCAGAAGCTAAGATGATTGTTTCTAATAATTCTAAAGTTTTAGATCACAAAACATCTAAGGATATTTTTAATAAATTTAAATTCGATAATATGGAATTCACACCCATAAATCTCTCAAGATTTATTGAAACAAATTCCGCATTAAATAGATATTTTTTCAATCCTGAGATTAAAAAATATATTCCTAAAGGTTTTCTAAATTATCTAGATGAAATGTTAACAGAAAATCAAATGATATTGAATAAAGAAAGAATATTTGGAAATGGTTCAGGAAACATACTATTTGTAAATCAAGAACCTAAAACATTGAATTATAAAGGTAATTGTGATATGTTTATGTATGGATCTGAAAATGTATTATCATTATCTAATTCAGAAATAGCAACGATAGTTCCTAAAATGGTACATTATTTTGATGGTTCTAATTATTTGATAAATACTTTAACAGGAAATTCACAATTTTCTTCTAAAGAGTTGAGATCATTTTCAAATAAATATTTAGAATTGTATCAAGGTTCTGAAAGAAATATTCCTTTAGATTTCTTATGCAACAAGCATAGAGATTTGAGAGTAAATTATATTTCAAATATGAAATTTAATGCTATATACAATATCTTTTCAGGAAATTTGGATAATTTATTTGATGAATATAAATTATTTGAAACGTCATATGAATCAGATGTTAAAAAATTTATAAGTAAAAATAGTGACGATAAAATATTCAAAGAAATAACACTTTTAGGAGTTGTAAAATGATAGACGCAAGTAGAGGAAATGTATTCAATTTACCTGAAGGGTCTGCAACTCACGGAGCAGCAACTAATACAGGACCAGCTCCAGCTCCATTACCAGAGGAACCTCAAACTCAAGAAACTGTTGTAGACATTCCTACAAGATCTGATGTTGTGTATGGATTACCTGCACAAATAAATGGACAGATATTAGATAAAAACTACACATTAGATGATGAAAGAAACTTTATAATTTGTGAAATAACTCCAGGGGCTATGAAATATGATGGACATTCTGAAACTATTGTAAATGCTTGGGAATTTGTTGCTCAAGGTAAAGAATTTGTAGAAGAAACATTAGTAACTTTATTACAAGATGCAGGAATATCTTTATCAGGAAGTGAACTAAGTTCAGCTCCTTATAGGTTTGCTTGTATGGATTTTGTTCAAACAGAATCTATAAACAATAATTATTCAGATTCAGCTCTTCAAAATGTTAATGATATATTTTCATCTCTAACAAAAGAATATGCATATATGTCTAATGGAAGTCTCGGAGACTTTGGAAATATGATTAAAAATAATCTAAATGGAATTATTGGAGGTTCAGGTGATGCTCTTGCAAGTTTCACAAAAGGTTTAGATGATAGCACAGGAATAGTTTCTAAATTTCAAGCAGCAGCTAATAGTGATTCACCTTTAGCAGGACTGTTATCAGGTTATAGATTAGATTTACCTAAAATTTGGAAAAATACTACAAATGAGAAAACATATACACTAAAGATTCAACTTTCATGTTTAGCTGATAATGTTAATGCAATACGAGATAGAATAATAATTCCTTATGCAATAATACTAGGAATGTCTTCTCCAATTTCTGATAGATCATATTTATACAAATGGCCTTATGTAATTAAATTATTAATTCCAGGAGTATGTCATATCCCTTTAGGTGCAGTAATTAATGCTCAAATAATGAAGCCGGGTGATGGAAAAACATTATCTCATAACGGAAAGTTCTTGACTTTAACTTTACAATTAACAATTCAGAGCTTATACAGTACACAATTCATTGTACAAAATGGAGGGCAACTACCTAAAGCAATGTTGACTGTAAATGATGAATTAAAAACATTAGCTGATAAATTATTAATGTAAATGAGAAAATTATGTATGTTAAAACACTAGCTTATAATTATGAAGATAAAAAATTTAAATTTAAACAGTTTAGAATAGTAAGTTTCGATTTTAAAAAACTAGACACTAAAACAAGTCTAGCAATATTGAGAACTTGCAACTCATTCAAAGCTCCTGATAATTATTATAATCTTGACATAGTAGCAATATCAAGATTTGATCAAGATGTTGATTGGAAAGTTAATCCTGTAGATGAAGATCAAATTGAGACTTGGGACTTATATGAAGATTATGGAAATATTGAATATTGTCAATTTCTAGGAATTAATGTTTAATAATATTTTAATATTAATTACACTATTATTTTAAATGAATAAAAGGAGTTAATATGTACACAATCCCAGGAATTGATAGAGAATATCGAACTGTACCTATTTCAGAAATAAGTAATTTAAACCCTCAACAAGTTGAAGTAGTAAATTCACCTTTACCTTTAATTGTTGTGGCAGGACCAGGTTCAGGAAAAACAGAAACTGTGACTCAAAAAATTTCAAAGCAATTTATTAGACATATCGGAGATCTTTCAAGATCTCTGATTTTAACGTTTACAAATGCTGCTGCATCTGAAATATTAGAAAGAATTGGTAAATCTTTAAATATGAACATAAACAAGGCAAAGTACTACACAGGAACATTTCATGGTGTATTCCTAAAGCTTATTAAGGAAAATCCTGATATAACTAAAGGTTTAGTTTCTTCTCATGGAATGATAGCAGTATTAGACGCAAATGACAATTCATCATTCATAAAATCAGCATTGATTGATATATATTGTAAAAGCAACCCATCAGTTAAAAAGCCTACATTTCAAGTTATAAAAGATTGGTATGAAGTTGATATAGATTATTTCATGAAAAGAATAAGTAGTGTTGCAAACTTTCCTCATAATTCTATTCAAGACTATTATGATGAAATAATTGATTACTATATTGGAAAACCTGGAAAAGTTAATAAATTAAAGGAAGTGTTAAAATTATATCATCATTTGAAATTCACTCAAAGTGTTATTTCATTTGGAGACATATTATTGTACACATATTTAGCTTTAAAAAATAATGAATATATCAGAGAAAAAGTTAAAAATCAATTTGATCAAATTGTTGTTGATGAATATCAAGATACAAATCCTATACAATCAGCTTGTATAGATTTAATTCATAGAAATAATTATTGCAAAATTGGAGACCCTTATCAATCTATTTATAGATTTATGGGAGCAGAACTTCAAAATATTATGAAAGAAGTTAAAAATCCTGACATCAATAAAGTTCAATTAATTACAAATTATAGAAGCACTGAAAATATTGTCTCTATTACTAATAAAGTAATGAAATCATTCACAGAAAATGTAGGATCAATTCCTTGTATTTCAGGAAATACTAAATTTGAAAATAAATCAATTCATGTTGTTCAAGCTAGAGAAGAAGACAAGTTTATAGTAGAGAAAATTAAACAAAATGTTAAAAAAGGAATTCCTTTACACGATCAAGCGGCTTTAATAAGATCAAGAATTACATCAATAATGTTAGAAAAATCATTACATTTAAATAGCATACCTTTTATTAAATTGGGAGGAGCTTCATTTTATGATCAAGCTGAAATTAAACCTTTATTATCTTTAACTAAGCTATTAATAAAATCAGGAAATATGATTGATTTCAAAAAAGTATCTAGCTTATTTCCAGGAGTAGGTGAATCTTCAATTGATAGAATCGTTAGTGAATTTATAACTAATCATGGAACGATTAGTATATTAGAAATAATTGATAATTTATATCCTAAAAATCTAAAGATTAAAAATATGGCTAAGATATTGTATGATGATTCATTAATTAAAGTAGATGTAGTAGACAAAATTTTAGAAATAATTACTTTTACAGATTATTATGAAGGAATTGTTAAAAAATCAACTGCAAAAAGTGAAAATGAAAAATTGCACAAATTAGAATTAGTGAAAGAAAATGTAGGCATATTATTAAATCAAATAAAAGAAATTGAAAAAAGTGGTGCTCTTGCATTATTTTTAGAAAATGTAACTTTAGACAAGGGTCAATTAAAAGATATAAAGGACAAATTTATAATTTCTACTATGCATTCATCTAAAGGTCTTGAATGGAGAGTTTGCTATATAATGGGTTGCTCATCAGGAGAGTTTCCTAAAATTGATGAACAAAATGATAAAGACTATGAAGAAGAAAAAAGATTATTTTATGTTAGTGTTTCAAGAGCTAAAGAAGAATTATATATTACAGCTTCAGGAGACTTTAGCTCATTTGTTAAAGAGGTATATGAAGAACCGTATGTTAATTTATATAAAGTAGGAGATTTTTCAGGATTCAGTATGAATGTATGGAATTAAAAATATAAATAATTAATACATTCTTAGGGCAGCACCTTGTCCTAAAGTAAAGATAATAAAATTATCATGGTGTAACTACAATAAAAATAAAAAGGATAAAACAATGGCAGATTTTCACACAATGCAAAGTTCGTATGTAGGAGCATTAGCATTAAGTTATGTAGATGATGGTTGTATGTTAAGATTTTCAAAAGTATTCAAACCTATAAGTCCTAAAGAAATTCAAAAGGGGATGAAAATTTATGATTATCAAAATTCAAAATATTTTAAACTTGATATGAAAGAGCTCACTACAATCAGCAATATTCTAAAACGAATTTTAAGCGGTAGAACATTCCAAGATTTGCAAGGTAAATTTGGAGGAGTAGAAGTTAATGGTCAAGGTTTAAAAGTTTCGCATTTCCCTCAAGGTGGTTCTTCACAATTCAGCATATTTGTAAACTCTGAAGGTCAAAGAGCTGGTCAATTAACTTTAGGATTCTCTTCTAACATTAATGGAAATGAATTCAAAATGTATCTAGGTGTTGATAATGAAGATTTAGGTGTATTCATTAAATTCCTTGACACTCAGGCTGTATTCTCTGCTCATTTATGCGCCGTTGATTTTATTACATATGCGTCGAAAAAGAATAATGGTGGTTCAGGAAATTACGATAATAATTCAGGTGGTGGAAATAACCAATCTAATAGCTACAGTCAAAATTATGGAAACAGCGGTGGAAACGGTGGCGGAAACAGCGGTGGGAATAATTATCAAAATAATAATTATGGAAACAGCGGAGGAAATAACTACCAAAATAATAACAATAACAATGGTGGTGGTAATAGCGGAGGATATAACAACAATCAAAATAACAATGGTGGTGGTTATGGAAACACTAGCTATCAAGATGACGGAAATTTAATAGGTTAAAGGACGGTATATGAATTTTACAGTAGAAGGTCAAATAAATGTAGGGATGGGAACAAACAGCGTTCCCTCGCCTGAATTAAAGAAAATTTTTTCGGAACTTAGAACGATTGATTTTACATCATATAGATTTATCAAAGATTCTGAAGGTCAGCCAATAGGTATTGAACTTAATGTTCACAATCCAGCAATATATCACGAATTAGTTGAAACTAAAAAAGAATCAGGAATGTTGATTGATATTGTTAATGGAAAAATTGTAATTTCAGCAATAGAAATTAAAGAAAATAAAGTTGAAGAAAAGCCTTCAACTAAAAATGATGAGCCGAAAGCAGAAACTGAAACTGAATCTAAAAATGAATCAACAGAATCTGAAAATAAGGTAGCTGAAATTAAACCTTTACAACCAGAATTAAATGATGGGTTAACTGAAGAAGAAAAATCTTCTGCCAAAATTGTAGACATAATTAATAATAAGCCATTTAAATTAGATGATGGTATTTATAAATTCAATTTTAAAATATCTTTAAAATATGTATTGGTTATGCACGTTAATGGAACTAGAACTTATATTAAAAATGATGGTGAAATTGCAAAGTTAGAAAAAATAACTAAAATATCACCAGTTAAAAAATAAAGGAGGTAGCGCAATGTTTGCGTTACTTCCTCAAAAGCGTGCTTTTGTTGATCATTTAAGAGCACTAAATACAAACTCAGAAACAAATATCAGATTATTTGTAGATTTAAGAAACGCTATTACAATTTTTCATGATGAAGCTCAAGCTCAAATGCAACTAAAAGATACTACTTTTATGATTACTGAAATTGTGAAAGATATTTTAGGATTTATTGATTACATGTATGAAATAGTCCCATTCAAATTAGAATTCAATTTCTTTTGGGAAGTAGGACGATCAGAATATCATAAAAAGATTAATAAAAATTACAAGTCAAAGAGGGGAAATTCTTATTTGATATTATCTCCTGACGATGTTACAAAGTTGAAAGACATTAACATTATTGCATTTCTAATTTGGGAAGAAGTAGCTAAACACATTCATAATGTTAGATGCTATAAATTGAATTATTTTGAAGCTGATTTTATTCCTCATTATATTATAAATAAATTAGATTTAAATAATGAAAATAAATTTAAATTGGATAATACTTATAATTATATATTTAGCACTGATAAAGATTTAGGTCAAACTATAAATAATCCTAAAACATTTCAAGTTAAAAAGATTTGGGATCAAGTTCCTGAATATAATGTTGAAGGAAAATATATAGGAACTAAAAGAGGAAGAGCTACTAAAATAGTTGATTATTTAACTGTCAATAATGAAATTTTAAAAGATTACGAATTAAAGTTTCCTCAAGCTTCTAATTATATTGTAACTCTATTAACATTGGTTGGAGATGATGCTGATGAAATTGTTGGACTTAGAGGAATTTCATATAAGAAAGCTGTAGAAATGCTAGAGCTAATGGAATGGAAAAAGGTTTCAGAATTTATGGAGGTTTGGGAATCATATGATTCATTTTATGAACATGTTAAAAATAAAATGCCTGAAAACTTGGAAATTAAATTATATAATGATGAACAAGAAAGATTAGGAAAAGCTAGAAGAAAGAAATTTAAAGAACCATTTGGAGTTACATTTGAACGAGCATTTAAAATAATATTAGATGAGAGAGTTCCTATTGAAGACAATCTTAAACAAATTGATTTTGATATTATTCAAAGAAATATTCCATTTAAAACTCAACAAGATATTATTGAAATATATTCTAATGAATCTAAATTAGATTTATTTCAATTAAATAAAGAATTAAAAACTTTAAACATTAATGTTCAAGATTTCAAATATGGTTGCTCAGATATTGTGAATAGAGAATACGGAATTCATTTATTAGGTGAAATAAATGAAGGCGCGAAAACATATTGGAATAATGATGTTAAGCTTGATAATATTTGGGAGGATTTACCTAAGAGTAATTATAACGAAACAAAGAGTCCTGAATCAAGCTCTAATTCAGGTAAAGGATTATATAATTATGATGAAGATATATTGTTCTAAGAATATAAATAATTGATAGAAACTGCTAGTCGTAGAAATGCGGCTAGCATTTTACTTTAAAAAATAAATAAGGATGAAAAAATGAAAATAGTATTAATAGATACTGAAACTACTCATGTTAAAACGGATGAAGCTCAAGTATTAGAATTAGGTATAGCATTATATGATACTAATGCGCATAATTCTGTTGAAAGTTTAGTTAATATGCCTAAACTTACTATGTTGATATATAGAGAAAATTTAAAAGGAGCATTTTCAACTTTAAATTTTAATAAAGATTTGATTGATGATATAAACAAAGAAGTATGTCAAGCTACAAATAGAAATGATTTATTATTTTATTCATTAAAAAATACAATTAGAGTTGATAATAGATATGGACAAGATAATCATCTTGTAATTTGCTCACCTGAAAATGTTGTAAGAGAATTTTGGAGATTTGTTGATGGGTATGGATTTTCAGAGAAAACACCAAAATATAAAGCTCAACAAATCAATTTTGATTCTTGGAATCCTGCTGACGGAAAATATGTATTTAAAGCTATGAATTTTAGCGGTAAAAATATTGCAACATTTGACATACCAGTTTTAAATTCAGATATTCCTGACTGGAAAGATAATGTTAAGATGAGACATAGACAAATTGATCCTAGTATTGCATTTGTAACTGCAAATGATGAAGCTATGCCAGATCTTAAACAATGCTTTAGTAGAATAGGTGCACAAGATCATATAGTAGCTCACAGAGCTGTGTACGATTGCTTAGATGTTGCAATTCTATTACACTTCCATTTTAGAAAATCTAATGTTAGATTACTTTCTGTGTTCGACAAAGATTCTAAAAAATATATTCAAGCTGTTGCTCAAGATTCAAAAGAGTATGATGAAATGTTAAAATTAGGTCATATAATTATTGATCAAAATGAAACTGTTAAAGGTGCAATATTAACAAGAATTGCTTCATTAAAAGAAGATTGCTTATTATCTAATACGCAATATGCTGAAATATTTAAATCAACTCCAGACGAGAAACCTAAAACAGAAACAGAAACAAAATCTGAAACTTCAACAATTGAAGAAAATATCAAAAAAGCAATTCCTATTATTAATGATATAACAAGCAATGATGAAGTATCAATACTTGAATCAAATAATGATGCTGAAGATATAATTGAAATTAAGTGAGCTACCATACGATAAATCGTAATGGCTTCTTGTTTCATCATGACATCGCTAGTTAGTTTTGCAACTAACCTCGCAAGAGGTCACTCCACAAGCTTAAATTTCGACAGCCCCTGTCGTATTTAATTCTAAGGCTTCTATTTCTAGAAGTCCTTGTTTGAGAATATTCATTGCAGCATTAATGTCTCTGTCATGATTGCTTCCGCAATCTAGACAGCTAAAGAATCTTATTTCTAAAGGTTTCTTTCCAGTGTGAGCTCCACAGTTGGAGCACACCTGAGAAGATGGAAACCATTTATCTATTTTATGAAATATATTTCCTTTAATAATTGACTTATATTGGATAAGCTCTATGAGCTTACTCCAAGATACATCTGCAATGTGTTTTGAAAGTTTGCTATTCTTTAGCAAACTTTTAACACTCAGAGATTCCATACATATGATTTTAAAATGATTGGTTATCTCATTAGAAATTTTATGTAAATAATCTAACCGTTGGTTAGATATTTTATTATGAATTTTCTGAACCTTAACTTTTTGTTTTAAGAAATTCTTAGAGACAGGCGTTTTATCGCCTTTCTCTCTAGGATGTCTTTTCTTAGAAAGTTTTCTCTGAGCTCTTTTAAGACGATTCTGTGTTTTCACAAAGAATCTCTTATTAGAGAATTTTTGTCCAGTACTTGTAATTATAAAATCTGTTAAACCTAAATCCAAGCCTACAGCTTGAGATTTATGAGCATCGCTCATAGAATTATAACTTACACTTTCAGGACTGATATGATTTTCCACTAAGATTGAAACATAAAACTTGCTGCAATTTCTTGAAATTGTTGCTTGTTTAATTAACATATTAGAAATATTTCTATGAATTTTAACTTTAATTCCTTCTAGGAATTTAGGTATAACTAATAGATTTTTATCTAAATTTAATTTCACACTCTGAGGAATATTAAATGACTGCTTATAATGTTTTCTAGATTTAAAGTTAGGATATCCTCCTAACTTTTTAAAAAATCTAAGAAAACTTGAATCTAAATGTTTTAGAGAAGCTTGTAGACTTTGAGAGTTAATTTTTCTTAACCAAGAAAAATTATCAAAACTCTTCAAATGCGTTAGGAGTTCAGAAGTATCATTGTATGAAACACTAGATCCATCTTTATTGAAAGCTGAACTCCTAACTTCTAAAAATTTATTGTAAACAAACCGTGTTGCGTTAAAATGTTGCTCTAGCAAATCAATCTGTTTTGCAGTTGGATATAATCTGAATTTATATGCGAGCAACATTTCAAACGCCTTTCAGTTTAATTTAATAAGAAATTATATATAATTAAACTTTAAAAGTTCCTTACATCCAGATGATAAAGCATTCTGGTTTTTTTGGAACCATTTATATAAATAGCGAGAAAATAGTATGAAACAAATGATAGATCAAGCAATCAAAAATAACAATAGTTTTAAATTAGGTGTATGCTATGTTTCTTTATCTGAAATAAATGAACATCAAATAATGAATATAAAAAGAAATCTAACATTTCGTGAAGTTGATTTTCACTCAGGTGAGACAATTGAAACTGTTTCATATTATGAGCAACAAAATTATTTGATAATTCCTAGGTATTATGAAGAGGTATATGGGGCACTCCCTTCTGTTAATTTTGTATTTGATAATAGAATAATAGGAGAGTTTATAACTATTGATTGTAATTCTGCACCTAGAAATGAAGCTCAAGTTGAAATGGTTACTAAATTTATGCAGTTACCTAACACTGGAGTGATTAAAGCTCCTCCAGGATTTGGAAAATCATATATAGGTGTTAGACTTACAACTATGATAAAAAGAAAAGTTTTGATTTTAATTGATAATGTAAAGTTAGGGAAACAATGGATTGGAGATTTTCAAAAATTTACAAGGATATCAGATGATGAAGTTTCAATTATTGAAGGAACAGATAAATTTACTGCTAAAAGATTAAATAAACCAGTTGTAGTTACAACTATCCAAACATTATCTAGTATGTGTAAAAATGATTTACTTCCTACTAATCCTAAAGTAGTTGAAATGATGAATGCTAATTTTGGATTTATAATCATTGATGAAATTCATAAATCATTTGGATCTCCAGAATTTTCAAAAGCTGCTGTTATGTTTAGTGCTAATAAAATATTAGGATTAAGTGCAACTCCTAGAAAAACTTCAACTGCTGCAACTGATGTGTTATTGTCATATTTTAATAACACAATTTTAAGCCCTAAATACGAAAAATTGTCAAAGTTATATTGTCAAATATTTCATTTCAATTCAGGATTTGAAAGAAAAACTATTAATTGGATGAGTTGGGGTGGTAGATTTGATTTAAATAAATATCAGAAAAAATTAGTAGAATCTACACCTTATCTTACAATGATTAAAAATATCGCATTATTATTGAAAGATAAAAAGAAAATCATATTCATTGCTCATACTGTAAACATATTGCAATCTTTAATTGATTATTTAGTAAAAGAAGATGTATTTAATAGAGAAGAGTTGGGTTTAGCAATTGCAGGTTGTAGCGAAGATGAATTAAAACATATGTTTGTGTTTTCAACATATAAAATGCTAACTGCAGGATTATCAATAAATCATATGGATACTATTATTTACTTGACACCTCCAGGTGCATCAACAACAGGAATTGAGCAATCTAGTGGAAGAGTTGATAGAGATCATAATGACGCTCTCACTAAAAAATTAGTTATAGATTTAGTTGATGAAGGAATTCCTCAATTAGCTTCAAGAATAGTTGCTAGAAAGAAAGAATATCAAAGGTTAAATATTATAATTGAACATGAATTCAAATATAATTCTGAATTGGAAAGATTTTCTAAATTCATAACTGGTGACGAATTTTCTGAAAAGTATGTTGAACCAAAGTTTAAAAATAATACAGATCATTTGTTTAATAATTAGTATTTCATGAACAACTATGAAAAGGTTTGTTTATGAAGCAAAAACAAAAAATTGCTGTTGCTGTTGCAGGTGGTGGTGATAAAACATATGTATTTGCAGGAATACTTCATTATTTGCAACAAAAATATGATATTGTTGAAATCTCTACAATATCTGGTTCAAGTTATACAGTACCTTTAGCATTATCAAGAGGAACTCTCAATTCAGTCGCCGCATCATTTCAAAAGTTAAATATATTAGATTTCGCTAAAATATTAAAGCCTGAAGAAGTTCTTGAAAAAAGAGGAGTTATGGAAATTGACCCTAGATTTTTCAGATATATTGAATCTTTAACAGGAATCAAAAATGGAAGAACAAGTACACCTAAATTTACTCCTTATGCTGTTGATATCTCAAATCCTGAAGGATATAGAACAGTTGATACATCTAGAATGCCATTCGGTGTTGGTGTTGCAGCTTCAATAGCTTTACCATTCTTATTTGCACCTATTCGTCACGGAAATTTAGAATTAGTTGATGGTGGAATAGGGGGAAATGTAAATTTAGGAATTTTCAAAAAATATGCAAAGATACCAAAAGTAGTTTTAATGCATACTAGCGCTCAAGGTCCTGCTATGATCAAAACTTTATTGGCGGGAATTAGATATATGAAAGTTCCTTTTTCTACTGTTACTTCTTTACACAAATTAATTAAAAATGAACCTAAGCTTTTCGATGCTTGTAAAAGAGCTCCAAATATCAATTTGACTAATTATAATGCAAACTTTATATTTAATCTTCACAATGTAAGTGAAGGATTATTATTAAGCGAATCAGCTAAAAAGAAATTATTAGTTGAAGGATATATGATGGCTGATCACATATATTCAACTATGGACTATTTTATTAGAACAGGACTATGGAAAAAATTAGAAAATGAAAATGTAATAGATCTAAACTTCGACAAATTCAGGATTAATTAACTTTAGTTCATATATAATTTGGAATCTAATTAATTTTGGATTCTGATTATGTAAATTTTGTAATTGAACAATATGTACATAAAATTAAAACTAAAGGTTAAAACAATGAGTACAAATACAGCTCAAGATGATATTTTTCAAGTTCTAGATAAGCTAATTGAATCAGGTAAATATGACCAAGTAGCTAAAGAATTAGAAAGTATTGCACCCTTTCCAGCTCACATGAATTGTAATGATAGTAAAATAAATACTCCTATTACTGAAGAAATGAGAGCTGTTATGGTAAATCAAGTTAAAGATAAAATGTCTGAGATAATAGATATTTTAAAGATATGTCAAAAGGATGAAAATCTAACTTCAACTCCTGCAAGAATTGCAACTATGTGGGTTCAAGAATGGATGACTGGTAGATATGATGAAAAACCTAGAATTCAAACATTTCCTAATAAATATAGACATCCTCAGGTTCTAGTTAAAAAGTGCAAATTGCAATCTTTATGTTCTCATCATTTTGCTCCATTCTTTACTATTCCTGCAGATGCAGATTCATATTGCATTGTAGGTTATAAACCTGATGAGGAATTATTAGGAATTTCTAAAATATCAAGACTTGTTGATTGGTATGCAAGAAGACCTCAACTTCAAGAGCAAATTGCAACAATGATTCATAAAGATATTTCAGATACATTAAAAATTCAAGATGTATTTGTTTATATTAAAAATGCAACACATACTTGTGAAAGTACAAGAGGTGCTGAAGATGAATCTGCTTCAACAACAAGTTTAGTTTGTAGTGGAATTTTTGATAATCCTGAAACTCTAGCATTATATTTGAGATAGACGTAAAGTCTATCTCATTTTTCTTCGCAATTTTTAACTATTCATAAAAGAGGATTCATGCAA
>RRZU012288445.1_pt1 | contig 151716 bp, 134 predicted proteins | sample 2165561 | NCBI WGS metagenome assembly RRZU01 (sample SAMN10456909, study PRJNA506462) | wastewater metagenome | isolation source: wastewater sludge | place: USA: Moscow, Idaho
GGCGGCTCGGGCCATGGCTTCCATCGAGGCGTTGTGGTAGCCCTCCTGCGCAAACACCATGGTGGCGGCCTCCAACAGCAAGACTCGGCGCTGTGCCTTGGGAAGCCGCTGCCTGCGCGGGGCTGTCGTGTCAGTCACACGCAGGAGCATATCGGCACAGGACCCCATTCGGTAACTTGTTGAGACGCTGGATGGACGTCGCTTTTGTCGCCAAAGTGTGCTTGTCCGTCGCACAGGAAGTGGTTGTGCTCAGCAACGTCGCGCGGCGGGGCTATCGGCCGATATTTGGTGGCAACGCTGGACGATCAGCGCTCAGCAGTCCCGCGGCGAGGTCGCCGACCTGTTCGAGATTGGTGACCACATCGTGAGCGGACCGACGCGGCATCGTGTCGCCTGTGAGGCTCGCGACCTCGTCCCACGTCAGCGGGGCGCACACCGCAGGTGACGGCCCGGCCCGCAGCGAGTACAGCGCAATCGTGTTGCGACCAGGCAAGTTCTGGTTGTAGTCGATAAAGACCCTGCCCTCGCGGAGGGAGGGAGTGACCTGGATGACGAAGAGGTCCGGGTGTTGTGCCGCCAGCCTCGCTCCGATGGAACGGACGTATTCGGTGACGACGCGTCCGGGGGTCGGGGCGATGGCTGCGAGCAATTGAAGCCCCTTGCCGCCACTGAGCCGTGGGACGCATTCGAGCCCGTCGTGTGCGAGCTCAGTGGCCAGCAAAATCGCTGCGCGAGCTTGGTCGGCGGGCCTGATCCCGGGGCCCGGATCGAGATCGATGATGACCTGATCGCTCAGAGGAGCATTTTCGCTGAGCTGGATCGCGGTGTCCTGGCGTGGCGGGATGCGCCACTGCGGAGTGTGTAACTCGATGGCCGCGAGGTTGGCCAGCGCGACGAGCGAGGCGGCATCGGGGGCCAGGACGTACTGAACCGTGGAATCAGATGTGACGACCACTTGCGTCGGGACCCACGATGGCAGCCCCGGGGAGGGGTTCTTCTCGTAAAAACTGATCCCGTCGACACCGTCGGGAAACCGCAATCGCGTGACAACCCTGTCTCGCAGGTGCGGCAAGATCACCGGGGCAACTCGCAGGTAGTAGTCCACGACTTCGCCCTTGGTGAACCCATCGGGGTACAAGGCCTTGTCGAGGTTGGTCAGGGTGAGCGTTCGCCCGTCGATGCTGGCTGTGAACCCGGTCACGAAGTCCTCAGATCACATGGCGCGGCCGGGCCCCCTGCGTGGGACCCGGCCGGACACGGATGTGGTGACGTCAGATCGCGTGGACCTGATCAGCCTGGGGCCCCTTGGGCCCAGAGATAATGTCGAACTCGACCTTCTGTCCTTCATCAAGGGAACGGAACCCCGAAGCGTCAATGGCGGAGTAATGGACGAAAACGTCCGCGCCTCCACCGTCGACGGCAATGAAGCCGTAGCCCTTTTCGGCATTGAACCACTTGACGGTTCCCTGCGCCATATAAACAACTCCCTGCATCTGGTGACCCGCACCGTACGGATTCACGACACTGTCAACGTGACTCCACCACTGTAGGGCGGTGCGGGTGACAGCATCGTCACTGTTTCACATCTGTAGGTCTCGCGACCAGTGAGTCTGCCATCTGTCGCGCAGCCGGTCGAATGTGCAATGGGGTGTTCAAGCACGGAACTGTCGGCGTGGCGTGGTTGCATGGCAGACGTGATCGATCCGCAGTCGCCCTACATCCTGGCACGACCGCAGGGGTCTGCGTCGGCCTCGGGAGGGTGGACCACTGCCCAGTCGCGGGCGATTGCGCACACCGACGGAGCGTTGCTCGTTCTCGGCGGCCCCGGAACCGGAAAGACGCGCACGCTAGCCGGAGCCGCCGCTCAGATGGTCGGGCAAGACAGTCGCCAACCAGTGGTGTTTTGCCTGTCGCGCTCGGCGGCGGCGCGGATGCGCGACGAGATTGCCCAGAGGGTGCCTGGTGCAGTTCGATCAACGCTGGCAGTCACCATGCACGCGTTCTGCCTGGCCGTGTGGCGACGATTCGCCGACGAGGCAGGGGTGTGGCCCCGTCTGCTCACGGCACCCGAACAAGAACAACGCATGCGCGAAATGCTGGGAGGTCGCACGGCCGCCGCGTGGCCTGACGACTTGCAGTTGGCAGTTGGAACCCGGGGCTTCGCGCGCGAGTTGCGTGGCTTCCTGGCGAGAGGGCGCCAACTAGGGCTCGACCCCGCCGACATCATGGAGGCCGGAACGAGGCACGGCGTGTCTGGGTGGGAATCGGCCGGTGCGTACTTCGAGGAGTACTTGGACGTTCTCGACGCGGAGGGTGCCCTCGACTATGCGGAGTTGATCCACCGCACACGCCTGATGCTGGGGCAGCCGGAAGTGGCGCAGGTCCTGCGCGCGGAGATCTCCGGGGTCTTCGTCGACGATCTGCAAGACCTCGATCCGGCGCAGTTGGGCGTCCTGCGAGCGTTGGTTCCTCCGGGCGGACACATCGTCGCCAGTGCCGACCCTGACCAGGCGGCGTACGGGTTTCGCGGCGCACACCCGAGGGGTTTGGCCGAGTTCTTGCGCCTGTTTAGCGACCAAGGTGCCCCTGCCGAGATCAATGTGCTTGACCACAGTTTTCGGCTCACCACGGCGGCTCGGCGCGTCGCCGGGGCTGTCGCCGAGCGCCTCCCGCTGCCAGGGCTGCCCGGCAACTCCCTGGCCCGCCTGCGCGCCCTGGAGGGCGACGAGCGGCCCGGAGTCGTGCGCGTCGTCACCCTCGACACCGAGAACGACGAGGCGCTGTTCGTCGCCAAACAGTTGCGCCGTGCCCACCTGGTGGACGGGGTCGCATGGTCACAGATGGCCGTCATCGTCCGCTCCGGTAGACGCTCGATCCCCGGACTGCGACGCACGTTGGCAGCCGCCGGTGTGCCGATCGAGGTGGCTGGTGACGAAATCCCCTTGTCGGCGGAGCTCGCAGTCCGGCCGTTGTTGCTGGCGCTGTCGGTGGTGTCCGGGCGTACGCCCCTCGATGCCGACGTGGCCGAGCGACTCCTCGCCTCGCCCCTGGCCGGGTTGGATTCCGTCGAGTTGCGACGAATCGGGCGCGCATTGCGGACGGCCGAACGGGAGGAGTCGACGGGAGAACTGCCCCGTAGCTCGACAGCTTTGCTGGCAGCCGCACTGCAGGACCCCGATCTGTTCGAGGGGATCGATCTGGAATCGCCCCCGGCTGCGGCCATCAGGCTGGCGCGCTGTCTGCGTGAGGCGCGTGACCTTTGCGAGGGCGGAGCGACCAGCGTCGAGGTGCTCTGGCACATCTGGAATGGCACCTCGTGGCCAACGGACATAGCGGCCGACGTCGCTGGGGGAGGCCCGCGATCAAACCGAGCCGACCGCGACCTCGACGCCGTCTGCGCGTTGTTTGACGTCGCCCAGCGGGCCGACGCCTTTGTCGGATCGCGTGGCGTGCGCGTGTTCCTCGAGGAGATCGACGCGCAGTCGATCCCGGGCGACACCATGCAGGCCGGCCGTGTGCGGGGCGAGGCCGTACGCGTGCTCACCGTTCACCGCGCTAAGGGTCTGCAATGGCGACGGGTCTTCGTTGTCGGCGTGCAAGAGGGGGTTTGGCCTGACCTGCGTAGCGGGGAGCCGTTGCTTCAGGCATCGGCACTGCCGGAGGCACCGGGCGGTCCTGACCCCGGCGCGGCCGTATCTGCGGCGCGCCGACTGTTCTACGTCGCGATCACACGTGCTACCGAGGAGACAACAGTCACCGCCGTGGAGGGGACCGACGGGGAAGCCGACCATCCGTCTCGGTTCCTGCGCGAGATGGGTGTCGCCCCCACCCCGGCGGAGTCGGTCGAAAGCCCAGCGGTCAGCTTCAGCGAACTCATCGTGCGTCTGCGGCGAGCGGCTACCGACGCTACTGCCTCTGAGGGATTGCGCCGCGCCGCCGCCTCTCGCCTCGCTCGCGTCGCAGACCTTGGCGAACGTGCCGCTGACCCGTCGCGCTGGTGGGGAATGCTCCCCATCACGGGTGAGTCTGCGGGGCAGCGCCCCGACGTCATCGCTTTGTCGGGCAGCCAACTCGGCAGGTTGCTGTCGTGCCCCCGTCAGTACTTCTTGTCGCGCGAGGTCCGCGCAGACACCGTGCGTACCAGCGCCGCCAGCCTCGGTTCGGTCATCCACGCGCTGGCGCAGCACGCACTGACGGACGGTTTGGACCCGGCACAGGTGTCCGACGCCTTGTCGTCGGTGTGGGACGCGATCGGTTTCGACGCCGCGTGGCTCTCCGTGAGCGAACGCGTGGAGGCAGAGAACGCCCTCGTACGGCTGTCCAACTGGAGCGCGGCGAATGAGTCGCGGTCGGTTGTGGGCGTCGAGGTGGAGTTTCGGGTCGCGACCGAAGTCGATGGCGCCCGCGTCGTGCTCACCGGGGCGGTAGACCGCCTCGAGCGAGACGACGCGGGCGGGCTGCGGATCGTTGACTTCAAAACCGGTCGGCACGCGCCGACGCAGGCCGACGTCGCGGCCCTCGACCAACTCGGCGTGTACCAACTGGCCGTGACTCTGGGTGCCTTCGAGGACCTGGCGCCGGGGGCGCGACACGCCGGGGGAGGGGAACTGGTGTTGCTGCGCCAAGCGGAGCGCAACCCAGACTTCCCGAAGCACATGACTCAAGCGTCGTTGTCGGATCACCCACAACCCCCCGAATCAGGCGATCACCCGACCTGGGTCCACGGACGGCTGTCGGAGGCGGTCAAGATCGTCCGCGACGGGTCTTACCCGGCGACGCCGTCTGATGATGCCTGCAGATTCTGCGCCTTCTCGTTGAGCTGTCCCGGACGCGGTGGCGAGCAGGTGGTCTCATGAGGTCTTTGCACGGGCGCGCGCACTTCACCGACCCGTCACAGCTCGCCGACGCGTTGGGAATCGCCTTCTCCGACCAGCAACTCGCGGCCATCACCGCACCGCTCGAACCGAATGTCATCATTGCCGGGGCTGGGTCGGGTAAGACGACTGTCATGGCGGCCCGCGTCGTGTGGCTGGTCGGCAGGGGACTCGTCCAACCCGAAGAGGTGCTCGGGCTGACGTTCACCCGCAAGGCCGCCGCCGAGTTGTCTGCGCGAATCCGGTCAGCCCTGCTGACCGCCGGGATCGTGGATCCAAACGCGTGGTCCGAGCAAGGCGAGCAGGTGGTCATGACCTACGACGCCTTCGCGTCGCGGCTGGTCGCCGATCACGGATTGCGGCTGGGCGTGGAGTCAGATCAAACGATGCTCACCGGGGCCGGGCGCTTCCGGTTGGCCTCAAGGGTCGTGGCCCGAGCGGCAGGCCCGTTCGAACGGCTGTCTCGCCTGCGTCCCGACACGGTCACCGAGCGGGTCTTGTCCCTGGACTCCGAACTGCAGAACCACCTGGTCTCCTCGCAGGCTTTGGACCGTCAAAGTGCGAGGTTCGTTGAGGATTTGGCTAACGCACCGCTGTACCGCGGCCGACCGTACAAGGCGGTGGGGGACGCCGAGTTGTTTACCGAGGAACGCCTTGAACTGGCGAGTCTGGCGCGCGAATACCAAGAACTGAAGTTGTCTCTGGGCCTGGTCGAGTTCGCCGATCAAATGGCGTTGGCAGCGCACCTAGCCACGCGGGTGCCCGAGGTCTCGGCCCGTGTCCGCGAGGAGTTCCGCGTGGTCATGCTGGACGAATACCAAGACACGTCGGCCGCCCAAGCCGCGCTGCTCAACGGTCTGTTTTCCGGTCCGGATCCCCAGCGGGGGCAGGGCCATCCCGTAACGGCGGTCGGCGACCCCTTTCAGGCGATCTACGGTTGGCGAGGCGCGGCGGCCAGCAACATCGTCGAGTTCGCGGCGGACTTTCCGAGTGCGGCCGGCCCGGCGGTGAGCTTTCCCCTCACCGTGAATCGTCGCAGTGGGCCGACGATCCTCGCCGCAGCAAACCAGGTGGCGGAGTCGCTGCGAAGCGACCCGCTTGTCCGTTTGGACCTGTCGCAGTCGAGCCTCGTCGCCGCAGAGCACGCTCCCGTGGCCACCGTCGGAGCGGCCGGGTTCGACACGTGGCCGGCCGAGGTGGAGTGGATCTGCGACAAGATCGTGGCCTTGCACGACGGTGCACAACAGGTGCCGTGGCACGAGATCGCGATCCTCGCTCGCCGGAACGCCGATCTCGGTGAGGTGTACGCGGGTCTGCGACGGCGCGACGTGCCAGCGGAAATCGTCGGCATTGGTGGTCTCCTCACCGTGCCCGAGGTGATGGATGTCGTCGAGACCTTGCGCGTGATAGACGATCCGACGGCGAACCCGGCCCTGATCCGGTTGCTGACGGGCCCTCGATGGCGCATCGGTCCGGCCGACCTCGCTGCCTTGGGCCGCAGAGCGGGAGAACTGTCGGGGCGCCGGCAACCAGTTCGCGGCGGATCACTCGCCGACGACCTCGCGGCGGCACTCGATGCGACCGATAGCGCAGAGGTGGTGAGTTTGTCAGAGGCCTTGACCGACCTCGGAGCTGGTGGCTTCACCTCAGAGGCGCGAGCGAGGTTCGCTGCCCTGGCGCAGGAGTTGGCCGATCTGCGCCGGCACGCTGACGAACCAGTGGTGGACTTGGCGCGTCGCGTGATCGCGATGGTGCATCTGGATGTCGAGGCCGCACTCCATGGCGGCGGAGAGCGTCCGTGGGGGTCCCAACTGGAACGATTCATCGAGGCTGTCGCCACCTACGCGGACGTCGACGGCGAATCATCGCTGGGCGGGCTCCTGGCCTATCTCGACACCGAGCGCGAGCGTGGGGTGGGGCTCGACATCGACATCGCGCGGGCGACCGACGCGGTACAGGTGCTCACCATCCATAAGGCCAAGGGCCTGGAGTGGGATGCCGTCTTCCTGCCCAACCTTGCGGCCAAGGTCTTCCCGAGCGACCGGATGACGGGCAACTGGCTCCGCTCGGCGGCGACCCTCCCGCCGGAGCTGCGCGGGGACCGACGTTCGATCCCGCAGCTAGCATCCGCCACCAAGCAGGGCATGGACGCCTATGCCGACGACCTGCGGGCGGACCACCAACGCTCTGAAGACCGCTTGGCCTATGTCGGGTTCACACGCGCCCGCAAGCTGCTCGTCGGGACCCACCACACGTGGCGACCGGGGCTGTCCACGCCGCGACACCCCTCTGCGTACTTCGCCGTTCTCGCTGAGCATGCCGTTGCGGCTGGGACCTTGTGGTGCGAGGCGTCCCCCGTGGGGAGCCGAAACCCGCTGCAGCCCGACGCAGCGAGCATCGGATGGCCCGCAGCGCTCGACGAGGAAGCTCTGTCTCGGCGTGCGAAGGCTGCCGACTGGGTGGTGGAAGCTCGGCAGGTCCACGAGATGACGGGCGCGTACCCCACGGACGACGTTTCGCATCTCGACGACGCCGCACAGATAGCCGAATGGGACGTCGATCTCGAACTCTTGGCCGCCGAGGCGGAGCGGTTAGCAGGTCCCCGACGCGTGCACCTGGCCTCGAGCCTGTCGGTCTCGGCCGTGGTCGCCGCGCACCGCGACCCAGAGGTGTACGCGCGCACCGTCGCTCGTCCCATGCCACGTCCGCCGTCGCGGTCCGCGGCACTGGGCACTCGGTTCCACGAGTGGGTTCAACAGCAGTTCCGTCAGACCCCCCTCGTGCTGTCCGACGACGATGAACGAGCAGCGCTGGACGCCTCCACGGAGGCCGAGTTCCAACGGCTCTGCGAAGCGTTTCTGGCGGGACGATTCGCCACACGGGCACCGCTGGACCTGGAGGTGCCTTTCACCGTTTCCTTCGGCGAGGTCCTCGTCCGCGGACGCCTGGACGCGGTGTACGCCGGAGATGCCCCCGGCACCTTCGTGGTCATTGACTGGAAGACGGGTGCCGACGAGCGAGCGGATCCTCTTCAACTGGCCTGCTACCGAGTCGCGTGGGCCGAGTTGGTGGGAGTCGACCCGGCCGCCGTGACGGCGGGGTTCTACTACGTCCGTTCGGATCGGCTCGTCATGCCTCGCCTGCCAGATCGAGACGAACTCGAAACCCTCGTCGAGCGGCTGGGCGAGTGAGGGCCTGGCCCGTAGCCGTCTCCATGGCGCGGGCTAGGGTGTGACAGTGAACTGGTGGATGCGCAGCAGACTCGATCGGGTCGAACCGCAACGCAGCGACGAGGAGTGGATCGCCGCGCTATGGGCCCATCGCGACGCGAGGGTTGTTCATGTCGGCCCGGACGGTGGCATCCAGTTTTCCGACACGACGAAATCGGTCGTCTTCCACCGCACTGCAGACTCCTTCGATCCGCAGAGTCACCTGTTAATCGGCATCGTGGACGGCCAGCCCTACTTCGTCCAGTCGGCACCTGACGCGTCCGATGTGGTGACGTTGCGATCCGTGTCGTACCTGCTCGACGAGACGACGCGCGACGTCGTGACGACGGCCGTGGCCTTGAACAACTGGCATTCGGCGGCTCCCTACTGCGGGGAGTGCGGGGGATACAGCGAGGTGCGCACGGGCGGGCACAGCCGAGAATGCCAGGAGTGCGGGCGGATGCGATTTCCGCGCACGGACCCGGCGATGATCGTCGCCGTCACCGACGCGCAGGACCGCCTGCTGCTCGCGCGCCCCGCATCGTGGGTCCCGACACGCATGTCTCTCGTCGCCGGATTCGTGGAGGCGGGTGAATGCCTGGAACAAGCCGTGGTGCGCGAGGTGGCCGAGGAGGTCGGGTTGCGCGTCCGCGACGTCACCTATCTGTCCAGCCAGGCTTGGCCCTTCCCTCGCAGCCTGATGGTGGGGTTCCACGCGATCGCCGACGACACGGATGTCACCGTGGACGGGGAGGAAGTCGAGCAGGCCCGGTGGTTCAGCCGAGCGGACCTGGCAAAGGCCTTGGACGCTGGCGAAGTCTCGATGCCGGGCGAGTCCTCGATCGCGCACAAGATCATCACGGCGTGGCGGAACGAGGCGCTGTAACTGCACGCTCACAGGCCGGAACGCAACCCGGACGCACGCAGAGCGGGGTGCGCGACGGCGTCGGCGATGGCTTGCGGCTCTCCGTACACGGTGAGGCGCGAGCGGGCTCGGGTGACGGCCGTGTACAACAGTTGCCGGGTCAGCAGCGGGGATCCCGGCGGCGGGACGATCAGTGACACTTCGCCGAACTGGCTCCCTTGGGCCTTGTGGATCGTCATCGCATGGGCGGTCACGGCGGCGTCAACCACGTGCGTGGGCACGACTCGGTCGTCGGAGAAGGCCACCCGCAGCCCGGACCCGGAGGCGACGACGACGCCGGTGTCCCCATTGAACAGGCCCAGTTCGGGCGCGTTCTCGGTAATGAGAATCGGACGCCCGGGGTACCACTCGCCATCTCCCGACGCTAGCGGTGAGGCCTCGGCCGACCACTGTTGAGCGAGTCGGTTCCACACCGCGACCCCGTGGCGGCCAACCCTGTGCCCGCACAAGATGCGATGGTCGGACAGGGCGGCCAAGGCTGAGGGGATGTCGCCGCGGGCGGCGGCCTCTCGCATGCGCACGCTGGTGTCGACTGAGATGGTTTGCAGACGGGAAGGGGGCTCGTGAAGGTCTGTCTCCAGGAGTCGGACCGTGTCGTCACCCGCACGCAGAGCGGCCAACGTGGCCTCGGGGTCGCCCATTCGGATCGCCTCGGCGACCGCCCCGATCCGCGTCCCGAACCGGAAATTCTCAGTCAAACGCACGATGTCGAGCCGCGCGGTCGTGCCCGCTTCCGTGAGATCGGCCAGCACGGCCCCCGCCTCTACCGACGCCAGCTGGTCGGGGTCTCCGACCAACACCAGACGCGTCGTGGGCGGCGTTGCAGCCAGGAGTTGGGCCATCAGCGGAAGCGAGACCATCGACATCTCGTCGACCACGATGACGTCGTAGGGCAGCGGGTCGGCGCTGCGTCGTGGCCCGCCACCTGGGCGCAGGCCCAGGAGTTTGTGCACGGTGCGCGCGTGGATGCCGTCGGTGAGGGCTTCAGCCCCATGCGCCATGAACTCGGCGCGGACCGCCTCCGACAGGCGCACGGCTGCCTTCCCCGTGGGAGCGGCTAGCGCGATCCTTTGCGGCCCCAGCCCTTGGAGCGCCAGCAACAAGCGACCGATCGTCGTGGTCTTGCCGGTTCCCGGGCCCCCCGCGATGACGGTTGTCCAGGAGGTGGCGGCCGTGCGGCAGGCCGCGTACTGTCCGCTCGGTGTCCGGTCGGGGAACAGCCGAAGCGAGGCTGCGTCGAGTGTCGCTTCGTCCACGATCGGGGCGACTTGGTCGGCGCGTCGGCGAAGCGCGGTGCGCACCAGTTCTTCGTCGCGCCAATACCGGTCGAGGTACAACCGGGTTTCCTGAAGTCGCAGCGGCCGTCGCGGCCCGTCAGGTTCGACCCCGACCAGCGGCGATTCGCTGAGCGTTGCCAGCCATCCAGTCGGATCTGGCCAAGCCAACGCGGCGGTATCGACGCGTTGTTCGTCGCGGATGAAGGTCTCGCTCGCGATGGTCGACAGGTCCACGCACACCGAACCCGCGCGGGCCGCCCAGACAGTCAGGGCCAAGGCCAACTGGGCCTCGGGGCGAGTCTCTCCGGCCAGGGCTCCCAGGCGCCGAGCGGTGTGCACGTCCGGCCATTCCAGTGCGCCGACCTCCTGAAATGCTTCGAGCAGGTCCTGCTGGTCGTCTCCCACGGGGGCGGGACGGTGACGATGGGGTTCGTTTGTTCGGTCGCGCGTCATGAGGCGGCCCCGCCAGACCCCGCGAGAAGATCAGAGAGACTTGTGACCAGATTCGCAGAGGGTCGCCAGGTGAAGACACCCGGTGATCCGACGGTGTCAGGGCCCGCCATGCCGCGCACGAACAGGTAGCCCACACCGCCGAGATGGCGCCCCGGTTCGTAGTCTGGCAAGCGCCAACGCAGGTAGCGATGTAGAGCCACGCAGTACAAGATCGCCTGCAGGGGGTAATGATTGTCGATCATGGCCGATGCGAGCGCACCGGGACTGTACTGGCTGATGCGTTGGCTCTCGTCACCCAGTTGGTTGGTCTTGTAGTCCACGACGACGAAGCGGTTCTCCGGCTTCAAACGCAAGACTGCGTCGATGCTCCCGGTCAGCACGCCGCGCAAGGGAAGCGTTGAAGGACTCAACTCGCGCAGTCGCGTGGGATAGGAAGCCAGGGGATCCTCGGGATCTAGGTGTTTCTCAAGGAGGTCGGCGACGGCGGCCAACGTGGCGGACTGCTCGCCCCCGAGCGGCAGGTCGAACGCCAACTCGTCGAGTCGATCCTTGCGGGAAAAGGCGGTCAGGTCGCGTCCCGCAGCCAGGTCACCCAGCGAAGTGCGAAGCACGAGGTCTAGGGCTTTGGTGAGCTGAGACGGGTTTACGTCGACGGCGGATCGTGGGCAGAGCCGCTCGGTGACGGCCGAGACTGCCGCCGTCAGGTTGGGGGCGGCGAAGTCTGTCTCTTCGAAGGCTGCATGCACCAGGGTTCCGAACTCTGCTCCCCGGGGGAGGCCGAGGAAGGGCGAGATCGTTTCACTCGACGACATCGCCTGCACGGAGGTCGTTTCCGTCGCCGAACCGGCAGACTCGGCCTCGCTTGGCTCATCCGACAAGCTCTCAAAGGTCACGCCATGCGCGGACGCAGTGAGCCCGGAGTACGAGGTGCGGCGCCAGGCCGGGTCGATTGCGCGCGTGAAGGTTCGGACGTGGGCGTCGGTCGGGAGGGCCGTGGGCGGTGTCGAGGTGGGCACGGGACGGACAACATCGGGGGAGAAGGCCTCGAAGCTGACCGCAGGGCGGTCGGACCGCACTGCCAGGGCATTGAGTTCGTAGCTGCGCGCGGGCTTCGCCGTGTTGGCCGGTCGTGCCAGGACGCGATGCAGCGGGGACTGGGGGGTGGACTTTTCGGGCACCCACCACGCGATGACCCCAAGTTGTGCGCGCGTCATTGCGACGTAGAGGTCTCGCAGTGTCTCGGCGTCCGACTCCTCTTCGCGCATGGTGACCCTGGTCTGGCGTCCCGGCGCCGAGCGGCCTCCCACATCGACGCACCGACGGTGCTGCTCGTCATGGAACACGATGGTTTCGTCGCCGCGGGCTGCCCACCGAGGGCGCATGGCGAGGTCCGGAAGTAGCACGAGGGGAAACTCCAGACCTTTGGACCGATGAATCGTCAGGACCTGGACGGCCTCTTCGTCGCTGGCCAGGTAGTGATGCACGTCGGGCAGGTCACGCATCTGGGTGCGAAGCCAATCCGTCAGTTCGAGCGTCGCGACACCGTGGTGTTCGGCCAGTTCGCACTCCATCGCGACCCGGCGCAGGTCGGCCAGGAGGCGGTTGCCGTCTGGTCGCGAACGTACACCGGATGCGAAGTCCGGCCGCGCAACGATCGACTCCCACACGGCTGCTGTGCCGTGGGCCTGCCAGACGCGACTCCAGGCGTGGACGGTTTCGCGCAGTTCACCCAGGGATGCCTCCTCGGCATCCGCGAGCTCACGCGGGGACCAGCCGAGGAATGGTGTGAGGGCAGCGTCGCGGATCAGCGGCCCCCGGGGGTCGGCCAAGGCTGTCAGCAGGGTGAGCCAGTTGTGTGCCGGCGACTGGTTGGGATGGTCGCCGACCGAGAACAGGCTGTCAGAGCCCGAAACGGCTGCCGCGATGCCTGCACTTCTCAGCGCCCCCGCGCTTTGTCGACCGATGCGGTTGGTGCGCACCAAGACGGCAATGTCGTGAGGACGAAGGGGGCGAGTTTGGCCATCGATTGTGACCGTCACATCCCCGGACAGGAGGTTGGCGATTTCGGCCACCAGGTCGGTCACGATGATCTGCGTCGCCCGCGATCGGGTCAACTCGCGCGCCTGAGGAGGTACGCCCCGGATGCGCAGGGGCCGTGCTTGGGTGGGATTGGTGGAGGCGATGCGGCGCTCGCGATGAGCCGAGGTGACCGGTGGCACCTCGATGCCCTCACCAAGGTCGGCGCCTGCGAGCAGTTGGTCGAGCGCCTCCACGAGGGTCGCATCCGTGCGGTAGTTCGTGGTGAGCGCGACGGTGCGGGAGGCGACGGAAGCTGCGGCGTGGTACGTGCCTATATCTGCGCCACGAAAACCGTAGATGGCCTGCTTGGGATCCCCGATGAGGACGAGCGTGGACTGGCCGTGGAAGGTGCGCGACAGGATCTCCCATTGAATGGGGTCGGTGTCTTGAAACTCGTCCACGAGCACCGTGCGGTAGCGCTGGGCGAGCCGTTGGCGGGCCAACTCGCCCGTCACCGGATCGTTGAGGGCATCGCGGAGCTTGACGAGTTGGTCGTCATAGGTGAACAAGCGGCGTCGACGCTTGCGGAGTTCGACCTCGGCGCGAACCTCGCTGGCGAACTCCACGCGCGCACGGGCGGTGCCCGTGGCGGACTCGGGGACGATCAGAGCTGCGGGTTCTCGCACGACATCGGCGGCGAAACGCGTCGCGGGCACCTTCTCGCCCCAGGTCGAGGCGTACGGAAAGGGGGGACTGCGATCCCCGAACTGACGGACATAGGCATCGGCGGTTGCCTCGCTGACGAGGTCCTTTGGGTCAGCGACGAACTGCGGGGATGCGTCCATGTCGGCCAGCACGCCGAGGCTGAAGAGCATGCGTTGGCAGAACTCGTGCGTCGTGGCGATGGTCGCTGAGTCCAGGTCTGCTGCCGCCTGCCGCAAGCGACCCAGGCGAGTTTGACGCTCGCGCTCGTTGACGGCTGTCAGTTGCGCGAGCATCTCGTCGGTCGAGGAGTCGATGGAGGTGTCGGGGTCGAGGCAAGCGATGGCCTCGGCCAGGCGGCTTCGGACACGGGCGCGAAGCTCCGCCGTCGCCATCCGGCTGAACGTGATGAGCAGCAGATCGTCCAGCGTGGCTAGTCCCTCGGCCAGGTACCGAACGGCCAAGGACGCCAGCGTGAAGGTCTTGCCGGTCCCGGCACTGGCCTCCAGCAGCACCGTGCCGTTCGGGAGGGGGCCAGTAAGAGAAAAGCTGTCGCTCACCGAAGCTCCCCCCTCACGATGGGAGACCAGACGCAGCGCGCGAGGGTCCCGAACAATGTGCTGTCGCAGGGCAGGCCGAGGTCGTCAGGTATGGGGTGCGCTCGGATCTGGGCGAACGACGGATAGAACTCCCGCCACCAACGGTCGTGGGCGGTCTCCTCCGTCCACTGGATCTCGGCGGCGGCCCAGGCCTGCTCGTCTCGTCCGAGGGCCATGTCGCGGACGTAGGCGAGCGACGATCGTGATGGCAGCGGAATCGGCCCGGACAGTCCGAGTTGATAGATGCGCAGGAGCCATGTCAGATGGGCAGCGGGGTCGAGGTGCCGGCAGGTCCAGCGCATGATGCCGCTTCGTGTCACGGCGGTGGCCGTCCAGGTCTGCGTCGGATCGGCCATCTGCAGGAGCAGCAGGCTGATCCACGCCTCCAGGCGCACCGCCGGTGTTGGCGAGGAGAACCGGACGAGGCGCACGTCGTTTCCCACCGTCGAGATCGCGCCGGTCAATGCCCATTCGCCGATGGTGACCTGTGCATCATGAGTGACGGTCGGACCCTGTGGGAGGGTCTCTGCCGCCGCCACGCACGAACGGACCTGTTCCGAGACGGTGTCGATGACTGCGTCCCCCAGCGCCCCCGGGGGCACAGTGCCGCGTGCGCGTTCGGCGGCGATGACCGATTCGATACCGTCGCCCAACCGAACAGCGGTCAGCATTCGGTTTCCGATGTCCCAGCGACCCAACCCGTCCAGCTCGATCGGGAGGTCGCCGGTCCACTCGTCCGAGTCGTACACCGGCAGACCGCAGCGCACCTTGACGAGTTCGCGAGCTGGGTGCCGCAGGAAGGCCAGCAGGTCGCGCAACGAGACCGCGCTGGGGGCCGGTTCGCAGGAATCGCCAGCTCGCCAAGAAGCGGCAGGCGGAGCGGGCAGAGCGGTGGCCGCCGCATAGGCGGATCGGTCAAAGCTCGCGACGGGTCCGGTGAAACTGGCCGCCGAGTAGGGGTACAGACCATGCGAAACGATCAGCGATTCGCGGCTCCGAGGCGCTGTTGCCGAGACCGCCTGCGCGAGATCGAGGATCGCAGGTGCCACCGGGATGCGGGTATTCGTATGGGGATCAAAGCCCTGGCCGATGATGATGAGACGTTCCTGCGCAGCGAGTACGGCGTCGAGGAACCCCTGATGATCGAGTCTGCGGCGGTCCGGGTCTAGCGGGTGCGGGTCGCTGGCGAGATGGTCATCGCCGTCCATGCGACTCACGTGCGGAAAGGTGTGCTCGTCGAGTCCGACGACGACCACAACCCGGTGGGGTACACCCCGCGCGAGGTCGAGGTCGGTCACCATCAAGGAGCCCGACCCGAACGAGTTGTGACGGGGGGTCCGGTCGGCCGCCTCGCGGAGAAACGCCAACAAATCGCCGAAGGCCCACGTTCGTTCGACGTCGGCGAGTTCACCGAGGTCGGCGGCAGTTGCCACCAACGCCGACAGCTGCCAGGACTCGTCAGGACCGGGGTCGAACAGCGTCGTGGCCGCGTCGCGCACGAACTGCGCCCATTCGCTCACGGTGCGCTGAGCGACGGCGAATTGGGCGATCCGCGACAGCTGGTCGACCAACTCTGCCAGGGAACCGACGGCAGTGATCCGAGACGAGTCCACACCGTCCAGCGGCAGCACCCCGCCGATGAGTGGTGAGCCGTCCTCCGACATCGCGATGCCGAGCAGGAGGCGGTCCAACCCCGCACCGATGGTGTTCTGATCGACGGTCTCGAGGCCGAATCGCGAGCGGTCGCTGCGGTCGAGGCCCCATCTCGCCCCTGCCGCGTACAGCAGGTCGAAGGTCTCGGCGATGTCGTCAGGGCTCAAGCGAAAGCGTCGGGCGACCGGCGCCCTGTGCGCCAGGTCGTAAAGATCCGCCACTGTCAGCCGCCCTGTGACCGTGTCGAGAACGTGAATGAGGTGGGTGAGGAGGGGGTTCGCCTGGTCGTTGGTGGGGGAGATCACCCGGACTCGCAACCCATGACCGGGGTGGCGTGGAGCCGCATCGGCGGGCTGGCACATCCCGGCTGTAGCCAGGGGTGCAACCTCGCGGGCAGACGGCGACACCACCAAGACGTCGCGCGGTTCCAGCGTGGGATCATCCGCGAAGAGTCCGGTGAGGATTTCACGAAGGACCTCGACCTGCCGATCGAGGCCGTGGGACAGGTGGATGGCCACGGAATCATCGTCGAGGCCCTCGCGCGGTGTCGGCCGCCGATTCGCCACGATGTCGGACTGGATGGCACCCAGGACCGTTGGTATCCCTGGTTCAGCGTCGGGGGACTGTGGATGCCTGAAACAGGGGCTGTCCGCCGACATCAGATCGGTCAGCGCACTGCGCACGGCAGTGGCCTGGCGCCCGTACGACGCGACGAGGGGGTGACGAGGGCCGGGTTGTGGAGCATGCACGAGTCCCACCCACGTGGGTCGAGACTGGGCGAACGCGACCAGAAAGTCCGTCTCTCGAACGGACAGTTCGGCCGGGTTGAAGACGAACAGTCGCGTGGGCACCGTTGCAGGCAGGGCATCGCTGAGCAGCGCGATCGCCTGCCGGAGCCGCGCCACGGGATCGGGGATCTCGGTTGCCGCCTGCACCCTTCGCCATAACTCGGCCTGCCACTGTGTGGGGTCAGCATTGATCGATGGCGTCGAGGCGGATGAGCTCCACTGTTCGAGAAGAGTTGGGCGATGTGTCCAATACCGCCGGAACAGGCGCGCCACGTGTGCTGCGGTGTCGTACCAGCGCCCCGGACGCGATTCATCCCCAGGGGCCCCGAGATGATGTCCGACCAACGCGAACCAACCCTCGCCGTGAGCATCACGCATTGTGGTCAAGATGGAGGCCGTCAACCTGCGCGGAGTCCAGGGGTCGTCGTGCACGTCGATCCCGACGAGATCGCGCGTCTGCTCCTCAACGAGGCGCGACAAGGACGTGAACGTAACACCCGCGCAGATTCCGTCGGCTGAACCCGAGGCCCCCAGCCGCCGCGAAAGCTGCCCTGTCACCCAGCGGGTCATGCCCGGATTGTCGATGCAGACGATCTCGGACGCGAAGGGGTCGCTGTGTTGGTTGGAGAGTTGATCGCTGAGATCGTCTACCAACGCACGGGCGGAGGCAACGCGAACGGCCAATCCGCCGCTCGGCCGCACCGCATCCATGGCAGCCACCTTAGAGCCGACCTCTGACAGCAACGGACCGGTCCGCTGTGGGCTGATGATGGAACTGTCGGGCCGAGGACCTACATTGGCGCCATGGACGATGACCCGCAGCTGTACCTGAGCGGCCTCGATCCTCAACAGCGTCAGGTCGCCGAATCGACGGCTACACGGATCGCGGTGATCGCCGGTGCGGGCACCGGTAAGACGAGGGCCATCACCCATCGCATCGCCTACGGAATCGCCACTGGACGCGCGAGCGCTCGTGGGGTCCTCGCCGTAACCTTCACGACGAAGGCGGCCGGCGAACTGCGTGGCAGGCTGCGAGATCTCGGCTTTCCACGGATTGCGGCGCGGACTTTCCATTCGGCCGCCTTGCGGCAGGCGAGGTACTTCTGGCCGCAAGCCATGGGCAGCGAACTGCCTGACGTGCTCGCCAACCGCTTCCCTGTCATGTCGGAGGCGGCCGCCCGCTCACGCCTGTCGACAGATTCAGGCGTGCTTCGCGACCTGACGAGCGAAATCTCGTGGGCCAAGGTCAACAACGTTGCCCCGGCGGACTATCCCGACCTGGCCGCGGCGGCGGGGCGTGAGGTCGCCTCGGCGAAACCCGAGCAGATTGCAGCAGTGTTCGGGCGCTACGAGGAGGCAAAGCGGCGCCGAGGGGTCATCGACTTCGAAGACATCTTGCTGTGTGCGGCTCTGCTCTTGGCGGATCACCCGAGTGTGCGCGGGCAAATCCATGACACGTACCGGCACCTGGTGGTGGACGAGTACCAAGACGTCAACCCACTGCAGCAGCGGTTGCTCGACTTGTGGCTGGGGCCCGAAGCCGACCTGTGTGTGGTGGGTGACCCGGCGCAAACCGTGCACTCCTACGCCGGAGCGCGGGCCGAGTTCCTGACCGGATTCTCGTCGTCTCACCCGGGCGCCGAGATCATTCGGTTGGTGCGTGACTACCGCTCCACCGAGCAGGTCGTGGCGCTGGCCAACAAGATCGTGCCCAATACCGGTGTTCAGCTGGTCGCGCAGGGAGGCGTGGGTCCGGCTCCCGAGTTCGCGCAGGTGAACGGCGAACACGCCGAGGCCGCCGCTGTCGCGGACTGGATCGCCGCACGCCGAGCCGACAACGTTGCATACCGCGAGATGGCGGTCTTGTACCGGATCAACGCGCAGTCACCAGCACTGGAATCGGCGCTGGCAGAACGCTCGATCCCTTACCAGGTGCGTGATGCCGAGAGCTTTTACTCGCGCCCCGAGGTGCGGCAGGCACTGCATGATCTGTCGCGGCGAGCAAGCGAGACCGATGTCGGTCCGGCCGCCGACGAGATCCGCGCCGTGTTGCAGGCGCTCGGGTGGGCGCCCGAGGCCCCCGCCGGTGGCGGCGCGTTGCGGGAACGCTGGGAGTCCTTGTCCGCGTTGAGTGAGTTGGCACTCAGCCTTCTCGGATCCGAGGACGTCGCCCTGCGCCAGGTCGTTTCCGAACTCAATCAACGGGCCGAGGCCGAGCAGATCCCGCGCGCTGACGGCGTGACCCTGTCCACCTTCCATGCGGCCAAGGGTTTGGAGTGGGACGCGGTCGCGCTGGTCGGTGTGCAAGAGGGCTTGCTGCCGTTCGTCCTAGCGACCAGGCAGGAGCAAATCGCGGAGGAGCGTCGCCTCCTGTACGTCGGAATCACGCGTGCTCGGCGCTGGCTCAGGCTGTCGTGGTGCCGCAGCCGAAACGGGAGTCGTGGACGCTCGCGCTTCCTGACCGGCATCGACGGGACCACCAAACAGAGGTCCCGCACCACCGCCACGGCCGCAACGCCACGGAGGTCTCGCCTGTGTGTCTCCTGTGGTGAACCGCTGACGACGGGTGCCGAGCAGAAGCTGCGGCGGCACACAGGGTGCCCCGCCACGTATGACCCGCGTACCCTCGACCTCCTGATCGAATGGCGGCGTCAGGTTGCGGCCGAACAATCCGTACCCGCCTACGTGGTCTTCACCGATGCCACGTTGGTGGCGGCTGCCGAGGCCGCACCGAAAACCCGCGAAGGCTTGTTGCAGGTGCCCGGGATCGGGCGAACGAAGCTGGATCGGTACGGTGACGACGTCATGGCCATCCTGGACGCGGCCCGCGAGTGAGCCTGCATCGCCGCCGCGCAAAGAACTTTCGAAAAAACCATTTGCATCTCGAACTGCGCGGCGGGCAAACTAGTCGAGCCGTTGTCAAAAGGGGCAAGGCAGAGCGATACGAGGGGGCCCAGTGTTTTACGCAATGCGTGCGTGCTGGTCGCTGCACTCCTCGATCGAGGCGAAGCAGTTGATCGCCAAGCGACCGTTTGGTCGCTCGACGCTCCCCGAGGCGCGGACTCCCATGGCCCACACCATGTGCTGATCCCGGCGGATTGATTCCACCGCGTTCTCGGAAAAATGTCCCGAGGACGCGGTTTTTCGTGTGTTTCGGGCTCGAACTTCCAGCCAATCCAGGAGACACACATGATCGAGCAAACGATCTCGGTGTTGACGCCGGTCCGCGTGCCGTGCCACGAATGTGACCCTGATCTGTTCTTCGCCGAACTGCCCATTGATGTCGAACGCGCCAAGGCTGTCTGCGTGCCTTGCCCGTGGCGTCAGGAGTGCCTCGATGGCGCCCTCGACCGTCGCGAGCCGCACGGTGTGTGGGGCGGACAACTCGTGCAAGCGGGGACGGTCATCCCCCGCAAGCGGCCTCGGGGACGTCCGCGTAAGGATGCGGTGGCGGAAACGTCCGCCGCCTGAGGCGGTTCCCGGCGCTGACTACGGCGCCGGGAACCAGCCCGGCAAGAACTCCTCAAGGACATCGCCGAATCGGGCTCGAACGTCGAGTTGTGCCAAGACGGCGATCCCTCCGAGCCACACCCGATAGATGAGCGCGTACACGGGAGGAACGGTCAGCTTCAGCGCGATTCCGTCATTGCCGTCGACGTCGCGCACGCGCGCGAACTGTTGCTGCATCCAGGCCCGAGTGAAATGAAACTCGGGGACGGCCGCCGGCTCAAAGAACGGCGACAGATACGACAGCAGGTCCTCCGAGGCAATGTCGGCTGTCACGAAACCTTCGTCGCGCAAACCCTGTGCGACATCCGCAGCGCGGCCGTCTCGCGCCGTGCAGACCAGCCGCCCCATGGCTGGCGGGAGGCCCTCCGGCAGTTGCGCCACGAGTCCGAAATCGACCACCCCCAGGCGCCCGTCGGGGAGCACGAGGAAGTTGCCGGGGTGTGGATCGGCGTGAAGGACCCCCGATAGTTTCGGGCTGGCGAACAGGAACCGCACGTAGGAAAGCCCGATCCGGTTTCGCTCGTCAGGGCCTTGATCGGCCATGGCACTCAGGCGTTCGCCTGTCACCCAATCGCTGACCATGACGCGCCGCGTGGCGACGAGAACGTCCGGCACGAAGAACTCCGAATGCCCGGCGAACGCTTTGGCCACGCGCGCCTGGGTGTCGCCCTCCCGCGTGTAGTCGACCTCCTCCGACACACGCGCGGCAACCTCGTCGGCGAGCGCCGCGACATCGACGCCGCCTGTGAAGGGGGCAACGGCGCTGGCCATGCGGCGCAAGGCTGCAAGGTCGGTGAGTAACGCCTCCTCGGCACCGGGGTATTGAATCTTGACGGCCACCGGGCGACCCGTTGCCGCCCACACGGCCTTGTGGACCTGACCGATGGATGCGGCCGCGGCCGGGCGCTTCGAGAAGTCCGTGAACAACGACTGCCAGTCCGATCCCAGTTCGGCCCGCAGAACACCGTGAACCTTGGACTCGGGCATCGGCGGTGCGGAGTCTTGCAAGCGTTTCAGGTGCCCGCGCATGGGGGCCGCCTGGTCTTCCGGGAGGGCGGCTTCCATCAAGGACATCATCTGGCCGACCTTCATCGCGCCACCCTTGAGTTCGCCCAACACCTGGGTCATCTGGCGGGCCATGCGTTCAGCGTTGTCAGCGGCCACGACATCGGGGTCGGTCCCCGTTAGGCGTCGTCCCCATCCCCAAGCCTTACGCCCCGCACCGCTCAAGGGGATCTGAATCAGCCGAGCCCCTCGCCCGAAGGTGGAGCGGCTGATGTTCTCACGCTCGGGCGGCAAGGCTTCGTTCATGGCTTCCATTGTGCTCGGGCATCAAGGCCCGTCCGCGTTCATTTCACGGGCACAGGCATCCGCAATCGGGGTGGGGGAGCCACCGACGCGAACGCAGTCGTCCGTCCAGCATGTTCAACTCGAGGGCGGTCCCCAATGCGTCGGGGGAGTGGTGATTGGTCCAGGCAAGCACTTGGTGCGTGACGGTGGACGCCGCCCACGCGCGTAGATGCGTCGGCATGTTGACCCGCCGGGTGATGCGCTCGGCCAGACGTGTCGGCCACGATTCGTCGATCTGTGCTGCGGCAAGGTCTCCGCACCGCAAACAGGCGGTGACACCTGGGACCACGAACGGTCCAACAGCCGCTGTCGCTGCGACAAAGCCGGTGATGATGTGCGGCCGATCGGCGCGCATGAGGGCATCTGTTTCGGCACGATCGCATTCGGCGAACGCCGGAGTCAAAACACACACATCGGGGCTCTGGCGGCTGCGCTGAGAGACGAGAACCCGCTCGGCGGGTGTGCCTGCAGACAGCATCTCGTCGCGTAGTTCGTCCGCTCGCGTCCACCCCGGCGGTGCGGTGGGTGAAGACGGGTCGCCCGGATCATGCAGTGCGACGCGCATCCCGGCGTCCACGAGGTGCCGTGCCGTATCGCTTCCGAGGTCACCGCACCCGCGAACTTCGACCAGCGTGGTCGCCCGCGCAACCGATGATGCGCCGACTGCGGGCACGACTGCGAACAGCCAGTCGATCCACCGCGGATCGACATCGGTGAGCGACGCCGCCGTGGACACCGACCGAGTCCCGTCCAACAGGCGAGTCGCCCGAGCCAGCGCCGCGGGCACCGGCTCGCACCGCACGATCGAACCGTCGGCCAGTTCGATGGACAACGTGCCAGGCGGTCGCCAGGTGACGTGAACCCCGGGGGACAGCGCGGGAGTCGATACGGTCATGCGCCTCAGTCTGGCGCGGTCGCATCAACTCGGACGCGCACTGTCCACAGCGTGCTGTCCGGTAGCGGCGTGGGTGCTCACCAGCGTCAAGGCGACGACTCGTCCGACGCCGGGAGCTGTTGTGGTGCGCGAAGGCTACTTGCTCGGCAGGAACCGGTTGAGCTTGGTTCCGCAGTCGGGGCATTCGGCCTTGGCGGCCCGTCCACCCTTGGCCGTGGTCACAATCTGGCCGGTCGCCTGCTTGTGATCGCGGCACTTCACACAATAGAACTGCCCCTCGTAAGTGTCCTCAGCCACCGTTTCTCCTTCAGATAGGCTCTGAACTCCCATGATTATGGGGGTCGCGGACACTGTACGGCATTACCGCAGGGATCACCGCGTGGCGAGGGTGGTGCAAATAGACGACCCGACGCGTCAGATAGACAGCGAGGGCCCCAAGGGAGTCCGCATGCCTTCCCCTGCACGCAGCCCCCGGGGCCCTCGATTGCACGCTAGTGGGTACAGGCGTAGGCGTCAAACCGGGCTACATTGGGGCGGTGCCGGAGATTGAAGTTCGCCGAAGCCCCCGAAGGCGAAAGACGGCGAGGGCCTACGTCGAGGGGGGCCAGTACGTCGTTGAGGTACCCGCGCATCTCCGCGAGTCGGAGGTCAGCGACACGGTGACCAGGCTCGTGGAGCGGCTTGAACGCCATTCCGCGCGCCCCGACGAGTCCGAACTGGCCGACAGGGCCCACATGCTCGCAAAGGCCCATGTAGAACCCCTTGCGGGAAGGGAATTGCCCCCCTTCACGATCCGCTGGGTGTCGAACCAGCGTCGACGGTGGGGATCGTGCACGCCAGCCACCGGGACGATTCGCATCTCGGACCGGATGCGCGTCATGCCGCAATACGTGCGTGACTACGTCATCGTTCACGAACTGATCCACCTCGTCGAACCGGGCCACGGGCCGCGATTCCACGCACTGCTGGCTGCCTACCCAGACATCGACCGCGCACGTGCCTTTCTGGACGGATACGCGGCGGGCGCTGGGTGGGAACCGGCTGATGGCTGAGTTCGACGTCGGCAGGAACTTGCCGGAACGATTCCGGCGGCAGGCTGGCACGAGTACGCACCTCTACGGCGAGCTGATGCGGGCCATGGCAGACGACTTTGAACGCGGTGGGCCGGTCGCGGCCGTGTGCCGAGGCTACGAGGACGCACCGATCGGCGCCGCTATCCAGTTGCGCATCCTGGCGGCCGTCTATCGATTCGCGCTGACCGGTCAGGCCGATGAGTTGATTGCGTACTACCCGGTTCTTGGAGGTTCAGCCGATCCACGTTCCGCATGGCCCGTGTTTCGTGAGGTGATCGCCGCGCACGTTGCAGACATCCATGAAGCGTTGGCCGTCGTCCCGCAGACCAATGAGGTCGGGCGGGCTTCAGCCCTGTTGTACGGACTCGCCCACCTGCGCGGCTGGGGCGTTGCCCACGACATCGACATCTTGGAACTCGGCGCGAGCGCTGGGCTGAACCTGCTCCTCCCGCACTTCTTTTTCGCCGGTGACGGTTGGCAGTGGGGTCCGCAAGGTTCCCCGGTTCGCCTCGTGGGCGCTATCCGGGGTCCATTCTCGCCTCCAGCGGTGAACATCGGGCGCGCCGTCGGATGCGATGTGGCGCCGCTCGACGTTTCGAATGACGAGGACGCGGTGTGGCTACGGTCCTTCGTGTGGCCCTTCGATGTGGACCGCGACGCCAGGTTGATGGCGGCGATGCAGGTCGCGCGTCAGTATCCGCCCCTCGTAGAGCACGCCTCGGCCGACGACTGGCTACCGACGGCGTTGCGCTCGGCAGGCTCGCCTGTCGTTTGGCAGTCCATCACGCGGCAGTATTGGCCGCCATCAGTGGTCGCAGGCGTCGAGCGGGAACTCGTCGCTTATGGGAACGAGCACCCTTTGGCACGGGTGTGGATGGAGCACGTGCCAGGCCGCTGGGTGCCCGTCCTCGGCGTGGACGTGTGGGACGGGCACGGTGGGCATGACTCGCGGATCATCGCCACCGTGCACCCGCACGGGACGTCGGTGCGCCCCGTCGATCCCGTCAGCGAGACATCGACCTAGGAGTTGCCCGGCTCTCCGTCCAGTAGGCGGGCCAACTCTTCGTCGATGGAATCAGGCTCGCTGTTGTGCCCCTGTTCGGCATAGCCCAACGGGTCATCCAGATCTGCCGAGTTGGGTGCAAGGTCCGGGTGAGCCCATGCGTCTTCTCTGGCCTGCGGTCCGCGGGTGACGCGCACCGCCGCCCACAGATTCACGGCGTCTCTGATCCGGCGGGGCCGCAACTCGAGACCGACGAGGGCCCGGAGGACCTGTTCTGCCGGACCTCCGCTGGCCCGCCGTCGCCGAAGGACCTCCTGCAGAGCCACTGCGTTGGGCATCAGGGTGGAGACCGCTTGTGTCACCACGTCATCAACCCACCCCTCGACGAGGGCCAAGAGTGTCTCAAGCCGTCCGAGGATCTCCACCTGTTCGGAGGTCTTCTCTGGCTTGAAGAGGCGGGTGGCAAAATCGCGACCCAACGCCTCGAGTTGGGCCATGTCGGGCTGCCCGGAACCTGAAAGCTGTTCCTCGATGGCGCGCTGTAGCCCCTCGGGGTCGATCCGGATCTCCCGCGCATAGTGTTCGACGAGCGCCAGCATCTGAGGCGCCAGCCAGCCAACCGCACCGAATAGCCTCTGTCGGGCCGTCTCGTGCAGTGCGACGTACAAAAGCACATCGCTGGCGGGCTGTTCCAAGCCGCTGGAGAAGGCGGCGAGATTCGTGGGCAGCAAGGCCACCGCTGGTGTCTGCGTGACGGGCAACGTGACGTCGTTACCGCTGAGCACCTCGCACGCCACCTGACCGATGGATTGACCGACCTGGCCGCCGATCATCCCCGCGGCTGCCGTGCGCATCATCGGTTGCAGCACGTTGGCGATCGACTCGGGTTGCCCTTGGTCTTGCTGAGAGACGTCAACGAGCGCCTGGGAGATGCTGGACACGATGGGACCGACCAGCCGTTGCCAGACGTCGAACGTGTTTTCTACCCATTCGGCGCGACTCCACGCCAGGCCATCACCCGGTAGCTGCGGGAACGTCGTGACCTGGTCCAGCCACAGGTTGGCCAGAGCGACAGCATCGCGGACCTCCTGCTTTTCCCGGTCGGTAATCGACGGGTCACTGCCGTGCAATGTGACGGTCTTGCGGGCGATGTCGCGCGCGAAGCCCCAGTTCGTGCCGTCTGCCTCCGTCCCGCGCTCGGAGAAGCTCGCCATCTGCGTCGAGAACTGCTCGAGCGTTCGTTGCAGGTCCGCGAGCAACGACGTGAGATCACCCCCGCTGCCCGACCCGATTCCCAGCGCGGCCAGCAACTTGGCGAGGGCATCGTCGTCTGGGTGTTCCGCGTGGGGATCATCCTCGTCGCCATCGTCGGTGGGAGGGATTGGCTCGTCGGCCACTATGTCACTCCTTCAGTCTCGTGTTTCCATTGTTCCCCACACGGCAAGGGTGCCCACGTGCTCTGGGACGCTGCGCTAGGCTCGCCGCATGCGCACGGTGATTCCGTTGTGGAACAAGGCGGCATGCTGACCCGGCAAACGTGGGCGGCCGCTGTGTCCGCGTTGATCTTCGTCGCTATGGCCGCGGTCTTGGCCATAGCCCCCGTGCCGTTCGTGGCCTGGTCGCCCGGTGGCACCTACGACATCTTGGCGGAGGTCGACGGACAGCCGGTCATCGACGTGTCAGGTATTGAAACGTATCCGGCATCGGGCGAACTGCGCATCACGACGGTCGCGGTCACGTCGGCGAACGGACGCATCACGTTGCCAGAAGCGATGCTGTCCTACCTGCTGCCTGATCGCCAGGTGTTGCCGCGTGAAGCGGTCTATCCCGCCGGGCAGACGGCCAGCGACATTGACGCCGAAAATGCTCAAGCAATGGTCTCGTCGCAACAGAGCGCCATCGTGGCCGCTCTGCGAGCAGCTGGCGTGGCGGTTGTCGACTACCCGATGGTTTCGGTGGTCGTCAGTGGCGGGCCTGCGGAGAATCACTTGAAGCCTGGCGATCTCGTGACGGCGATCGACGGCCAGGCGGTCTCCACCGTGGCTGATCTGCGAACCCGCATCCAAGCTCACGCGGTCGGCGATTCCGTCGTCTTCAAGATCCTGCGAGATCGCAAACCCATGAGCGTCACGGTCAAGACCCAGGCATCCAACACCAGTCCGACGGGTTCGGTTGTCGGTGTTGGATGGGTCCCGGGGTACTCGTATGCGGCGAACATCTCGATCACCGTCGGTGGCGGGTCCATCGGTGGTCCGAGCGCGGGGCTGATCTTCGCGATAGGCATCTTCGACACGATCACGCCCGAGGATCTGCTTGATGGGCGGCACGTTGCCGGCACCGGTGAGATCAACACAGATGGGACCGTCGGCGGCATCGGCGGTATTCGCGAGAAGATCTCCGGTGCCGAATCAGCCGGGGCGAGCATGTTCTTCGTTCCCTCCGACAACTGCGATGACATCCGCGGGCTGTCGTCGTCGATGAAGCTGGTGAAGGTGTCCACATTGTCGGACGCCGTGGCGGCGCTGCGAACGTCCAAGAAGTCCGACGCCGATCTACCCTCGTGCGATGGCTGACGATCCACTGCAATCGGTGCTGCGCGACGTCGAAGCACACGTCGGCCGTGCGGGTTGGGACCAGCCGGCACGGCTGTTTGCCCTCGTGTCGACGCAGATGCTGATCGAATCCGAGCCGTCGGTGGCTGAGGCGCTCGGGGACAGCCCTGTTCGCGCTGACGCATTGTCGGCCGTCGAGCAGGAGAGCTTCGTCATGGGAGAGGACCTCACGGAAACGCTCACTGGCATCGCATGGGGTCCCGCGGTTTCCGGATGTGCACTAGCCATCGAGCGCACGATGGTGCCCCGCGACGTCGAGGACGAACTACCGTCCGATCCGGTGGAGGCTGGTCGCGTTGTCGCCGCCCATCCCCAGCGAATGGACCTGCGACTGGTGGTGGGCGTCCTGCGCGACGGCTCGCATCACGCGATCGGTCGACTGGCCGAACGTCCCGAAGAACTTCTGTCCGGAGCCGACATGGTTCCGGGCCTGGTGAGGGTGTTGGAACACACACTCGTCGAACACGTGGAATGAGGGAGACATCGTGACCACGACAATTCCAGAGTCTCGTCGACGCAGGGCACTCGTGCCCACACTGCTGATCGCCATGGCGCTGGTGGTCGCCTACACCATCTTCACGGCCGTGTGGACCGACAAGCTTTGGTTCGACGCGATCGGGTACACCAGCGTGTTCTCGACGCTCATCTATGCGCGCATCGGGTTGTTCCTGGCGTTCGGCGTCGTGATGGGCGGCTTCATCGCTGTCAACGTCGCCGTGGCGATGCGACTTCGCCCACGCACGCGCCGCACGGGTCCCGGTGCGGTCCTGGACCGTTATCGCGACGTCCTGGAGTCCAGGATCTGGGTCACGGTGGCCGTCCCATCTGTGATCGTCGGAGTCCTGGCGGGTGGATCGGCCGTCAGCGAAGTCGAGATGTTCTTGGCGTTCGTGAACAGCACGGACTTCGGCAAGACTGACCCGTTCTTCAACTTCGACGTGTCGTTCTACGTCTTCCAGTACCCGTGGTGGCGATTCATCACATCGTTTGCCCTCACCGCGACGATTGCCGCGCTGGTCTTGTCCTTCGGCATTCATCTCGCCACCGGCGCCATCACGTTTGCGCGGCGGGCGGACAAGTCCGCGCGCGGAGCATCGCGGGGCGCCATGATGCACATCAGCGCGCTGCTCGGTCTCTTGATGGCGTGCCTCGGTGTGGAGAACTTGTTCGATCGCTACGGCTATCTTTTGGCCGACGGGCAACTGTTCACCGGCGTGCACTACACGGATGCGCACGTCTCGATGACGGCCCACCTCATCGTCGCGATTGCGGCATTCATTACCTCGGCGCTGTTCTTCGCCAACATGTTCCTGCGGCGCTGGACGATCCCAGCGACCTCAGTCGTGTTGATGATCGTCGCCAGCTTGATCCTCTCGTTGATCTATCCCGCCATCGTGCAGACGTTCACGGTCAAGCCCAGCGAGCCTGACACGGAACGGCCGTACATCAAGGACCACATCGCAGCCACCCAGGCCGCCTACGGGATCGATGACGTCGAAATCAAGGACTATTCCGCCGTAACCGACGTCTCCGCTGGCCAGCTGAAGTCTGACGCGGAGGCGCTGCCCGGTATTCGGTTGATTGATCCGGCGGTCGTCGGTCCGACGTTTGAACAGTTGCAGCAGGTTCGCGGGTATTACTCGTTCCCCAGCGTCTTGGATGTGGATCGCTACACCATCGACGGCGTCGAGACCGATGCCGTCGTGGCGGCTCGTGAGATGGATCTCAGCGGCGTCCCCGATCCCAACTGGGCGAACATCCACACGGTCTACACCCACGGGTTCGGTCTGGTCGCCGCCTACGGCAACCGTCGGCAAGCAAACGGTGAGCCCGAGTGGATCGTGAGCGATATTCCGCCGGAGGGAGCTCTCGACGAGCATCAGGCGCGCGTCTACTTCGGCGAGAGCTCGACGACGTTCGCCATCGTCGGTCGAATGGACGGGCAGGACCCCGTGGAACTCGACACGCCAGGCGGGGGAAAGAACGGCGGCGAGCAGAACAACGTCTACGACGGCAAGGGCGGTGTGCCGATCGGGAGCCAGTTCAACCGCATCTTGTACGCCTCGAAGTTCCTCGACATGAACATCGTGCTGTCCGAACGCGTCAACGCGAACTCCAAGATCTTGTACCAGCGGACCCCGCGGGAACGCGTGGAGGCGGTCGCTCCGTGGCTGACCGTTGACTCGAATGTGTATCCCGCCATCGTGGATGGTCGCATGGTGTGGATCGTGGACGGGTACACGACAACGGCCAGCTACCCGGACAGCCAACGCGTCTCCCTGTCCGAGGTCACCAATGACTCGCAGACAGAAAGTGTCGGCTCGCAGACCGACGCGCCAGTCAACTACATCCGAAACTCCGTCAAGGCCGTCGTCGACGCGTACGACGGGACGGTTGACCTCTACGAGTGGGACGACAAGGACCCGATCCTGCAGACGTGGATGAAGGCCTTCCCGGACACCGTGAAGTCGAAGAGCGAGATCTCGGAGGACCTGCTGGAGCACTTGCGGTATCCGACCGACCTGTTCAAGGTTCAGCGCTCCTTGCTCGGCCGGTACCACGTGTCCAACCCTGATACCTGGTACAAGCAGAACGACCTGTGGACGATTCCGTCCGACCCCGTCGCGTCCGGTAGCGCCAGCGAGCCGCCGTACTACCTGTCGATCAAGTGGCCGGGGGATAAGTCGGCTGTCTTCAGTCAGACGACGGTGTTCGTGCCGAAGGGGCGGGAGAATCTGGCGGCCTACATGGCGGTCAACGCCGACGCGAGCAGCGACAGTTACGGGCATCTCAGAATCTTGAAGATGTCCGACACGAAACAGATCGACGGTCCAAGTCAAACGGCCAACGCGATCAACACGGACACGAGCGTCGCTGAGAAGTTGAGACCGTATCTGAACCAGGGATCGTCGGGGGCGATCTACGGCAACCTCCTCACGCTGCCACTGGGCGGTGGGTTGTTGTACGTGCAGCCGATCTACGCTCAGCGTTCCGGCTCGAGTGGTTCCTATCCGGCCCTACAGTTCGTCGTGGTCAGATTCGGTGAACACATTGGCATTGGCAGCACCCTCCAAGACGCGCTCAATCAAGTGTTCAAGGGTGATTCCGGCGCTAGCACCTCCGAGACTTCCGGTTCCGGATCGGGTTCATCGACGGGCACGGTCGATCAGGCAGCGGTGAACGCTGCGCTGGCGAATGCCCGAACGGCGTTCTCCGAGGCCGACGCCGCGTTGAAGGCCGGAGATCTAGCCACCTATCAGTCGAAGCTGGCCGAGGCGAAGAAACAGGTCGACGCTGCCTGGGCCGCGATGGGACACAAGTAGTAGTCACACGCCGGTGACCCGCCCGCTACGGAGCTGGGTCACCGGCGTGTCCCATGCGACGCGGAGGAGAGGTTCGCAATGGTGACGATGGATGACGTGGCAAGGATGCGGCTGTTGTCGCAGAGCTTGGTGTCTCCGCACCACGAGCCCCACGAGGCCGTGCGTCATCTCACCTGTGTTCAGGGACAGGATTTCCCGGGCTCCACGATGTCCATCGCTCTCAGAACGCGGCAACGTGCGCTGGCTGCGGTTCATCGGGCCTATGACGAGGGGCTCATCGTCCGCAGTTGGGTGATGCGCGGCACCTTGTTCGTCGTTGTCGCGGAGGACCTGGGGTGGATGCTGGCGTTGACCGGCGCGAGGGTTCTGCGTCAAAGCGAGAGACGGCGCACAGAACTGGGTCTCGACGGTCCGACCCTCGATCGCGCCGAACACATCGCTCGTGCAGTGCTCGAGGATCGGCCAGCGCCGCGCACGGGCCTGCTGGACCAGTGGAGCCAAGCAGGAATCTCGGTGGCCGACGGACGCGGGTACCACCTGCTGTTCTTCCTCGCCGTGCGCGGCATCGTGTGCCAAGGCCCGATGGCGGGGCGCGAACAGCAGTACGTGTTGTCGGATCAGTGGATCGGTAATCCTCGCCGACTCGACGGACACGAGGCCATCGGCGAGTGGTTCTCCCGCTACGTGCGCAGCCATGGTCCGGTCCCGGTGGACGACTTCACGTGGTGGACCAAACTCCCCAAGCGCGAGGTGATGGCAGTGCTACCCGAGCATCGCGATCTCCTGGAAGTGCTCACCGTCGACGGAGTTGAGCATTGGGTAGACCCGACGGTGACCCAGCTGTACAGCCAGAACAAGCGGGCGACGAGTGCGACGTTGCTCCTGCCGGGGTTCGATGAGCTCGTGTTGGGGTACGGCGATCGTCGGGCGGTTCTGACCCGTGAGCAAGAGGCCCGGGTCGTTCCAGGCGGCAACGGCATGTTTCGATCCACGTTGACTCGCGGGGGGCGCGGCCTTGGGACGTGGCGTCGTCCGCCCCGCGGCGCAGTTGTCGCGGTTGAACCGTTCGCAGACGCTCTCCCCGGGCCCGTCGAGCGCTCCCTACCAAGGCTGAGCGCGGCCCTTCCCCAGTAGGGAGGTGGGCCGACCCTCAGACCACTGGCGCGTCCGCCGACTGGATCACGGGAGCAAACCCTGCGTCCGTCAACGGGCCGGACAGTTCGGCCGCCGATCCCACCACGGCCAGCGACAAGGCGTCGGGATCGATCACATCGCGGTACGCGGCCAAGGCGTCTTCGGGAGTCACCGCGCGATAGCGCTGCAGCATCGCGTCGATGTCCTCAGGGCCCAAACCGGCTCCCACCATCGTGGAGACCTCACCGACCACACCGGCGGCCGTGGCAAAGCGCAGCGCGCTACTGCCGGAGAAGTAGTCGATCGCCTGGTTGACCTCGGTGGGCGTGAATGATTCGACGCGCAACAGGCGGACCGCCTCCTTGATCGCCGCCCCAGTGACCTCCGTTCGGAAGGAGCCGCGCACGGCGAACGTGCCTCCCTGACGCAGGGGGCGCTGGGCCAGGCTCACCCCGTACGTGTAGCCAAGCTCCTCGCGCAGCACCTTGTTGAGCCTGCTGAGGAACTCGCCTCCCACGATGTGCGTGGCGATCCGCAGGGGCGCCCAACGAGGGTCGTGGCGATCGATGGAGAATCCGCCGAGCCTGACGTCGGCGTGCACCGAGCCCGGGCGGTCCACCAGCACCGTCCCTCCGGGACCCGGTTGCGAGGACGCGGTCTCGTTCGGTGTCTGGGCACTTGTCCAATGACCGAAGTGTCGATCGATGATCGGCAGGGGTGCGTCGGCGAATGCTCCGGCGAGGATCACCGTGGCATTGGATGGGGCATAGGCCTGTGCGTGGTAGCGAAGGACGTCATCGCGCGAGATCGTTGCGACGGTGCTGACGGACCCGCCCGCCAACCGCGCCGCACGTGACTCGTCGTCAATCACGAGGTGGCGAAACGCCACTTCTGCCCGCTGGGCCGGGAAGGCGGCTACACGATCGAGTTCCGCCAGCCGCAGGCTGCGGTGGCGCTCGACATCGGCCTCTGCGAACGCCGGTGTCATGAGGGCCTCGGCCAACAGCCCTACCGCCGGTTCGAGCCGTGACAGCGGGACGCTCAGAAAGATGGCGCTGTGGTCCTGACCGACGTGTCCGTCGAGGCTCCCGCCGATCGCCTCCAGAGCCTCACCAAACGATTCGCCAGGGTGCTCGGCCGTGCCCTCGTCCAGCGTGCGCTGGACAAGGGTCGCGACGCCTTCACGCAGGCGCGGTTCGGCGGACAGGGGTGCCTGGATCGTGACGCCGACTGCGGCGAGGTGTTGACCGGGACGGTCGTAGGCCAAGACGCGCAGGCCATTGGACAGTCGCGCCTCCGAGGCCACGGGGAACGGCCACGCTTGAGGTCTGTCGATGGTGGGCCGGGTCGTCATGCGTCCTCCCCGCGGTAGTGCAGAATCGCCGCGCTCTCGGGGCGAAGCCAGTGGTCGATGGCCTGCGTGACGTCCGCGGCGTCGATGGCCTGTACGGTCGCTAGGCGGGTGTTGATAAGACCAGGGTCCGCCTGCAGCGTCGCCAGCTCGCCGAGGCGGTCCGCACGGTCGTCAACGGAGGACAGTTCGGAAAGCCAGTCGCGCTCAATGGCGGCTAGGGCGCGGACATGTTCCTCAGGCGTGATGCCGGCGGACAACGAACCGATCTCGTCCAGCAGCAGGGCGGACAACGCTTCGGCGGAAACCCCCGGCAGGCCCAGGGCATAGGCGAAACCGAGCGAGTTTCCCCCCGCCAACTCCATGAGTGAGGACCCGGCGGACGCAGCCACGCCCTCCGTACGCACCAGGCGACGGTGGAGGCGAGACGTCTGTCCACCACCCAGTGCGCCGAGGGCGAAACGCAGCGCTTCCACGTCCTGTCGGCCGCTGGCGGGCAGGCGCCACACGGCGTAGGCGGCATCGGCCGGTACCCGTCCACGGGCCTCCACGGGCGCCGTCGCCGTCAGCGGTGCCAGGGGGGTCGGTACGACCCGCGGGGGGCGGCCTCGTGGCGCTAACCCCCCGAAGTACCGCTCGGCGGCGGCCAGCCCGCCTTCGGGTGTGATGTCCCCGACAAGCGTGAGAACCGCAGTGTCCGGGCCGTAGTGGGTCTCGAAGAAGTCTGCCGCGCTAGCCACGGTGACGGCGTCGAGATCCGGTGGAGAACCGATTGTCGTATGGCCATAGGGATGGTCGGGTGGGAACGCCATCTGCACGATGTGCTCAAGCACATCCCCGTAGGGTGCGTTGTCGTAGCGCTGGCGTCGTTCGGACATGACCACCTCGCGTTGGTTCGCGAGGTTTTCTGGAGTGAGGTGATCGCCGACCGTCCCGAGTCGATCAGCCTCCAACCACAAGGCGAGCTCCACCGCGCTGGCGGGGATCGTCTCGAAGTAGTTCGTGCGGTCGAACCATGTGGTCGCGTTGACCTGCCCACCCACCGACTGCATGAGTTGCAGGTGTTCACCCTTGCCGGTGTGGGCAGACCCTTCAAACATCAAGTGCTCGAACAGATGAGCCAAACCCCATTGCCCCACCCGTTCGTCGCGGGAACCCACGTCGTACCAAAGGTTCACCGCGACGACGGGTGCGCAATGATCGGGGCTGACCGTGACGCGCAGGCCGTTGTCGAGTCGGAACTCGTGAACGGGGTAAGCGATCTCGGTGCCGACGGCGGGGGAGAAGCTCATGCGCCCCACGATGCCAGACCCGCGGACATTACCGTGTCAGGTAACGGTCGTCGCCGGTCATGGCGGCCAGCATCCGCCGACGCGAGGTGGCCTCGTCGTGACGGCTCTGCCGTTCGAGGGTACGGGCGAGCAAGAGGCCCACGTAGACATTTGTCGGATCCTCTTCGAGGATTGCCCGACTCTCCTTCTCCGCTAGTGGGAGCGCTGCTGTGTGGTAATAGGCCCGCGCCAGGTACTCGCGGACGGCGTGGTTCTTGGGCTCGATCTCACGCAGTTCGCTGAATTGGCGGATCGCGCCGCGGTAGTTGCGCCGGTCGAAGGCCTCGACGGCGCGCTTGTAGGTGAAATGCGTTAGGGACATGAGCATCCTCAAGGGTCTCGATGTGTCGCCGTTCCCTGGTGGCCTCGCCGTGACGAGCGGGCGGGAACGACCACTGCCAAACGCCAGCCCGGGTGCCAAGTATTCCCGGGGGCACTCGCGGAGGACGGGAATACAACTCAAGAGATTGAATGTTAAACTAGCGAACGTGACCCAGAGGAGTTGACATGCAGTTCGGAATCTTCAGCGTCGGCGACGTGACCACCGATCCGACGACCGGTCGAACGCCAACAGAGCACGAGCGCATCACCGCACAGATAGAGATTGCCAAGAAGGCCGATGAGGTGGGCCTTGATGTCGTGGCGGTCGGACAACACCACAACCCGCCGTTCGTCGCTTCGTCACCCACGACGACGATGGCGTGGATCGCGGCGCAGACTTCGCGCGTGATCGTCTCCACAGCAACGACGTTGATCACCACGACCGATCCTGTCCGGCTCGCCGAGGACTACGGAACTTTGCAGCACCTCACCGAGGGGCGGATGGACCTGATGCTCGGACGGGGAAACACCGGACCGGTGTACCCGTGGTTCGGCAAGGACATCCGCGATGGGTTGGCGCTGGCCGTCGAGAACTATGACCTGCTGCACAGGCTGTGGCGCGAGGACGTCGTCGACTGGGAGGGCAAGTTCCGCACCGCCCTGCACGGTTTCACGTCCACCCCACGGCCGCTCGATGGCGTCGCACCGTTCGTGTGGCACGGATCTATTCGCAGCCCCGAGATTGCCGAACAGGCTGCCTACTACGGTGATGGGTTCTTCCACAACCACATCTTCTGGCCGCCGGAGCACACCAAGGCGATGGTGTCCCTGTACCGGCGCAGGTTCGAGCACTACGGTCACGGATCGGCCGACCAGGCAATCGTGGGGTTGGGCGGACAGGTCTTCATGCGTGCCAACAGCCAAGACGCGATCCGAGAGTTCCGGCCCTACTTCGACCACGCGCCCGTGTACGGAGGGTCCATGCCCTTGGAGGATTTCGCCCGCGAAACCCCGCTGACGGTCGGCTCCCCGGAACAGGTGATCGAGCGCACTCTCGGTTTCCGCGATTACGTGGGTGACTACCAGCGGCAACTGTTCCTGATCGATCACGCGGGACTGCCCCTCAAGACCGTCCTGGAGCAGTTGGACATCTTGGGTGAACAGGTCGTGCCCGTTTTGCGACGCGAGTTCGCCGCCTTGAAGCCAGCTCACGTGCCCGACGCTCCTACGCATGCGTCGCTCGTGAAGTCTGCCGGAGACTCGCAGGGTCCCCGGGTCAGCAGTGAGCAGGTTGATGCGTGGACCGGAACGCGCGCGGAGGAGCAGAACGCCGCCCTCGCTCGGTGACGCGAAACCGGGTCGGTGAGTCTCGTTAAGGTTGCGTCGTGTCCTCGACTCACGCTTCCAACGGGCTCGCCGACCGCACGTTCGACGGCGTCATTTTCGACATGGACGAAACCCTGGTGAACTCCCAGCCAGCGATCGAACGGGCGTGGACCACGTGGGCGATGCACTACAAGATCCCCCGGGAAGCCTTCGCCAACATGAGCGGACGCCCGGCCGACGCCATTGTGCAAAGAATCTTGCCGGAGTCGCTGTGGCAGGAGGCGATGGACTGGATCCTCGACCTGGAGATCCACGACACCGACGGGATCGAGCCCATGCCGGGTGCGGCCCGAGCCTTGGCCACCTTGCCGTTGGACAAGGTGGCCATCGCCACCTCTGCCGTCGAGGAACTCATGTTGGCCCGACTGCACTCTGCCGGTCTGCCCACGCCGACGGTCCTGGTGTCGCGTCGTCTCGTCACCCGCGGCAAGCCCGCCCCCGACAGCTTTCTTTTGGCCGCCCAGTTGCTGGGCATCGACCCGTCGCGGGCTTTAGTGGTGGAGGACGCTGAGGCTGGCATCGATGCGGCGCGGACCGCAGGCATGGCGTCGTTGGCCGTGTCGACAACGACGCCGCGCGAACGGCTGCGCGCAGACGCGGTCGTGGGGACGCTTGCCGACGTGGGCTGGGATGTGACTCCTCACGGCATCGTGGTCGCCCTGCCGGACGGCGAACTGGCGTCGCACGGGTGAGCCGCCCCGCGCCGGTCACGTCGGTCAGGCTACGGTACTGGCATGGGAAGTGGGATGCTCATCATCGGGCTCATTCTGTTCGGCATGGTCGTCGGTGCCGCTGCGCAACTCGTCCTCGGGCGGTCGGCGAAGCGTCTGGACTGGACCATGGCGTTCGTGAGCGGGCTGGCCGGGTCGTTTGTCGGCGGATTGCTCTTGAGCTTGCTGAGCGGTGACGGGTTGGAATTGCGCCCGTCCGGACTGATCGGGTCATTCGTCGGAGCGCTCATCGTCACGGGCATCTGGCAGTGGTGGCGGCGCCGCGCGGCTCGGGCCGCCAAGCACAGCAAGTGATCGTCGCTGAGCTACGACTCGATCGACGGCTCGAACCCAAGGAGGATGGCCGCATCGCACGCCCTGGCTAGCCCGCTGGCTTCCAGATAGCGACGAGGATCAACACGCAGATGATCTCATTGAGCACCCACGAGTAGTTCGTGATGATCTGGCGAATCTTCGCCAGGATCGGTGCGGCGCGTTCACCGAGCAGCAGCACGATCCCCAGCGGAATGAGCAACAGCAGGCATGTCACCACCACGAACAAGATGAAGACCAGCAGCGGGTTGTCCACAGTGGGGAGGGCGGCGCCGACGCCGATGTTGGTTAGCAAGTCTGTCGGGAAGAGGCTGAGCAGCAGCAATCCGGCGACAAATGTGCCGCTCCGCTTGCGGTCCTTGCGCGATTCTTTCTCCGCCGAGTGACGCTTCACGAACGAACTGATCATCGCGCCGACGAGGGCGATGGTGAGTGCCCAGTCCGCGAAGCGGGGGAGTTCCAGGTCTTTTGTCACGGTGAAGCCCGTGAAGTACGTCAGCCCCACGACGATCGTCATGCCAACGATGGCCCCCGCGATGTACTTGAGGGTTTCTCTGACAGCGTTCTTGGCGGCAGCCAGGATGACGGCCGTGATGATCTGTGGGCCGGTGATCATGACGATCGACAACGGGAGAATGCGCACCAGTGCGTCTGCCAAGGTCATGCTGTCCTCCGCTGTCCGTTCGACGCTCCGCGACGTGCACAGACCGACGCGACAATGCCTACGAGCGAGCCGCGAGGATCGATGTCTGTTTGCAGCCAGGGTCCCACAACCACGTCGCCTGCCGGGGCGTTTTGTCGGGGTGGACGGTGCCGGACAAGTGCCGGCCGAAGCACGTTGGGTGCCGGAATCAGGTCGATGGCCACCGCGGCAGTCGTCGGAGGAGAGTGGCCATCGCTCAACAGCATTCAAGGCCCGGAGATCGAGGATCTCCGGGCCTTGAAATTCGTAGAGGCGGGACACCCGCGTGAGTGGGAGGCCGCGAGCCGCGCCGCCGAAAACGGCTTGGATCACGCTACCGACGTCATCGCTCGTCGGTCAGCCGCACAGGCTGGTCCCGCCCTGGCCGCGCACGGATTCTGAGGTGGTCATCATGGATGTCACCTACCGCCGCCGCCAAACGGACAGCCGCCTCGAACGGGTGCTCGTCCTGCTCGTTCGGGGCCGAACAGGGAGCAGCCCTGCCGCCAGAATCGACTTCACTCTCGGAGCCGACGTGGAGTTCGGACCCTCCTGAAGGCAAAAGCCAACCATGCCTACAAGTCAACCGAAGTCATTGCGACGCTGTTGCGCATCTCCCGTGCCCAATCCCAGGCGGAGCTGGGGTTCCTGATCAGGTACTTGCGCCGGTTGTCGTCCTTCGGCAGCTCAGTCAACAGGCCGGTCGCGATGAGGCTCCTCAGCGCCACCTGCACGTTGCTTGTCGAGATGTTGAGGGCCTTCGCCAGGTCGGTCAAGGTAACGAGTCCGTCCTCGGAATCTGCGACGGCCAGCATGACCTCAAGTCGATAGGTCTGCCCGAAGGCGGCGCGCGAGAGCGCCCTCAGTCCCACGGCAGAAGCGTTCACGGTGGTAGTTTACGAGAAACGTGTTACGCGATTCACGTAACGTGGTGGAGGGTGTTGCTGATGCGAACAAGGACCGGGATTGAGTGGACCGAGGTAACTTGGAACCCGACGACCGGCTGTGACCGGATCAGTGAAGGATGCGACAACTGCTACGCGATCGCGATGGCAAAGAGGCTGAAGGCGATGGGCTCTGAGCGGTACCAGGTTGACGGCGACCCGCGCACGTCCGGACCGGGGTTCGCGCTAACCATCCATCCTGATGCGCTCGCACAGCCGTTCCGCTGGGGCGGAAGCCGTTTGGTGTTTGTGAACTCGATGAGTGACCTCTTCCATGGCAAGGTTCCGCTGGCGTTCGTTCGAGAGGTCTTCGACGTCATAGCAGCGACGCCACAGCACACCTATCAACTCTTGACCAAGCGCTCGTCCCGGTTGCCCAAGTTGGCCGACAAGCTCGATTGGCCCGACAACCTCTGGCTAGGCGTCAGCGTCGAGAACGCCGACCACCTGTACCGCGTCGATCACCTCCGCGAGGTAGCGGCTTCGGTTCGGTTCCTGTCGTGCGAGCCGCTGCTTGGCCCACTGACCGACTTGAACCTCGACCGTATCGGCTGGGTCATCACGGGCGGCGAATCCGGCCCGCGGGCACGGCCGCTCGATCCGGACTGGGTGCGTGAGATCCGCGACAACTGCGTCGACTCGGGCGTGCCATTCTTCCACAAGCAGTGGGGTGGCCGGACGCCGAAGGAACAGGGTCGACATCTCGATGGTGCCGTGTGGGACGAGATGCCCAAGCTCGTCACCGCTTGACGATGACCTGCTTCCACAGATCCTTCTTCTTGTCCCGCTGGTGAACGACGCGTTCTGCCGCAAGCTGGTCCCATGCGCTGAGAATCGTCGACTCCCCAGCCAGCGATAGGGTCGACCCGAGGATTTGAACGACGGTGTGCCCGACGGGCACCTGAGTCGACGTCTCGAGAATTGCACGAATGTTGGCGGTGACCACTTCGCGGTTCTCAGCCGCCAAGGCGGCCTCAGCTTCCTTCGCCCTGGCTGCGCTGTCCTCGCGGATGAGGTTGTCCATGTCCGGGAGCATTCCCTGACTGTCATCCTTGGGTAAGCAATCGTCGAGGTCCTGCTGCCGGTAGGCGTCACGCCACTTCTTCGATGCCCTTGCCGAGGCGTCGGCAAACTTGTAGCCCGCCGCGGCGTGCCTGTAGAAGAGGGTGAAGAGGAACAGGGGCGCTCCGTTTGCACGCCGTCGGATCGGCACCGAGATCGAAAGGGCTCCGGTCTGCTCCGTCACCTGGGCGGCGTAGTCCTGTACCACGGCGGCAGCGGCGTCCACTGCGGAACCGGTCTGTTCGCGGACGTCGACGAACCGCTGGCGCCACCAATCGCCCCCGAAGAATCGGTCGGCCTTCTCAACGCCTTGAGTCTGCCCGGCGAGGTGAGGCTTGACTTCCGCCGACCCACTCTGACCGCGATGCAAGTAGCCGCCGTGACGTGTGATCGCCTCCAGGTTGATGTTGAGCAGCACCTCAGATGGTGGTTGTTGGCGGGCGAGCAGGGTGCCGGTCATCAACTCTCGGTCCATCGAAACGCCGAACGGGTCGAGCAGGGTGAGGACTGGACTGGTGCCAACCGCTTCCCACGCCTTCGGCAGCTGGTCGGCGACCTCTCCACCCAACAGCAGTGCTTGGCGACCCCGATCCTGGAAAGGCTTGACGTTTCCCTGAAGCTGCTTGAGGTAGACGGGATTCTGCTCGATGAACGCGCACCGGATGTCCCGGGGAGACCTCCAACGGGATTCCCTTTCAGCGATCTCAAGTGCCACAATCGGCGACCCGTTGACGCGTTCTCCCTCAGTGTCCGCTTCGTAGGCGCCGGGGCCGGCGTAGCCGTCGATCAACCAGACCGGTCCGGACGTCCTGGCGCTGACCATGGCTGAGAAGACACAGAAGTATTCGCCCAAGACGGCGTGCTTGAGCACCGCAGCGGGCTTCTTCCTCTGGAAGAAGGAGTCGTTAGCCGCCATGAAGGTCTCCGGGCAAGCACCACCGGGTCACGGTCGTGACCGGCGCTTCTATCTTCTCTCGGCTATTCCGGCATTTCGGTTGACTCGCCGAAGCGGCGGCTTCATGGACCATCAGGGTCCGTCATATGCGGTGAATGCCAGGGGGTCCGCCAATGCGGCACGGAGCACCCATTTTGACACCCAAGCGGTCTCGATGCGTAGGTCGCACCCTTCCTTAAGCCGCCCACGAGCGGCGGGTGTGGTAGCGGAAGTTGCGGCGATGGTCGGCGTGCTTGGCTATTGCCTCGCCAAGGACGCCGAGGCAATGGGCGACGTTGATCAGTTCCGACAAGGTCCACACTGGTCGTGCGGCATCGCCGTCTCCCGCATCGAAGTCCAGCGTCTGTTCGTCGCCCAGCACGCCGCAGCGCTTCATCGCCCGAGTGATCGCGGTGTCGATGACGCTATCGTCATCACCCAACGCGTGCAGCCCGCTTGCGAGCAGTTCGCGTTGAGACCGGGTGAGAACGACCCCCACTCGGGGCCAATCGCGTCCCTTGTCCTGCTTTACGGTCAGGCCAGGAATGAGGGCCCCTGCGTGAGTCGAATTGAAAGTGCCTCTACATCGGACACTCGCGCGAGCTCGTCGCGGCCGTGGAGGCGATTGGGCCTGCGTGGCGCACCCACGCCTGAGCGGGATCTCGCCGTTGCCCGGCTTCTCCCAGCACCGCTTTCGCCAGCTTGTTGGTGAGCGGACCTGCGAACCTGATCGGCAGGTAGTGGTCGGCGTAGTCTGGGAGGTCCGCGGCGGACGCGGGCTTGTTGGGCGCAATCAGTTTCCCCTCCCTGTCGAAGCTGGGGTTGACGGTCGTTGCCTCAATCGCGAACGCACTTTCGAGGCTACGGCCAATGAAGTCCGGGCTGGATGACCCCGTAGCCGAGGGAAACCAAAGTTCCCCAGTGATTCAGCTCCCACACCCGTGCATCACACCCGTGCATCGAAGCCGCTGCTCTGGAATTGCTCGACAAAGTTCCTATCGCGATCCTCGTACCAGCGCATGATCACGTTGATGAGGTCGCGTGCAGATGTCTGGCCTCTCTCTGAGTTCATGAAGGCTGGCGAAGACCCCCACTTCGACGAGGAGTCGACAACAGGAGGAAGGCCCGGGCGGAAGAGCGTCGCCGCCGCATCGCGGAGAACAAGCGGCGTCGCGAGGAAAAGACCGCCAACCACAAGCGCTCGACCCCATCCTTCAACCTGAAGTAGGCTGAGATTGACGGCTGGTCGTAGAAGAACGACGTCGGGCAGATCGCCCGTGAGATCAAGCCCGACGACCGAGCGCTCTGCCTCCGCGTGCTTGACGAGACCATGGTATTCGCCGAGACTGTCGGCCTCGCCAAGGGGTAGCGCTTAGCTGCCCGCCCCTGGCAGTGGATGCTTTCGCTCAGTCGGCTCCGGTTCAAGAACGGCTGTGTCACCCGCGAACATCTGGAACAGTTCAGCCAGAAGCTTCGGATTCGATTCCAACAACAGGCCGATCTGGCTCTCCACCTCGGCAGGGGATACTTGCTCCAGCGTCGCCCAACCCACCGTTTCGTCCGCATCCACGATGCGAGCGCTGAGCAATAAGCGGACCTGTTTGTCACTAAACGCCTTGGCAAGCACAGCGGCCATGAGCCTCTGCTGCGCGTCAGTCGATGTCATGGTTGGGGCCTCGACTTCAGTCGACGTGCTGGTTGGTCCCATCACAAAGACTCGGGTCTCCTCTTCAACTACGTCGGGAAGAACCGCGTCGACCTTGCGGCCCTTTCGGCTCGATGGATCTTTGAGTGACCGCATGGCAGGCAACGCGCTCTCGCTCCACCACCGCTTCGCGTGGGGCTTCAGTTCAGCGAAGCCTGCCTTGATCATCCGTACCGTGATCTCGGCCAGCACGTCGTCGATCATTTGGGCGAACGGTGAAATCTCCTGCCGCCGCCTCCGCAGAGACGAGTAATCGTCGTCATACGACGGCGATGGGGACGAGTCGTAGGAGTCGTCAATCGCATCATCGTCACCCGGAATGAACTCCGCCTGGCCGGCCAAGTGGCCGCCTTCATCGCGCAGAGTGGCGCGCCAAGCCTCGGGGTCCTCACGAGACTGGTCGGGCGTGGTGCCCTTCCTGTACTTGAAGGTCCCCCTGACGTATTCGAACTCGTCGTCGCTGGCGGCCACGTAATCAACTGTACGGGTCGACTCCGACTGTTTCCGGCGGACGCCGGTGCGCGGCGCCAGCACCTGTCGTCCGCGATGGGGATGTTGTCCTTGTAGCAACTCGGCTTCGACGACCCACCCATCTGCGTCATGCCCTTGTCCATCCACAAGGGAAAGGGTGTGGTTGTTGTTTTCGCGACGTGCCAGGTCAGACCACCTCGTCCAGGTTCTTCATCGGCGCGACTGGCCTTCGGAGCCAAGGCTTGGAGAATCACCGCGGTCGCTGGGTCCACCTTCTCGTCCGACCACACGCGGGCCACGACCGGCCAGATGCCAGTCGTGCAAGGTCCGCGTGGGGACATTGAGGTACTCGGAGAGTGACCCGATCAAGATCAGCGGCGCGAGGCCGCTCAAGGTGGGTGTCGTGCTGTCGATGCCAAGCAGGTGTGCCAGCCAGACCGTGCGACTCCGTAGCCGGTTCGCCGAACAGCCCGCGCAGTGGCTTCTGGACGGGGTTTCTTGGACCCTAAGTGGACATGCGATCAAGTCCCAAAAACCTATCAGGCGCGGAACCCGCAGGTTCCGCGCCTGAGCTTTGTAGCGGGGGTAGGATTTGAACCTACGACCTCTGGGTTATGAGCCCAGCGAGCTACCGAGCTGCTCCACCCCGCGCCAACCCGTTGAACTATACCGGGTGAGGGTGGACCGTCCAAATCGATCTGCCCTCAAAGCGAGACCCCCGCGAGTGGCGGGGGTCGAAATATCACGCGTTGGGGCGCTTCCCGTGGTTCGCACGTGACTTGCGACGTGCCCGGCGCTTGCGTCCGCCTTTGCCCATGGTTCCTCCTCAGTGTTGACGCAGTTGACCATTGTGTCATGAAACTCGGCGAGCTTGCGAACGGTCGCAGGGCGCACGCGCCCCGCCCGACTAAGCTTGCGGACTGTGCCGACAACTTCCCAGGTGATCGCTGACCACACGAATCTCGATGCCCAAGAGATCGCCACCTTGGAACAGCTCATCGAGGAATGGGGCCTGTTGGCCGACCTCGCCTTCTCGGACCTGATCTTGTGGGTGCCGGACGTCGACGACAACGTGTTCTGGGCCGCGGCGCAGCAGCGCCCCAATACGGGCCCCACTGCGTTGGAGGACGACGTTGTCGGTGAGGACATCTTTTACGAGCCCGAGCACCTGGTGACTGAGGCGTACTTGAGCCGCAGCATCAGCCGCATTTCTGGAAACAAGCTCAACGCTGGCATCCCTGTGGACGTCGCTGCGATCCCCGTACAGCGCCAGGGCCGGTGCATCGGTGTCGTGGAGATTCACACGAATCGGATGGGCGTGCGGGCGCCGGGAGCCCTGGAGGACGCCTACCTCGACGCGGCGAACCTGCTGGAGTCGATGGTCTTCCGCGGTCAGTACCCCATGGGCGGCGACCGGACAGTCCCATGGTTGTCCCCCCGAGTGGGTGACGGCATGATTCGCGTCGACAAGCGCGGGTTCATCACGTTCGCCAGTCCCAACGCCCTCAGCGCCTTCCGGCACCTGGGGCTGAGCGGCGACCTGGAGGGCGAGGAACTCAAGAGCGTCCTGTATGAGTTGCTGCCCGATCGAGACATCGCCGCTCTACAGCGGCCACAAGCCCGATCGGTGTCACTAGCCGCCCGGGAGATAGACCTGGACGCGGACAATGGCATCTGCCTGCGGCTGCGCAGCTTGCCGATCACCGATGAACTCGGATCCGCAGGCCTGCTCCTGTTCGTCCGCGATGTCTCGGAGTTGCGGCGCCGAGAGCGACAGCTGGTGACCAAGGACGCGACCATTCGGGAGATTCACCACCGCGTCAAGAACAACCTGCAAACCGTCGCGGCTCTGCTGCGACTGCAGAGCCGACGCATCCAGTCGCCACCCGCGAAGGAGGCGCTGCAAGACGCCATGAAGCGCGTCCAGTCGATCGCGATCGTCCACGAGATCTTGTCCCAACAGTTCGACGGCGAGGTGTACTTCGACGAGATCGCGGACAGGTTGCTGCGCATGGTGGCTGAGGCGGCCGTCGTCGGCAACAGCGTGAGCGTCAAACGCGAGGGTACCTTCGGCAAGGTGCCGGCAGACGTGGCGACGAACCTCTCCCTGGTGCTCACCGAACTGTGTCAGAACGCCGTCGAACACGGCTTTCCCGGTCGACGTGGGCAGGTGTTGGTGGAACCCGTCCATGAGAAGTCGGAACTCGTCGTCGAGGTGTCGAACGATGGTTTGCCGCTCCCGCCCGATTTCGACGTGATGCGCACCGAATCGCTCGGCCTGTCGATCGTGGTGACCCTCCTGCACGACATGGGGGGGTCGTTCACGCTGGAGACGCCCCCGGGGCGTTGGACGGTGGCCACAGTGCGTGTTCCACTCGACCGCGCACGGTAGGCGTATGGCTCACCGATAGGAGAGCGCAGCCGCCGTATCGAACATGGTGTCTTGCCACCGCCGTGGATCCCACTGCAAGACGCGGCGGGCCTTTTCTGAGGAGGCCTCGCGCTTTTGTCCGAGGAGGGGAACCAGGTCGTGGATCTGTGTGTTGAACCGCCCCACGAATCGGACCACCGGGTCGGGTGCCCTGCGCGTCGGGACCTTCCGTCCAGCTCCCTTCAACTTGGTGTGAAGGAGACGAGCGATGTCCACCATCGAGATGGGCGCGCTGCCCGTCGCGATGAAACGTTGGCCGACCGCGTCGGCGGATGCGGCTGCTCGCAGGTGAAGGTCGACGACGTCGCGAACGTCGACGATTCCGAACCACAGGTTCGGAACCAACGGGGGATTGCCGTCCAGGAGCGACTGGATCAGGCCCAGCGACGAAACGGGTTGCCCGTCCAAAGGCGGGCCAAAGATCCCGGTCGGGTTGACCGTGGTGAACTCAAGGGCAGGGGTTGAGCCAACGAAATCCCACGCTGCACGCTCAGCGAGGGCCTTGGACTTGACGTACGCGCTCATCGGCTCGCCGTCGACGTCGGTCCAGTCCTCCTCGGTGAACGGGCCTACGTGGCCGGGATGCCCGTAGTAGACCGCTGCGCACGATGATGTGTAGACGACCCTGCGCACCCCAGCCTCGCGGGCTGCACGCAGGACGCGCAGGACGCCGCCGACGGCGGGCTCGATCACTTCGGCTTCGTTACGTGTTGCGGTCAGGGGTGATGCCACGTGATGAACGACCTCGCATCCGTCGACGGCGTCCTGCCAGCCGTCGTCCGTGTTCAGGTCTGCCTGCACCACCTCCAGCGAGTTGCCTGGGTTGACGTGGCGTGCGATGCGGCGGCGAAGCTCGCCTTGCTTGGCGGTGTTGCGCAGCGTGGTTCGGACCCGGCGTCCGAGCTGGAGGAGTTCAACAATCGCATGCCCGGCAACGAATCCGGAGCCCCCGGTCACCAGAACAGGAGCGTCACTTCTCGGACGGGATTCTGCCTTCACTGCCTCTCCTCGGTGCGGTGGCGGAATGTCCGCCCTGCGCGGAGTTCAGTATCGATCAGTGCAAAAGGCCTAGGCACGGACTCGAGAACGAGCGGCGCGACGGCGCAACGCCCGGCGCTCGTCCTCACTCATGCCGCCCCACACTCCGTGGTCTTGACCCGCGTCCAAGGCCCATTGGAGGCATGGCTCGCGCACCGGGCACACCCGGCAAACCTTCTTTGCTTCGGCGATCTGCATCAGCGCCGGACCCGTGTTCCCCACGGGGAAGAACAGTTCGGGGTCCTCGTTGAGGCAGGCCGCCTCGTGGCGCCAATCCATTCGATAATCACTTCCTACCTAGGGGAGGCCCTCACATCAGACATCCGGTCTTCGATCATGCCAACACGAGACGCACTTTTCCAGAGATGTACTGTGTTGTGACTGCACGACGAGACCGAATCGTGTCTGTCCGCGCAACGCTCATGGCACATAGGCTGAACGCGTGAAGTCTACGTCTCGACGCCGTCCTTGGGGAGTGGTTGTCGCCTGCGTTCTCGCTGGGCTAACAGGGCTTGCGCTCACCGTTCTCGGTGTGCTGTCGGCCTTCTCGGGACACGGGACCTTCAGCGGTGGCGTTGCTGGGATGCTGATTGTCTACGGTGCTGGCATTCTCGCCGCCACGTGGGGACTGTGGCGCCTGCACATTTTCGCGCGTGGACCGATCGTCGCGACGGCGTTATTGCACCTGGCAGTCATATTCTCCGGCGTGATTCAGGCACCTCAACCGTGGATCTTGCTCGTCGTCGCCCTCATTCCCGCAGTTACCGTCGTGGCAACCTTGTGGCCGTCGACTACTGCGGCGTTGCGGGCGCGGCCCAGCGCGGGTCACGACCTGCCCGAGCAGGAGGCCTGACCCGGGTCCCGGCCCGTCTAGTCGTCCTCGTCGTCCCTGGCGAGCCACGTCGCCAGGCGGTCGATGGGTGTCTCGAACTCCGGGTGAACATCCACGAAGGCCCGCAACTGATCGGCAACCCACGCGAGGGTGACCGACTCGTCGCCGCGCCGAGATTCGAGTTCTTCGATCCCGCGGTCGGTGAAGTACACGGGGGTCCTTTCTATTCGCCCGCCACGGCGGTCTCGATCAGGTTGCGCTCCTGCATCTCGTGCAGTCTGTGTGAACCGACTGAGGGTGCCGAGGCTGCATCGCGGCTGAACCGTCGCATCTTGAGCTTGTACCCGTCCATCGCAGCGGCCAACGGTTTGGCGAGCGCAACCGACAGGAACGGCCACGCTCCTTGGTTGGACGGTTCGTCTTGGACGTAGCGGACATCGCTCACGTGGCGGAACGGCTCCAGTGCCAACGCGAGGGCCTCGGTGGGCAGGGGGTACAGGCGCTCCAACGAGATGATCGCGACTTCGTCGTTCAGCCCGGCCTTTTCGCGGGCGTTGATCAGTTCCCAGCGAATCTTGCCGCTGCACAGCAACACCCGCTTGACCTTCGAAGGGTCTGAGATCGACGCGTCACCGATCGCCGGTTGCCACGTGCCCGCCGTGAAGTCCTCCGGCATGGACACGGCCCGCTTGCTGCGAAGCATCCACTTGGGCGTCGCGATGACGACTGGACGGTGCCAGTTCACGTACGCGTGCGTGCGCAGCAGATGGAAGTAGCTCGCCGGGGTGGACGGCTGGCAGACGGCCAGCGCATTCTCTGAGCACAACTGCAACCACCGCTCGATTCGTGCCGACGAGTGGTCGGGGCCCTGGCCCTCATAGCCATGGGGGAGTAGGAGGACGACGCCGGACTTCTGACCCCACTTTGTGTCGCCGGAGGCGATGAACTCGTCGGCGATCGTCTGGGCGCCGTTGGCAAAGTCGCCGAACTGGCCTTCCCACAAGACCAACGCGTCGGGGGCAGCCACGGAATAGCCGTACTCGAATCCCATGGCGGCGTACTCGCTCAGCAGGGAGTCGTAGACGTGGAACTGGGCCTGGTCGGCGTTCATGTGCTTGAGCGGCACATACGGTTCGTTGGTCTTGCGATCGATCACCGCGGCAAACCTCTGCGAGAAGGTGCCACGGCGTGAGTCTTGTCCGACGAGGCGCACCGGGCGACCCTCGATCAACAACGAACCGATGGCGAGGAGTTCTGCGGTCGCCCAGTCGATAGGACCGGTCTTGATCGACTCTGCGCGACGTTCGAGTTGAGCCATCACCTTCGGGTGGACGGTGAACCCGACGGGGAAGCGCAGATGCGCGTCCGCCACAGCCCGCATCTCATCGGGACTGATGGACGTACCCTCGGCCCCCGGCCGCTTCGGCGGATAGTACGGAGACTTGTGGTACTCGAACTCGACGTCTTGTTGCTCGCGGACCTCCTTGAAGACCTCTTCGAGTCGGTCGCGGAACTTCGACATGACCTCGTCGGCGTCGGCGGGAGAAATATCGCCGCGCCCGATGAGTTGCTCGGTGAACCGCCGGCGCGTGCTGCGCTTCTCTTCAATGTTGTTGTACATCAGCGGCTGGGTGAAGCTTGGGTCGTCACCCTCGTTGTGCCCGCGCCGCCGGTAACACACGAGATCGATGACGACGTCCTTGTGGAACGCCTCGCGGAAGTCGAAGGCCAACCGTGCGGTCCGCGACACGGCCTCGGGGTCGTCCCCATTCACATGGAAGATCGGGGCCTGGATCGCCTTGGCCACGTCGGTGCAGTAGACGGAGGACCGAGAGTCCCCAGGCGCCGTCGTGAAGCCGATCTGGTTGTTGACGACGAGGTGAATGGTGCCGCCGTTTCGATAGGCCTTCAGTTGGCTCATCTGCAACGTCTCGTAGACGACGCCTTGCCCGGCGAACGCCGCGTCACCATGCATGAGGACGGGCAGCACCGGGTACTCGTCTGTGACACCGAGGCGGTCCAACTTGGCATGCGCGATGCCCTCCAGCACCGGATTGACGGCCTCGAGATGGCTGGGGTTCGCTGCCACCGAGGTCTTCACGGTTGCACCGGACAGGGCCGTGAACTCACCCTCGGCACCGAGGTGGTACTTCACGTCCCCGGTGCCCTGCTCGTTGCGAGGATCCAAGACCCCGTCGAATTCGCGGAAGATCTGGCTGTACGACTTACCGATGACGTTGGCGAGGACGTTGAGCCTGCCGCGGTGGGGCATGCCGATACAGACCTCGGACAGTCCGGCGTCGGCGGCGGAATCGCAGATCTCATCGAGCGCAACGATGGCCGATTCGCCACCTTCCAAGCTGAACCGCTTCTGACCGACGTACTTGGTCTGCAGGAACGTCTCGAAGACCTCGGCCTCGTTGAGTTTGTCGAGGATGCGCATGTGTTCGTCGCGGGTCCAGCTGACGTGTGGCCGCTCGAATCGCTCCTGGAACCACTGCCGCTGCTCCGATTCCTGGATGTGCATGTATTCCACGCCCAGCGTTCGGCAATACGAGTCGCGCAGCATCGACAAGATGTCGCGCAACGTCAACGTCTGGTACTTCGTCGGTCCGAAGTTGCCCACGGCGAACTCACGATCGAGGTCCCACAGCGTCAAGCCGTGTCGTTCGATCTCCAGCTCAGGATGTGATCGCTGCCGGTACGCCAAGGGATCGGTGTCGGCCATGAGGTGCCCGAGCGTGCGATAGGCGTTGATCAGTTCGACGACGCGCGCCTGCTTCGACATCTGGTCGGGGCGGTGCGTGCTGATGTCGGTGGCCCAGCGAACGGGGTTATACGGCACGCGCAGCGAGTGGAAGATCTCGTCGTAAAAGCCTTCGGCGCCGATCAGCAGCTGATGCATGTGGCGCAGGAACTCGCCGGACTGCGCGCCTTGGACGACGCGATGGTCGTAGGTCGAGGTCAGGGTCGTGACCTTGGACACGCCGAGTTCGTTGACCCGATACGGGCTCATGCCTGCAAACTCGGAAGGGAACTCGATGGATCCCACACCGAGGATCAGGCTTTGTCCCGGCATCAGCCGCGGCACCGAGTGGGTGGTGCCGATGCCCCCAGGGTTGGTCAGGCTGACCGTCGCTCCGACGAAGTCGTCGGGCGTCAGCTTGCCGCCCCTGGCTCGCGTGATCAGGTCCTCGTACGCTCGCCAGAACTGCGCAAAGTCCATGTCTTGCGTGTTGCGGATGACCGGGACGAACAACTGGCGGGAGCCGTCGGCGTTGGCGAGATCCACAGCAATGCCGAGGTTCACCCCGGGTGGCGTCACCATGGTGGGCTTGCCGTCGATCACGGCGAACGAGTTGTTCATCTCGGGATTAGCCTTGATCGCCTGCACCATCGCGTACCCGATGAGGTGCGTGAAGGAGATCTTTCCGCCAGACGAGCGCCGCAGATAGGCGTTGATGACGGTCCGCTGCTCGATGGCCAGCTTCATGGGTACTTGCCGGACGCTGGTGGCCGTCGGCATCGACAGCGAACTGTCCATGTTCTGAGCGGTTCGCCGGGCCCCACCGCGCATCACGGTGTGGGTGGCGTCCGTAGCCGCTGTAACACCCCCAGGCGGCGAGATGTGACGCACTTCGGCGTCACGACCTCGCGCCGTCGGCGGGGCGCTCGGCATGACTGCGGGTGCCGGTTGTGACGGCGTTTCGGCAGCTTGCGCGGGTTCGGCGACGACTGGGGCCGCCGCTGGAGGGTCGGTGACCGTCGCTTCGACGGCGGGGGCCACGGCCTGCTCGGCCGGTTGAGCAGACGCAGGTGCCACGGGAGACAAGATGACAGCCGGGTCCGATGCCGCGGCCACGACCTCTGGCGTGGCCGCGCCGTGCAACGCAGGCTCGACAGGATTGCGCATCTCGGTGACGGACTGCTCGTCCAAAGCGTCGGCGACAGAGCCATCCGCGAAGTACTTCGCCCACGAAGCATCCACCGACGCGGGGTCGTTGCGGTAGCGGGCGAGCATCTCGGCGACGAGCCACTCGTTGGCGCCGAAATCGATTTCGGTGCCCGACGAGGGTTCCAGAGCAGTCACTGCGTTCCTCCCACTGAACGACCGGTGAGGTTGACATGTCGATGCTACTTCGCCGTGCGACAGTCGGCGACCAGCGCTCCGTCGAGTCCCTCGTAGCGTTTGAAAGAACGAATGGTCCACCAGAGGGTCTCCCTGCACCCGCCAAACACGCGGGTCAGGTCAGATCGCCGCGGGACGCAGACCCAGAACGCTGCAGTCAACACGAACCGCGGCGTCTCGGGGTAACACCTAGGTAGCCGTCCCGAGTCGCCCCTGAGTGGTCCCGCGAGCGAACAACGATAGGCCTTGGGATCCCCGTGCGGCCCTAGCGTCACGGACATGAACCGCAAGGTCCGCACGCAGGCAACCGTCCATCAGACAGTTCCCGACTCCGTCACCGAATCGGGTGCTGCGGCGGTGGCGCCGTCGGCGTGGCGGCCGCAGTATCGGCGCAACCTGCCCGCCCTCGCGCTGTCGGTGTGGTGGGCCTGCTTTGCGGCCATCAGCTTCTACTGGGCAATGGGTGGGATGTGGCTCGTCGATTCGGCAGTGGGGGACCAGGGCTAGGCACTCGCACGCGAACGCCCGACGTGGCTCGTGGCCCTCGTTGCCGGGACGGGGTTCATCAAGCTCTTGCCCGTGCTGTTCGGCTATCTCGTTGTAGCCCCAGTCGGACGACGTCTTCCGCGGGCCTTGTACATCGTTTGCGGATTCCTCGGGGGCGCCGCAGCAGTCGCCTATGGGCTGGGGGCCTCGCTGCCAGGCATCGGCATGATCTTGGAGGGCGAACTCTCCCCGTTCGGGTGGATGCGGATGCTGGTGTGGATGCCACAGTTCTGGGTCGGAGGGTTGCTGTCGATCATCACGACCGTCGTGTTTGCGCGAACAACATCTGCGAACGGACCAAACGCCTGATGGCGGATCTCTGGCGGTGTTCTCGAACAACCGCTTCGGAAGAACAAAGCGCCCCCGGCAGGATTCGAACCTGCGCTCCCGCCTCCGGAGGGCGGTGCTCTATCCCCTGAGCTACGGGGGCCTGCTGGTCGTGGCGCACGACCGAGGGAAACTGTAGCGCATTCGCCAGGGGGCTCGCCTGCGAGATTGCGGTCGACCGGCACCGATCCAACGCGCCTCAGGAGGGATTGGCTAGTCTCTGGTCGTGCGCTGGACCGTCGTCACCCTTGCCGTGTTGGTGATGCTGACCGCCTGTGTCTCGCGCCCCGCGCCTGCGGCTGCGGTCATGCGGGAGACACCGCCTCCGTGGGACGCCCCACGTGACGCCGTGTCATACATTTCGGCGGCAGACCTGCGCGAACAGCCCCTGGACGCGAAGGGGAACCAGCGCATCTTCACCATCACCGTGACGGTCGACGGTGAAGACGTGACGGTGCCGGCCAACGTTGGTGTCGATCGACTCCGGGCCGTGCAGGCGGTCATCCACACGCACGACGCCTCAGGGACCGTCTGGTTGGAAGGCGATGAACCCAAGGCAGTGACGTTGCAGGACTTCTTCACGCTGTGGGGTGTCCGGTTCGACGAGAGATGCCTTGGCGCCGCCTGCGGGTCCGTCACCGTTATCGTCGACGGCGTTCGGGCGGCTGATCCGATGGCGGTGCCGCTGCGCGACATCGAGGATTCCCTAAGCGTGCAGGCAAACACGTAACCGCGATCACCGGTGGCAAGGTCCAGTCGGTGAAAGCCGAATGGCTGGCTTGGGGCGAGGTGGCACAGTACCGCGCATGACGCACATGCACGTTGCCGGATCTCTCCACGCCGACGCGACATCCGCAGTACCGGTGTGGCTGCACAAGCCCGACGACGTGAACGAGTTGACCGACGGCCTGTGGAGCATGGGCGCTCGGCGGGATCGCGACGGAATGCTCTCGATTGCCGGTCTGCGGGTCGATCACATCATCGAACAGACCGGATCTCCGGTGTACGTCATCGACAAGCAAGACCTCCTGCAGCGTGCCCGAGACTGGCGCGACGCGTTTGACCCCTGGCAGGTGTTCTACGCTGGCAAATCCCTCATCACGATCGATGTCGTGCGATGGGTGCGCGACGAGGGACTGAACATCGACGTGGCTTCCGGTGGCGAACTGGCTGTTGCGCTCGTAGCAGGCATGCCGCCTGAGCGGATCGCCTTTCACGGAAACAACAAGTCGGTTCCCGAACTGCGGCAGGCACTCTCGGCGGGAGTGGGGCGCATCGTCGTCGACTCGGCCGATGAGATCACCCGCCTCGAGCGGCTGTGTCGCGAGATGGGCACCACGTCCGAGGTCATCATTCGCGTCACGACCGGTGTCGAGGCGCACACCCACGAATACATCGCCACCGCGCACGAGGACCAGAAGTTCGGGTTCTCGATCACTGGCGGACAGGCCTTGGTCGGGATGGTGCGGTGTTTCCACAGCCCGCATCTCGATCTGGTGGGTATTCACTCGCACATCGGTTCGCAGATCTTCGACACGATGGGCTTCGAGATCGCCGCTCGGCGAACGCTGCGGCTCATGGCCCAGTTCCGCGAAGCCACCGGTGTGGAGTTGCCCGAACTCGTGCTGGGCGGCGGCTTCGGGATCGCGTACACCCGTGCGGACACCCCGACGCCGGTCCGCGATCTCGCGACCGGGCTTCGCGAGATCGTCGATCACGAGTGTCGGGGCTTCGGGCTGTCCGTGCCGCGGGTAGCGGTTGAGCCGGGCCGCGCGATCAGCGGACCACCCGGGACGGCCATCTATACGGTGGGTACGGTCAAGCCCGTGGAGTTGGGCGGCGGGCAGTCTCGGCGCTATGTCTCCGTGGACGGGGGCATGAGTGACAACATCCGCGCGGCGCTGTACGCGGCCGAGTACTCGGCGATCCTGGCCAATCGGATGTCGGCGACCGATCCCGTCTTGTCGCGGGTCGTCGGCCTGCATTGTGAAGGCGGAGACATTCTGGTGCGAGACGAGTTCTTGCCAGACGACGTGCAACCCGGCGACATCATCGCCATCCCGGCGGCTGGCGCGTACAGCCGGATGATGGCCTCGAACTACAACATGACCCCACGTCCACCCGTAGTGGCAGTGGAAGACGGTAAGTTACAGGTGCTCTTGAGGCGCGAGACGTTGGATGACCTCCTCGGCCTCGATCAGGGCACACGTGAAGGGAATCGTGAAGATGACAGCCGATGAGTCTGTGCCGGTGCGCGTTGCGTTGCTGGGCGCCGGCGTTGTAGGCAGCCAGGTTGCGCGGCTGCTGACGGAAAACAGCACTGACCTGCGTGAACGGGTTGGCCGCCCCATTGAGCTCGTCGGTGTCGGCGTGCGTCGAGTCGATGTCGAACGACCGGGTATCGACCCCTCGCTGTACGAGACGGACCTGACGGCCCTGGCCACGCGTCCCGATGTCGACATCGTTGTCGAACTCATCGGTGGGATCGAACCGGCTCGAACCGTGCTGCTCGCAGCACTGTCTGCCGGTAAGTCGGTGGTGACCGCCAACAAGGCCTTGCTGGCCGACCATTCGTCTGAACTGTTCACGGCGGCGGCCGATGCCCGCGTCGACTTGTACTTCGAGGCGGCGGTTGCCGGAGCGATCCCGATCATCCGCCCGCTGCGCGAGTCCATGGTCGGTGACGAGATCACGACCGTCATGGGCATCGTCAACGGGACCACGAACTACATCCTCGACAAGATGAGCACCGAGGGCACCGACTTCGCCACCGCCCTGGCGGCGGCTCAGCGCCTCGGATTCGCAGAGGCGGACCCGACCGCCGATGTTGAAGGCGACGACGCGGCCGCGAAGGCCGCCCTGTTGGCGAGCCTGGCGTTTCACACTCGCGTGCGGGGCCAAGACGTTCCGCGTACGGGCATCAGCGACATCACCACCGACGACATTGCAGCGGCGCGGGCGCTCAATTGCCAGATCAAGTTGCTCGCCGTCTGCTCCTTGTCGGAGGACAATCGGATCTCCTTGGGCGTGTACCCGGCCATGGTGCCGAACGATCATCCGCTGGCCAGCATTCGCGGCGCTTACAACGCGGTCTTCATCGAATCGGAGTCGGCTGGGCGCCTCATGTTCATGGGTCCTGGCGCGGGTGGAACCCCGACCGCCTCGGCGGTGCTCGGAGACGTGGTGACCGCTGCCCGGAATCGTCTGCGCGGGGTCCCCGGACCGGGGGAGTCGACCTATGCCGCGCGTGCACTGACCCCTGCCGGCGAAGTTCTCAGCCGGTTCTACTTGTCCCTTGAGGTTGTCGACGTGCCCGGTGTGCTGGCGAAGGTCGCCAGCTCGTTTGCCCAACGAGGCGTGTCGCTTCAGACCGTGCGCCAAGAAGAAGGCACGGGGGACAGCGCACGATTGGGCGTAATGACCCACGCGGCGCCCACCGCCGCGATTCAAGCCACTGTCGCCGACCTGGAGGCAATGGCCGATGTTCGCAGCACCGTGAAGTACCTGCGCGTCGCTGGGATGTGACGCGCACCGACCGGAGGAGTGACATGCCAAGGCTCGCTGCTGGAACGACCGCACAGGTCCGAATGCCCGCAACATCCGCCAACTTGGGTCCAGGCTTCGACAGCTTGGGCATTGCCTTGGACTGGACCGATGAAGTCACCGTCGAGGTGACCGAGTCGGGATTCACCGTCGATGTGCAAGGGGAGAGCGTCGACCAGGTTCCGACCGATGAGTCCAACCTCATCATGCGTGCCGTGCTGCGTGGGCTCGAGGACCTCGACGCCTCGGCGCCCGGTCTCAAGCTGACGCAATACAACTCGATCCCGCTCGGGCGGGGCCTGGGATCATCCGCCGCCGCCGTGGTGGGCGGCGTTCTGGCCGCCTGGAAGCTCACACACCCCGTCCAGGAGCCGGACCGACGCCGAATGTCCTTGGTGGCTTCGGACTTTGAGGGACACGCCGACAACGTGACCGCCTGCATGTACGGCGGCATGACGCTGGCATGGGGTCGGTTCGAAAACCAAAACCACGTGATGTTGCGCGTCCATCCCCGCCTGCGGATCATGATGTTCGTTCCGGAAACGCCCATCTCCACCCAGCGTGCCCGTTCGATCCTGCCCGATCGCGTGCCGCGCGCCGATGCCATCGACAACGCCAGCCGCGCCGCGCTGCTCGTGCACGCCATGCAAGATGACCTTGGACTGCTGTGGTCGGCGACCGCCGACAAATTGCACCAGGACTACCGTGCGGAACTCATGCCCGATTCCTACCGGCTCATGACCTCCCTGCGTTCCGAAGGGTATGCCGCCACCATTTCCGGCGCGGGTCCGTCGGTATTGGTTCTCGGGTCCGACCGCCACTTGGACGCATTGTCCGAGGTCAACGTGGAAGGATTCCGTCGGCACGCGCTGCACGTGGGGGCCGCGGCCACCATCGTGTGAGTCCATTCGGTTACCGGACACGCCGCGACGTGCCCGCTGAGTTTCGCGATTGTTGGGATGAGCCTGCTACCCTCAACATCAGCGCGTTGGTGCGCAGGGCCTCAAAATTCTGTGGAGGCTGCCGAGTGTGCCACAGAGAGTCTTTCCCCCCTGGCTGTACGCAGCGAATCTCAGACGTCCAGTGAACACGCCCTGGAGCGTGTCACGGACGGAGTCCGCCGAAAGGAAATAAGTGACCGAATCGACAACCGAGACCCGTCGGCGAACGCCGAAGGCGAAAGGGTCCGGTCTTGACGCCATGGTCCTCCCGGAGCTGAAGAAGCTCGCCACGCAGATGGGACTCAAGGGCACGGGAGCGATGCGCAAGGGTCAACTGGTCGAAGCAATCACTGCGGCGCGCGCCAACGGCGCCGCCGGCTCCGATGCCAAGACAAGCGGCTCGGGCCATCAGCCTGAACTCGTCCAGCCCGCCTCTGCCGCCCCCGTTGTCAACGACACAAAATCCTCTTCGAGTGAGGCCAGCCGTGCTGACGACACCGCTGCGAGCGCGGGCGACAAGCCGTCCAAGTCGGACGATAGGCCGTCCAAGACCAACGGTGACCGCGGGGGCCGCAAGCGCTCGCGCTCGAGGTCGTCTTCCGACGTGACCGAGTCGGACACACCGGTCAGTGAAGAGCCCACGCAGCAGGCGGCATCGGCCACCGACGACGTGGCAGCGCGCCTCGAGGCCCTGAAGGGCGGACAGAACAAGGCGACCACGAACACCGCGACCAGCGAGGACGCCCCTCGCGAATCGCGCCAATCGTCCAACGACGACTCTGAGGAATACTCCGGTGGCCGTCGCAACCGTCGGCGTCGCAACCGTGACCGGCAAAACCGGCGCAATCGCGGCGGCGGGATGGAACGACTTGAGGCCGAGCCCGTGGTCGGCGAGGACGACGTCCTCCTCGACATCTCCGGGATCTTGGACGTCTTGGACAACTACGCCTTCGTCCGCACCAGCGGCTATCTGCCCGGATCCAACGATGCCTATGTGTCGCTGTCCATGGTCCGCAAGTTCGGTTTGCGCAAGGGCGACATCGTCACAGGCGCGATCCGCCAGCCGCGTGAAGGGGAGCGCCGGGAGAAGTTCAACCCGCTGGTGCGCATCGACACGGTGAACGGCGATTCGCCCGAGAAGGCTCGCGCGCGTCCCGACTTCAACAAGCTGACCCCGCTGTACCCGCAGGAACGGCTCCGTCTCGAGACGACCCCCACCAACATGACCGGCCGGATCATCGATCTCGTGTCGCCGGTCGGCAAGGGTCAGCGCGGCCTGATCGTGTCGCCGCCGAAGGCGGGCAAGACGATCATCATGCAGAACATCGCCAATGCGATCACGACGAACAACCCCGAGGTTCACCTCATGGTTGTCTTGGTCGACGAACGTCCCGAAGAGGTCACAGACTTCGAGCGGACGGTTTCGGGCGAGGTCATCGCCTCGACCTTCGACCGGCCCGCCGAGGACCACACGACGGTCGCCGAACTCGCCATCGAACGCGCGAAGCGGCTCGTTGAGTTGGGCCACGACGTCGTCATCCTTCTGGACGGCATCACACGCCTGGGGCGCGCATACAACCTCGCCGCACCGGCATCGGGCCGAATCTTGTCCGGCGGCGTCGACTCAGCCGCCTTGTACCCACCCAAGAAGTTCTTCGGTGCCGCCCGCAACATCGAAGACGGTGGATCGCTGACCATTCTGGCGACCGCCCTCATCGAAACCGGCTCGAAGATGGACGAGGTCATCTTCGAGGAGTTCAAGGGCACCGGCAACATGGAGCTTCGGTTGCGACGGGAACTCGCCGACAAGCGAATCTTCCCCGCCATCGACGTGGATGCGTCTGGCACGCGTCGCGAAGAGCTCCTGCTGGGACGCGAGGAACTGCAAATCATCTGGAAACTTCGCCGTGTGCTGTCGGGCCTGGAGGATCAGCAAGCGCTCGAGACCTTGCTCAACCGGATGCGCAAGACACAAAGCAACCACGAGTTCTTGATGGTGATCTCGCGGACCACCCCGTAATCGGGAAGTTTTACGCGGCCGCGAGTGTTTGGCACAATGTCCGTCGGTACCGGTTCACGCCCAGCCGCAGTGGCACCCATGGCGACCCGGCACCCAAGATGAGGAGACATCGATGAAGCAAGGGATCCATCCCGACTACGTGGAGACCACAGTCACCTGTACGTGTGGCAACACGTTCACCACCCGCAGCACCGCAAAGAACGGCGTCATCAACGCCGATGTGTGCGCTGCCTGCCATCCCTTCTACACGGGTCGGCAGAAGATCCTGGACACGGGCGGCCGCGTGGCGCGCTTCGAGAAACGCTACGCCAAGAAGAAGTAGCTGCCTGCGCACCGGGTCCCGACGGGGCCCGGTGTCGTCATGTCAGGGCAATTCAGCAACGACCGAAGAAGGGACCACGGGGTGTTCGAAGCCGCCGCCGGTCTGCGCGAAGAGTTCGCCGAACTCGAGCAGACACTGGCTGACCCTGCCACGCACGCTGACCTGGCCGTGGCGCGAAGGGTCGGTCGGCGATACGCCGAACTCACCCCGATCGTCGCTGCCCTCGACGAGTTCGACACGGTGAGCGCCGATGTCGACCTGGCTCGGGAACTGGCCGCCGAGGACTCCGAGTACGCCGACGAGGTCGCCGAACTCACTGCTCGGCAGGGGGTCCTGAAAGATCGACTCGCAAAGCTGCTGGCCCCGCGAGACCCCAATGACTCGTCGGATGCGATCGTCGAGATCAAGTCGGGCGAAGGTGGGGAGGAATCTGCCCTCTTCGCCGGCGACCTGTTTCGCATGTACTCCAAGTACTCCGAAAACCGCGGTTGGAAGGTCGAGGTACTCGACTCCCAAGAGACGGACCTGGGTGGGTACAAGTCGATCACCTTCGCCGTCAAGGCGGGCAAGGTGGGAGATCCAGCCGACATGCCGTACGGCGTGTTCAAGTTCGAGGGTGGAGTGCATCGCGTGCAGCGCGTCCCGGTGACGGAGTCGCAGGGTCGGATCCACACCTCGGCCGCTGGCGTCTTGGTCATGCCTGAGGTCGAGGACGCCGAGGTGGAGATCTCCGACGACGATCTGCGCATTGACGTCTACCGGTCGTCGGGTCCCGGCGGGCAGGGCGTCAACACGACGGATTCGGCCGTGCGGATCACACACCTGCCGTCCGGCATCGTCGTGTCGTGCCAGAACGAACGCAGCCAGCTGCAGAACAAGGAGCAGGCGCTACGCATGTTGCGCGCGCGCCTCGTTCAAGCCGCCGAGGAGCAGGCCGCGTCAGCGGCGGCAGAGGCCCGTCGCTCTCAGGTCCGCACCGTCGACCGATCAGAGCGCATCCGCACGTACAACTTCCCGGAGAATCGCATCGCCGACCACAGGATCGGATTCAAGGCGTACAACCTCGATCACGTGCTCGCCGGTGACATGAGCGCCGTCGTGGCGGCCCTGCAAGAGGCCGACCTGTCTGAGCGACTGTCCCGTGGCACGGCCTGACGAACTGATCCGCGAGGGCACTGCGTCGCTGGCGAACACCCCGTCGGCGATGGTGGACGCGCGCCTCTTGCTGGCGCATGTCTTGGATGTGGCACCCTCGTCGGTCCTGTTGGCGTCTGACATTGGTCCCGATCAGGTCGACGCCTTCCGGGCGCTCATCGATCGACGGCGAGCGGGCGTGCCGTTACAGCACCTCACCGGTGAGGTGGGTTTTCGCTACGAGACCGTGTCCGTGGGGCCAGGGGTCTTCATTCCCAGACCGGAAACCGAACTCATGGCGGGGTGGGCGATCGACGCCGTGCGCGACGTTCGGGCACCGGTCGTCGTGGAACTGTGCGCCGGGAGCGGCGCCATCAGCCTGGCCATCGCCCACGAGGTGCCGAATGCCAGCGTGTGGGCGGTCGAGATCGACGGCGAGGCAGTGCGCTGGGCCGCGCGCAACCTCGAGGATTCCGGTGTGCGCCTCGTGCACGGCGACATGGCGAGCGCGCTGTCCGATCTCGACGGCCAGGTCGACTGCGTGATCGCCAATCCGCCCTACGTTCCCGAGGGGTTCGCCGCGTCACTGCCGCCGGAGGTCCATCGCGACCCACCGCAGGCGGTCTTCTCCGGACCGACCGGTCTCGACGCGATCACCGTCGTTTCCGCCGTGTCCGCCAGACTGCTCCGGCCGGGTGGGGTCGTTGCCTGCGAGCATGACGACACGCAAGGCACCAGCGCGCCTGACGTCTTCGTGCGCACCGGCGCGTTCCGCGACATCATCGACCACCGGGACCTCACCGATCGTCCTCGTTTCGTGACAGCCCGCCGGTCATGACCGACACACACGAGGCTGCCGGTATCCTCGGCGTCGTGACGACTGACCCGCGGCCGATAACCATCGACTGCCGGACCCATCCGGCGGAGGCAATCGCCGCCGCTCGCTCGGCGGTGACGGCGGGGGAGTGCGTCGTACTTCCGACAGACACGGTGTACGGCATCGGTGCCAACGCGCTCGATGCGCAGGCCGTGCAAGGACTCCTCGACGCGAAGCATCGTGGTCGCGATATGCCTCCACCCGTTCTCATCGCCGAGCCCGCGCTGCTCGCGTCGCTCACGGCCGAGATCAGCGAGGAGGCACAAGCGCTCGCCGACGCCTTCTGGCCCGGGGCTTTGACTCTCATCGTGCGTGCGCAGCACGCCTTGCGCATGGACCTGGGCGACCGCGGTCAGACCATTGCCGTTCGCGTTCCCGATCACGACTTCACTCGGACCCTGCTGCGACGCACCGGGCCGCTGGCCGTGTCGAGCGCGAATGTCTCGGGGCAGTCCGCAGCGCTGTCGACCGCACAGGCGCTGGAACAACTCGGCGACTCGGTGGCGGTTTACCTGGACGATGGCGTCTGCGACAACCAGACACCGTCGACGATTATCGACGTCAGCTCCGGTGGCGCGGTCGTCTTGCGTATGGGGCGCCTCGAACTGGAGCAGTTGCGGGAAGTCGTGCCGGACATCACGCTCCCGGCCGAATCGGGCACCGAGGGCTAGGCATATGCGCGAGTACCTGTTGGTGCTTCTCATCGCCAACGCGGCAACCTACCTGTTGAGTGGGTTGGCCCGGAAGTTTGCTGTGCGGTTGGGTGCTGTCGCCATGGTGCGCGACCGTGACGTGCACACCGTGCCGATTCCCTACTTCGGCGGGCTCGCGATGCTCGGTGGAGTCATCGCCGCGTTCATCGTCGCTGAGATGTTGCCGTGGCTCGGAAGGCACGAAATCGTCGCGCACGACACCCGCGCGGTCCTGCTGGGCGCGGCCGTGATCTGCCTCGTCGGACTCATTGACGACATTTACGAACTCCCGGCCATCGCCAAGGCGTCCGGACAGGTCCTGGCGGCGTCGGTCGTCGTACTCAACGGCGTGCGGATCTATTGGATCCCGCTGCCGGGGTCGATCATCTCCCTGGACGACGGTGCGGCGATTTTCGTCACGGTTGTCTTGGTGTTCGTCTGCGTCAACGCCATCAACCTCGTCGACGGCCTTGACGGACTGGCTGCCGGCGTCGTCGCCATCGGGGCCGGGGCGTACTTCCAGTACTCCTACTACCTGTCGTACGAGCAAGACCTCGTGCGAGCCACCACATCGAGCCTGATCTCCGTGGCCACTTTGGGGATCTGCCTGGGCTTCCTGCCACACAACGTGCACAAGGCCAAGATGTTCATGGGCGATTCGGGGTCGATGCTGCTGGGGCTGTTGATGGCCACCATGACGGTGACGCTGACCGGGCAGATCGATCCGTCGAAGCTGCACGCTGAGGGGGGCAGCCTGCTGCCGGCGTACGTGCCCCTGGTGTTGCCCCTGGCCGCGCTGGCCCTTCCCTTGGCCGACATGGTCATGGCGTACACGCGCAGAATGCTGGCAGGTAAGCCGTGGTTTATGCCGGACAAGCAGCACATGCACCACAGGATGCTGCGTCGGGGCCACTCGCACCGCTCGACCGTCTTGCTGCTGTGGATGTGGTCGGCGGTGTTGGCGTACGGCATCACCGTGTTGATCTTGTGGCCCACGTGGCTCACGGCCCTGGTCGTGGTCGCCGGGATCGCCCTGGCCGCGTGGCTCACCTTCCGGCCCCAGCGGGGTGTCGCGGATGGTTGACGACCTGACGACTCGGGCACGGCGGTTGCTCATCGGCGGGTTCGTCGGAGCCCATGTCGTCGCTGTGCTGTGCGTGGTCGGGTTTCTCGTCGGGGGAGGGACCGGTCCGGGAGTTACCGCCGCCATCACGGCGGCGATCGTGATCGTGTTTTTCGCGATCGGCCAGGGTGTGCAGATCATCGTTGCCGACCGCCCACCAAAGGTTGTTCTCGTCGCAGCGCTGACCTCGTACACCATTCGAGTGACCGTCCTCGGATGGGTCCTGTGGCTCGTCGTCGCGCAGCGCGCCCGCTATGCCTGGATTGACGCCCCGGCAGCCATCATCACGACGGTTCTGGTTGTTCACGGGTGGCTCTTAGCCGAGTTCTGGGTCTACCGCAAGCTTCGCATTCCGGTCTATGACACTCCGTATTCGCCCCCGAAGTGACTTGCGGGTCCTAAGTGACGTGGGCGGTCACAAACTGCTAAAGTCCTGACCGCGATGGACAATCGGGATGGAAGTGACCAAGGGATCCGGGTGCTGTCCTACCTCGTCTCGGGGATCGTCGTCTACGGCGGCCTCGGATGGTTGGCGGACAGGTGGCTCCAGACGTCCTTCATGCTGCCCGCGGGGATCATCCTGGGAGCCATCGCCTCGATGTACTTGATCATCAAGCGATACGGGCGGGCCACATGATTTCAGTGTTACTGCAGATCGTGACCCCTGCCGTCCCCCTCCCGCTCAACGGGGACGAGGAGACAGATTCGTCCGGGTGGCCGCCAGGCGTCGACAGCTTCAACTCGCGTCCGCTCTTTGACATCCCGGGTATGGAGTGGTTGAACAACCACCTCGTGCAGGCCTTCATCGGCGCGATCCTCGTGATCGCCTTCTGGCTGTGGGTGGCACACAATCAAAAGGTCGTGCCCGAGAAGCGTCGGCAGGTCCTCGGTGAGTGGGCCTACAACATGCTGCGCAACGGCATCGCGCGCGACATCCTCGGTCCCGAATACCGCCGCTACCTGCCGTACCTCGTGGCGTTGTTCTCCTTCATCTTGGTGAACAACCTGTTCGGTGAGTTCTTCGTGTTCATGTTCCCGACCTTCTCGAAGATCGGGTACGCCTACGGGCTGGCCCTGCTCTCGTTCATCCTCTACAACTACGCGGGCATCAAGAAGTACGGCTTCGGGCACTACATGAAGAAGATGACGATCCCCGAGGGTGTGCCCGTCTTCTTGTACCCGATCATCATCCCCTTGGAGTTCATCTCCAACTTCATCACCCGCCCCATCACGCTCTCGCTGCGTTTGTTCGCAAACCTGTTCGCGGGGCACCTCGTGGTGTTGGTCTTCGTGCTCGGTGGCACGATGCTGCTGACCTCGGGGGTGATGTTCTACGCAGTTGCCGGTGGCGTGTCCATCATTTTCAGCTTCGCGATCATGGCCCTGGAGATCCTCATCGGAACCCTGCAGGCATACATCTTCACCGTCTTGACCGCCCAGTACGTCTCGTCGGCCATCGCTGACGAACACTAAGACCCACACGCTTCTAGCTCTGCTCAACATCCGAAAGGAACCGCAATGCTCCCCATCCTGGAGATCAACATCACAGGCTCCATCAACGTGATCGGGTATGCCCTGGCCACGTTGGGTCCGGCCATCGGCGTCGCATGGATCTTCGCCTCGGTGATCAATGGCACCGCACGTCAGCCTGAGGCGCGTGGCGCCATGATGGGCACCGCCTGGATCGGGTTCGCCGTGGTTGAGGCGCTCGCCATCATCGGCATCGCCCTCGCATTCGCCCTCCAGCCCCCGGCATGATGCCCCTGGAACTCGATCTCGGGCCTCTCCTCCCGGAGCATCCCTCCGAGATCGTTGCGGGCATCCTCTTCTTCTTGCTCGTCTGGGGCGTCATGGCCTGGAAGATCGTCCCGGCTTTCGAGAAGACCTATGCCGAACGCACCGCAGCCATCCAAGGCGGCATCGAGAAGGCCGAGGCCAAGCAACGCGAGGCCCAGGCCGTCCTGGACGAGTACAACGCCCAGTTGGCGTCTGTGCGCGATGAGGCAGCCAAGATCCGCGAGGACGCAAAATCGCAGGGGACTCAGATCATCGCCGAGATGCGCGAGCAGGCCAATGCGGAGGCCGGACGCCTCCGGGAGACCGCCGACGCGCAAATCAAGGCCGAGCGCGCTCAGGCCGTGGTCGAGTTGCGCAACGAGATCGGTGGCCTCGCGACCACACTCGCCGGACAGATCGTCGGCGAGTCTCTCAGCGACGATGCCCGGGCGCGCCGCAGCGTGGATCGGTTCATCGGTGAACTGGAAAGCCAGTCTGGACGAGCATGAGTGACACACAGACGGCCCGACTTCGGGAACTGGATCGAACGACCAACGCCGTCGAGACCGATCCGACTCTCGCCGACGACCTGTTCGCCGTGGTGGGGTTCTTGGAGACCGAACCCGCCGTGCGCAGGCACCTCAGCGACCCCTCCACACCGGAGCAGGCGCGCAAGGAGCTCATCGGTGGACTGTTCGCGGGCCGTGTGGGCAGCGGAGCGATCCGCGTCGTCACTGCCGCCAGTTCCCTGCGATGGGGCGACGGTCTGACCCTGACAGGGTCACTGGAACGCCAAGGCGTGCGGGCGATCATGATCGCCGCCGACCGGGATGGGCAACTCGACGCGGTCGAGGCCCAGTTGTTCGACATCGCTTCGGCGGTCCGCGGCTCGGTCGATTTAAGCGCTGCGTTGGCCAACCGTTCGCGACCCCTGGCCCAACGGCAGGCGCTGCTGCGTGGACTGATCGGCGGACAAGCGCTTCCTGCCGTCGAGAAGCTGGCCGAGCGCGCTGTTTCGGCCCGGCGCCGCACGTTCGAGTTGACGATCGACAGCTATCTGGCCATCGCCGCCGAACAACGTCAACGGGGGATCGCCAAGATCCGCGTGGCGCGGCCGATGACTGCTGACCAAACAACGCGCCTGCGTTCGGTGCTGATGCGCCAAGCTGGGCGACCGCTCACATTGGAAATCACCGTCGACCCCGACCTCCTGGGCGGTGTCAGGGTCTTGATCGGCGACGAGGTCATCGAAGGAACGGTGTCCTCACGCCTCGAAGAGGCGCGTCGCGCCTTCGCGTAGACCCACCAGGCCTCGAACCTCGCCACCACAGGAACATCTAGGAGCATCAATGACGGAGCTGTCGATCAAGCCGCAGGAGATCCGCGCTGCATTGGACAAGTTCGTCGCGGACTTCACCCCTGAGTTCGCCGCACGCGAGGAAATCGGGACTGTCGTCGTATCTGGCGACGGAATCGCGCGTATTGAGGGACTGCCCTCGGCCATGGCCAACGAGTTGTTGGAGTTCGAGAACGGCACGGTTGGGATCGCCTTGAACCTCGACGTGCGCGAGATCGGCGCTGTCGTGCTGGGGGAATCTGAGGGCATCGACGAGGGCTCGACGGTCAAGCGCACCGGCGAGGTGTTGTCGGTCCCGGTCGGTGATGGCTATCTCGGACGCGTGGTCGACGCGATGGGTCGGCCCATCGACGGCCTCGGCGAGATCGCCGGGCTGACCGAGCGTCGCGAACTCGAACTGCAGGCCGCTGGCGTGATGGAGCGTCAGGGCGTCAGCGAACCGCTGCAAACCGGCATCAAGGCCATTGACGCCATGACGCCGATCGGCCGCGGACAGCGACAGCTGATCATCGGCGACCGCAAGACCGGCAAGACGGCCATCGCGATCGACACCATCATCAATCAGCGTGACGCGTGGAAGAGCGGCGACCCCAAGAAGCAGGTCCGCTGCATTTACGTCGCCGTTGGTCAGAAGGGGTCAACCGTCGCATCGCTGCGACAGACCCTCGAAGACGCCGGTGCCATGGAGTACACGACGATCGTCCACGCGCCGGCGTCTGACCCTGCTGGCTACAAGTACATCGCCCCCTATTCGGGTTCTGCCATCGGTCAGCACTGGATGTACCAGGGCAAGCACGTCCTGATCGTCTTCGACGACCTCAGCAAGCAGGCCGAGGCATACCGCGCCATGTCACTTTTGCTGCGTCGCCCGCCGGGCCGCGAGGCCTACCCCGGTGACGTGTTCTACCTCCACAGCCGTCTGCTGGAGCGTTGCGCGAAGCTGTCCGACGAGTTGGGTGCTGGTTCGATGACGGGCCTTCCCATCATCGAGACGAAGGCCAATGACGTCTCGGCCTACATTCCCACGAACGTCATTTCCATCACCGACGGGCAGTTGTTCTTGCAGTCGGACCTGTTCAACGCCAATCAGCGGCCAGCCATCGACGTCGGCATCTCGGTGTCGCGTGTTGGCGGCGCCGCGCAGATCAAGGCTATGAAGAATGTGGCTGGGTCCTTGAAGATCGGACTCGCGCAGTACCGAGATATGCAGGCGTTCGCGATGTTCGCCTCCGACCTGGACGCGGCATCACGGCAGCAGCTTGAACGCGGGTCGCGACTGACCGAGTTGTTGCGGCAACCGCAATACTCGCCGTATCCCGTCGCCGACCAGGTCGTGTCCGTGTGGGCGGGGTTGAACGGGCACTTCGATGACGTTCCCGTTGAGGATGTCCTTCGATTCGAACAGGACCTCCTCGACCACCTGCGGCGAAACTCCGACGTCCTGACGGTCATCACCGAGACGGGCAAGTGGGACGACGACACCGGCGCCGTCGTGGCGCGCGAGATCGCCGTGGTGAAGCAGTCGTTCAAGACGTCGGACGGGCGAATCCTCGGCACCGAGCCTGCGGTCGAGGCCATCGGTTCAGAGGATGTCGAGCACGACGCCATCGTGAAGCAGAAGAGGCGCTAGCCCATGCCAGCGAGTCTCCGCGAACTCCGGCAGCGACGGCAATCGGTCGCGGCGACCAAGAAGGTCACGCACGCGATGGAACTCATCGCCGCCTCACGCATCGTCAAGGCACAACAGGCGGCCACAGCGGCCCTGCCGTTCACGCGCGAACTGAACCGCGCCGTGTCGGCCCTCGCCACACACGGCGAGGTTGACCATCCGCTGATCAAGGAGAACCCGAATCCGCAGCGGGCTGCCCTCGTCACCTTGACGGCCGACCGAGGTTTGGCCGGCGCGTACTCCTCGAACGTCATCAGGATGTCTCAGCGCGTCAACGAAAAGCTGGTCAACGACGGACTCGAGGTCGTTCGGTTCCCCGTCGGGCGCAAGGGCGTCAGTTGGTTGACCTTCCGCGAGTTGCCCATCGAGCACTCGTGGTCGGGGTTCAGCGACGATCCCGATTACGAGCACGCACACGAGATCGCCGACAAGCTCATCGACGGTTTCTTGAAGCCAGAGAGCGAGGGCGGGTACTCGGCCATCTACGTCGTGTACACGCGCATGGAGTCGATGCTCAGCCAGGTGCCGCGTGTGCGTCGCATCCTGCCCCTGGAGGTTGTGGAAGGTGTCGCACCGCCCACGCCTGACGAGGTCTTGCCGATCTACACGTTCGAGCCCGATGCGGAAACCGTCCTCGACGAACTGCTGCCGCTGTACGTGCGTAACCGGTTGTGGTTCTACCTTTTGCAGGCGTCCGCGTCGCATCTCGCCAGCCAGCAGAAGGCGATGAAGTCCGCGACGGACAACGCACAACAGCTCATTGAACAGCTCACCCGCGAGGCTAACCAGGCTCGGCAGGCAGAGATCACCCAAGAAATCAGCGAGATCGTCGGCGGTGCCAGCGCGCTCGCCGAGAGCAGCGCTAGCGAGTAAGGACACTCATGACCCAGACAATGACCTCCGTCGGCGTGGGACGGGTGACGCGAGTCGTCGGGCCCGTGATCGACGTCGAGTTCGCGGCTGAGCAGATGCCCGAGATCTACAACGCGTTGCAGCTCACCATTGACGATGGCCACAGCGTTCGCACCATCACCGCCGAGGTTGCACTGCACGTCGGCGACAACATGGTGCGTGCCATTTCGCTGAAGCCGACCGACGGTCTGCGCCGCGGCACCGAGGTGCGCGACACCGGTGCGCCGATCAGCGTGCCCGTGGGTGACGTCACCAAGGGCAAGGTGTGGAACGTCACGGGTGACTGCCTCAACGCGGACATCTCGACGCTGGACATCACCGAGCGCTGGCCGATTCACCGCCAGCCGCCGCCTTTCGACGCCCTGGAGCCCAAGACCGGCATGCTGGAGACCGGCATCAAGGTGCTGGACCTCCTCACGCCATACGTGCAGGGCGGGAAGATCGGCCTGTTCGGCGGCGCGGGCGTCGGCAAGACCGTCCTCATCCAAGAGATGATCTACCGCATTGCCCACAACTTCGGCGGTACGTCCGTGTTTGCTGGCGTGGGGGAGCGCACCCGCGAAGGCAACGACCTGATCGTCGAGATGGAAGAAGCAGGCGTTTTCGACGACACCGCGCTCGTTTTCGGTCAGATGGACGAGCCGCCGGGCACGCGCCTTCGCGTCGCGCTGTCGGCCCTCACCATGGCGGAGTACTTCCGCGATGTGCAAAACCAGGACGTGTTGTTGTTCATCGACAACATCTTCCGGTTCACCCAAGCGGGTTCCGAGGTGTCCACCCTGCTCGGCCGGATGCCCTCGGCCGTCGGTTACCAGCCCAACCTGGCCGACGAGATGGGGCAGTTGCAGGAGCGCATCACGTCAACTCGTGGGCACTCGATCACGTCAATGCAGGCGATCTACGTGCCTGCCGACGACTACACCGACCCCGCCCCGGCGACGACCTTCGCGCACCTGGACGCGACCACCGAGCTGTCGCGTGATATCGCCTCGCGTGGTCTGTACCCGGCCGTCGATCCGCTGACCTCGACCTCACGGATTCTCGATCCGCAGTACATCGGCGAGGAGCACTACAACGTCGCGATTCAGGTCAAGCAGATCCTGCAGCGCAACAAGGACCTGCAAGACATCATCGCCATCCTGGGCGTCGATGAGTTGTCCGAGGAGGACAAGATCATCGTCAACCGTGCGCGGCGTATCCAACAGTTCTTGAGCCAGAACACCTACATGGCCGAGAAGTTCACCAACATCCCCGGTTCGACTGTGCCGCTGGCCGAGACGATCGAGTCGTTCAAGATGATTTGCAACGGCGACGTTGACCACATCGCCGAGCAGGCGTTCTTCAACGTCGGTGGCATGGACATGGTCTTGGAGAACTGGGCGAAGATCCAAAAGGAGAGCTGACATGGCGACCTTCGACCTGGAGGTCGTCTCGGCCCGCCGTCTCGTTTGGGAAGGCCCGGCAGAACGCCTGATCGTTCGGACCACCGAGGGTGACATTGGCATCCTGGCCAACCATGAGCCGATGATTGCGACGCTTGTGCCTTGCGTGGCCGAGGCCTTGGCCGCCGATGGGCGCGGGGAGGCCTTCCTCGTTGACGGCGGATTCTTGTCGGTCGCCTACAACAGGGTGTCGCTCCTGTCGCAGTACGTGCGTCTGGGGCATGAGATCAGCCTCGAAGAGGCCGAGCACGAACTCGCCACCGTCAAGAAGGTCGTCGAGAGCGGTCGCGCGGATGACGAAACGCGGCACCGGTATCGTCGAGCAAAGGCGCAGTTGGAGGTGGCTCACCGATATCGCCGCCAGCACGGCGACGAGGTGACCGCCTGATGTTCGCATGGGTGGACGTTTGTGTGACTAAGACCACGAGGGACTAGAGTCTCGCCATGCAGTGGTGGCCCGTGCTCGACGTGGTGCTTTTGGCCGCCGTACTCGTTGCCCCGCTCGCGTGGCTGCTGGGTAGGCGTCGATGGCTCATGCGTCAAGGCGGCCTGTTCGACTGCAGCATGCGTAAGCGCCGCCGCACCCGAACCTCTGGCTGGGTTCTCGGCGTCGCACGCTACTCCGGTGAGTTTATGGAGTGGTTCGCGGTCTTCAGCCTGTCGTTTCGTCCGCGGGTGCGGGTGTACCGCAGTGAAGCGCGCGTGGTGAGCAACCGCATACCCGACTACGACGAGGCGGCAGCCCTTTACCAGGGCTCGCAGATCGTCAACATGCTCATCGGCGACGAGACGTGTGAGTTCGCCATGTCGCGTTCTTCCATGACCGGCCTGATGAGTTGGCTCGAGTCAGCCCCGCCCGGGCACCGTTACCACCCGACATCGTCGGACGAGCGCTCCGAGCTGTAGTCGCGTCGAGAGCGGCTGGCTCATCGCTCCTGGTCGGCGTCCGGCACGGACGGTCGTGTCGCCTGCTGGGTGGCAATCTTCTCGCGCTGCCGTTGCGCCTTGGCCGAGAGCGGCGTCCGATCCTTGCCGGGAATCCACAACGTCTCCGCCCCGGCATTGACGACGCGAGTCATGATGAACAGCAAGTCCGACAGCCGATTGAGGTAGGCGATCGCCAGCACGTTCACACCGCCGGGTGTTGCGTCGGTCCCCACGTCGGTTCCATAGGTGTCGGCCGCCTCCCACGCGCTGCGTTCTGCCCTCCGCACGATGGTGCGGGCGACGTGCAGGAACGAGGCGGCGAGGGTCCCACCAGGCAGGATGAACGAGTTGAGGACCGGCAGGGGATCACCCAGGCTGTCGCACCACACCTCCAGGCGGTCGATGGACGACTGCTCGATTCGCAACGGCTCCCACTCGGGGTTCGCTGCGAGTGGATTCGACAGGTCAGCACCGACATCGAAGAGCTCGTGCTGGATGTGCCGTAGGGGGCCCGCGACCTCTTCGGGCAGTCCTGCCGTCGCCAACACCACGCCGATGGTCGAGTTTGCCTCGTCGACATCTCCGTAGGCCTTAACCCGCGGATCGGTCTTGGCAGCTTGAGACATGTCGGACAATCGTGTGAGGCCCGCATCGCCGGTACGGGTGTAAATACGCGACAACGTCACCATGGCGTCACCCTACCGCGCCGCTACCGGCCCTTCCTGGTGCCGTGTGGGAGGCTGGGGGCCATGCGTTCGGTAATCGTCGTCACGCTGGCCGCGCTGGCCGTACTCGCCGCCGGGTGTGCCCGAAGCGCCCCCACCACCGAGGAGACCGTCGCGAGCGGGGGCGTGACATGCACCTACACCGTCACAGGCGCCGCCGCCAAGCAGGTGGATCCGCCGCAGTCGGACAACGTGCCTGACACCGGAGACGCCGTCTTCACCCTCGCGTTTTCCGGAGGTGACGTGACGATCACCATGGACAGGGCGAATGCTCCCTGCGCCGTGAATTCCTTTGAGTCCCTCGTGTCCCAGGACTACTTCACCGACACGGCCTGTCATCGCTTGGCCGATTCCGGCAACTTCCTGCTGCAGTGCGGCGATCCCAGCGGCAAGGGCACCGGCGGACCCGGATACGTTTTCGACGATGAACTGACGGGTGACGAGACCTATCCCGAGGGGACTGTGGCCATGGCCAACGATGGTGCGAACACCAATGGGTCACAGTTCTTCATGGTGTATCGCGACTCCGACCTTCCTCCGGATTACACGATCCTGGGTCACTTCGACGATCAGGGTCGACAGGTCATCGAGGGGATTGCGGCCGAGGGGCAAGATGGGAGCAACGACGATGGGTCCGGTAAGCCGAACAATCCTGCCGTGATCGAATCCGTCACGGCAGGGTGAGCGGTTCTCCGAGGAGATCCTCGATCGCTCCGATTACTGCCTGTGGAGCATCCGCGTGGACCCAGTGGCCCGCCCCCGCGATTGTTTGCAGCCGGGTCCGAGGAAACAGGGCGCGCATCGCGGGTAGGTCCGCGTCGCTCACGTAGTCCGAGCTTTCCCCGCGCAGCCATGTGGCGGGCCCGGTGAATGGCGGAGCCTGCGGGTCCGGCCAGGAGCCGATGGCGTCCAGATTGGCCGCCAAGAGCTCCAAGTTGGGCTCCCAGCGCCACGAACTCCCGTCTCGCTGCAGATTCTGCAGCAAGAATGCCCGCAGAGTCGGCTGCGGGATTTTGGCGGCCAGGTGCGCGTCGGCGTCGGCGCGCGTGGCCACACTGGTGAGGTCCAGGGTGCGCAGCGCCGAGATGAGTTCTGCAAAAATTCCGCCGAGACCACCGGCTCGCGGTGCGATGTCGATCACGCACAGGCGCCCCACCACATCGCGATGTCGCAGCGCGGCCAACATGGCGACCTTTCCACCCATGGAGTGCCCAATGAGGGTGACGGGACCCTCGCAGGTGTCGGCGATGGTTGCCGCCACGGCGTCGGCCATGGCGATGTAGTCAAAGGTGGTGGTCCATCCGCTGCGTCCGTGATTCGGCAGATCGATCATCAGGCTGGTCCTGGGCGCGAGCCCCTTGGCGATGGACATGAGGTTGCGTCCACGACCGAGGAGTCCGTGGCAGAAGGCCAGTTCTGGTGTTCCGTCGCCGATGAGATTGGTCGCCAACGTCGGTGTCATGGGCGGCGATTCCAGCAGGACGTGTGCCAATGGCGGCGCTCGTCGACCGGTGAGGTCGAACCCAAGGTGGGCTCATGCGGCCATGCCACGACGTGTGGTGTGCCGGGTGGGATTTCTTGATTGCACCCCGGACACCGATAGGTCTTTTGCGCCTGGGGCGCAGGGATGGGTCGCATGACCCACACGCCGTCCGACTTGGGTTCGGACTGGGGATGCCCCGTCCGAAGTGGGCGTGCGGGTCTGAGGTGTTTGCTGGGGCGACGCGCCATGAGGGCCATGGTAGGCGCTCCGGACTCAGGCTGGGACTGCGCTATCGTGACGGCGTGCGCGTACTGATCGCCCGGTGCCAGGTGGACTACGCCGGCAAGCTCACGGCCCACCTCCCAATGGCCGAACGACTCATCATGGTCAAGGCCGACGGTTCGATCTCGATCCATGCCGATGGGGGAGCGTACAAGCCGCTCAATTGGATGACTCCACCGTGCACGGTGACGACCGTCGCGCCCTCGCCAGAACTGCTGGCGACTCTGGCCAGTGAGGACGTTCCGCTCGCGGAGGTCTGGGAGGTCAGCAACAAGGACGGGGACACTCTCCAAATCGCGATTGCGGAGATCGTCCATGACTACCAACGCGAACTCGGTAGTGATCCTGGACTCCAGAAGGACGGCGTCGAGGCGCACCTGCAGGCACTTCTGGCCGAACACCCAGAAGTGTTCGGTGAGGACTGGCGCCTCGTGCAAAGGGAGTTCTACACCCCCATTGGGCCGGTGGACCTGCTGTTTCGAGATGCTGGCGGCGCGCTGGTCGCGGTGGAGGTGAAGCGTCGTGGCGAGGTCGATGGGGTCGAGCAACTGACGCGGTACCTGGAACTCATGAACGCGGACCCCCAAATGTCACCGGTGCGGGGAATATTCGCGGCGCAACTGATCAAGCCGCAGGCCAAGGTTCTTGCCTCGACCAGGGGGATCGGCTGTGTGGCCGTCGATTACGACGCGCTGCGAGGGATGGATGATCCCGAGGAGCGGCTGTTCTGAGGCCCTCAGCCAGCCTGTTGTTCGTTCTGCGGTGGTCCTGCCTGGACGCCGTCAACCACACCCGAGACCAGCTCGGCGGCGAGCGAACTGAGCATGTCGCGCGGGTACTGGCTGATCGGACCGTCCACCGCGAGCGTGGCGAAACCGTGGATGGCTGACCAACACAAGACGGTCGCTGCCTGCGCTCGGCACGGGGACAAGAGCCCCACCTCCACGAGACCCTCGACCCCGTGAGCCAGCAGTTGATAGGGAGTCCGCCACGAGTGGTCGAGCGGAACCCCGTCCTCCGTGTTGTCTATGGACATCATGCCGAGCAGCGCAACGTCGAAGGCGCCGGGCTCATCGAGCGCGAAGTCGATGTAGGCGAGTCCCACGCATTCCAACCGCGCCACCGCGCGGCTTTGAGGATCGGTCGTTGTGATGGTCGCTTGGCGATCGGCGATGGCGCGTGCGAGATCGGCGAGTGCGAGATGTGACACGGTCACTTGCAGGTCTTCGAGTCCCTCGAAGTGCCGGTAGGCGGCGGCCGCCGTCACCCCGGCTCTGCGCGTCGTCTCGCGCAAAGTGACTGCAAGCGTCCCACCCTCGCGAGCGAGCGCATAGCCCGCCACGCTGAGTGCTCTGCGTAGGTCCCCGTGGTGATAGCCATTCTTCGCCGCCCCCGCGTGCATGCGCGCAAGTGTACGTTGTTCACTTCTAATTGGAAAATAAACGTCCGCGTTATCGTCGATCCAACGCGGGGATAACGACTTCGCGATAGAGAAGCAGGAATAAAGCCGCTAGTGGCACAGCCAATAGCGCGCCAATGACGCCCAATAACGTACCGCCGGCGATCACGGCAATGATGACCAGCGGACCGGGAACATTCATGGAGCGAGCGAAAACGCGGGGCTGGATCACGTAGGCGTCAAACTGTTGATACAGCAGGAAAACGACGATCGTCACGCCGCCGAGGATGGGCGACATCGAGAAGGCAACGATGGAGATGATGACCATCGAGATGGTGTTACCGATCAGGGGGATCAGTGCGAAAACGGCAACAACCACCGTGAGCGCCAGGGCGAAGCGTCCGAGCCCGATGATCGACATGTATATAAAGGCGAACACACTGACGCAGGCCACCACGACGAAGACCCCGCTCAGGTACCCGCCGAGGCGCGTGAACATCTCGTCGGCGAGGTAGCGAACCCGTGGCCGCCGAGACGCTGGGGCCAGACGGTAGATGACCTGCTTGATCGATGGCAACGACGCCAGGAAGTACACGGTCAACACGATGGTGATGACCAGTGAGATGAGGGCGTTGACCAACATCTGGCTGGCGCCCAGAATCCCTCCGAAGAGTGACGTCACCAGCGTGCTTGATGTCAGCAGCGCGGTGACCTGCGAGATCACCCGATACTGCGCGTCGAACTCGGCGATTTGATCGTTCGCGCGCAGATCGTTGAGAAAGGTCGGGAGGTTCAACAGCAGCAACTGGATCTGTTCGGCGGCCACGGGCGCCACGGCCCACAGTCCCAAGGCGATGAGCGCGACGACGCCAAGCATGACGAGCCCGACTGCGGCACCCCGGCTAAGCCGGTGCGAAACCAACCAATCGACCGCAGGGTTGAGACCCAAGGAGACGAACAGGGCCACCAGGATCATCAACAGCAACTGCTGCAGGGTGAGGACGATGACCCCGACCAGCAACGCCAGCAACAAGCCCACGCCGAGACCGAAACCGATCTGCACCATGGACGGGGGACCGGGGGGTGGGGCGTCCGGAACATCGCCGCCGTCATCGTCTGCTGCGGACGCAGCGGGGGTCTCAGGTCTTAAGAAGATCCGCCTGATGACCGATCGTGGATCGCGAGACGACGGCGGTTCGGTCATCCCCGTTCCTGCGGCGGAACCTGGGAAGTCACCTCAATGGTGTCTTCGGATTCCGTGACGGGCATCTCGGCGGTGGGTGCGGTGTCCGTCACGGGCATCTCGATCGTGGGTGCGGCCTCGGTCGCTGGCATCTCCAGAGTCTTAGCGACCTCGGGGACGGACTCCTCGGCCTCCACCTCGGTGGATTCCTCCGCCTCGTCGGTTGGAGCTGACTCCTCGACGGGTGCGGATTCCTCCTCGACGGGAGCGGATTCCTCGGCGTCAACGTCTTGGGCGGCGTCCTCGACTTCGGACGCTGCAGGAGCTTCGCTCGCCACCTCTTCGGCAGGTTGTTCCTCGGCCTCGCCTGGGACCTCGACTTCGCTCTCAGGCACTGACTCGACGGCCTCGGGATGCTCGACTGCCTCTTCTGCGGGCTGCGCATCCGCGGTCGGTTCTTCGGTCACCTCTTCGGCGGGCGAGTCCTCTACCGCTTCGTGGGCCTCGGGGACGAATGGGACCGCGGTCGTGGGCTCGTTGGCCGATGGGTCCGTGGGCTCCGGCTCGGTTGAGAACGCCATGTCGGGGAACTCGGTGAGGCTGTTCTCCGCCATTGCCGAGAGGTTCGCCAGCTGCGACACGATGGCCTGCTTGCGATGCACGAGCCGATTGGTCTCTCGCTCGAGTTGCTCCTTGCGCCAGCCGAACTGCTCCTCGGCGCGATCACGCAAGAGAGCGGCCTGCTGATGCGCCTGCGCGATCTGCTCTTCGGCCTCGCGCAGAGCTGCCACCTTGATCTCTTCGCCTTCGGCCACGGCGCGGCGGCGCATCTCGGCGGCTTCGGCGATCTCTCCTTGCAAGCGCAGGGAGGCGGCCTCGGTGTCGGCCCGTGAACTCTCCAGCACGGCCGCGATCCGGTTGGCCGTGTCCGTGTGCTGTTGAGCCAGTTCTGCGAGGACCTTTTCGCGCTCCTTGTGAGCTGCCAGCTTCGCTTCTTCGGCCTCGGTGTGGGCGGCGAGCTTCAGCTGCTCGGCCTCCGTGTGGGCCGCCATCCGTGTTTGCTCGGCCTCAGCGAGGGCGGCCATCCGAGTCTTTTCGGCCTCGGTGTGGGCAGCCACCTTTGCTTGTTCCACCTCGGTGTGGGCGGCGAGCTTGGCTTGCTCCGTCTCGGTGAGGGCAGTCTGCCGGAGGCGATCCGCCTCAATGGCGGCGCCATCGGTCAGCGCCTTCGCGGCACGCTTGGCCTCGGTCAGCTGGGCTTCGATCTGAGCCTTGGCAGAACTCATGATGCTCGACGCTTGCTCGCGGGCTCGATCCAGCTCTCGGGCGCACTGCTGATCGACCTCTGCGCGCATCTTCTTGAACGTCGCCTGCGCGTTGAGCCGGATGTCGTCGGCCTCTTGGTCACCGGCCGCACGGGATTCGGCAGCCAGGCGACGGCCCTCGGTCTTGATGCGCTCGGCCTCGTCCTTGGCCTGGTCGAGGAGCTCCCGACTCTGACCCTCGGCCGCCTGCAGCATCTGCGTCGTGTACCCACCGAGCTTGGTGAAGTCGGACGATTCGGACACACGCTTCGACTCGGCAACTTCACGCTGCATGTGCCGGATCAACTGCTTGGCCGCACTGAGTTGTTGCTCAATCTCCTGCACATAGGTGTCGACAGTGGTCCTGTCATAACCCCACACCGAGTGCGGGAAGCTTCCCGCAGCGCTAGCGGTGTCATGAATGAGATTGAGGCCCGTTTCCTCGGTGCCGGGTTCAGTCATGCGTCCATCCTCTCGCCACCCACGAAAATACCCTGGGCTGAAACTATGCATCGTACGTGCCCACAAACACTGAAGCGAAGGTCGAGAGTCCTTCGAGCGAGGCACGCACAGGACAGCACAGTGGCCGGTGGATTGCTCCACCGGCCACAGCGTGCTCAGTGAGCGGCAGGCGGTTCCACCAGCTCCAACAGGACACCGCCGGTGTCCTTGGGGTGGCAGAAGTTGATGCGCGAGCCCGCAGTTCCACGCTTCGGCTCGGGGAACAGGAGTCGAACGCCGCGTTCCTTCAACGTCGCCATGACGTGATCGAGGTCCTTGACGCGGTAGGCCAGCTGCTGCATGCCGGGACCGTTCCGCGAGATGAACTTCGCGATGGTCGACTCCTCGGTGAGCGGTGCGAGGAGCTGGATCTGCGCGTTTTGGGAGAGTTGCTCACCCGTGCCGATCATCGCCTCTTCGACGCCCTGCTCTTCGTTGGTTTCGCGGTGCAGAACCCGCCAACCCATCACCTTCGTGTGGAACTCGATCGCATCGTCGAGGTTGTGGACGGCGAGGCCCACGTGATCAATGCAGATAAACAGATCATCGTTGTCCATGTGACCAGCCTTGCACATCTGCTGGTGGCGCGTACCTGGCTTGACGCAAGTGCAGACGCGGGTGCGACAGGCGAACGGTCCACCACCTGGCCAGGGTAGACAGACGCACTTTCTGGGCCTCGCGGCGCGCCGGTCAGATCTGACCGGCCGGTCAGTGGACAATGATCTCTGAGCCATGCGGGGGAGGCAGCGAATGCAGAAGTGGATCAAGACAGGTCTCATGGTTTTGGTCGTCGGTTTCGTCCTGTACTACTTGTTCACGCAGCCCGAATCGGCCGCGAACTTCGTCAAGGGGGTCTTCGGCGCCGTCGACTCCATCTTTAGGTTCTTCGCGCAACTCGCGGCGTAGCGATGGCGGGAATCCTCTCCCAGTTCATCACCCCCGATGTTGATGGACGCCTGCTGACATCCGAGGGTGAGGTCGTCATCGACGAGGTGCGCAAGCACTGGGTCGTGAATGTTGTGCCCATCGCCTTTGTCTGCCTGGGTGCCGCTTGCTTCATGCTGATGCCGGCCGCGGGGCCGGTCTTTTGGCTGCCCTTGATGGTGGGGCTGGGGTTTTGGGGCTACGGCATGTTTCGAATCCATCAGCAGTACATGGACAGATTCGTGATCACCAACATGCGCGTATTTCGCGTCAACGGGCTGTTCGCCCAACACGTCGCGACAATGCCGATTGCCCGCATCCTCGACATTTCCGTCAAACGGCCACTGATCGGACGCTTCTTGGGATACGGCCACTTCGTCTTCGAGTCCGCGGCTCAGGACCAAGGCCTCCGCGACATCCGCTTCGTCGGAGACCCGGAGCGCCGTGATCTCACCATCCAACGCGTCATTCAGCGTTCGGGTATCCGCGCCCGCATGGAAGTGGATCCCGACGAGGAAGATGGCTTCTAAACCGCCGATTCGCGCGTGTGAGCACATCCGGGTAGTTCATGGTCAGGCGCACCGAACCGCTGGGTATTGTGCCGCCATAAGTAGGACGCGGATCTTCCGCCGCCAAGAGGTCTGAGCCGGAGGCCGCGCACGGTGCATGGGAGCAACGGATATGTTGGCTGCAGTTTTCAAGGGACCCGGACAGCTGGAAGTCACGGAGGTTCCGACTCCTGAACCCGGTCCGGGTGAGGTGCTGCTGAAGGTCGGGTCAAACACGGTCTGTGGCACCGACTTGCGCATTCTGCGGGGCGAGAAGACCTCTGGTGTGCGTCCGGGCGTGGTCTTGGGGCACGAAATCGCTGGCACGGTCGCTGCTGTCGGAGCGGGCGTCACGGGGTACAACGAGGGCGACCTCGCGGTTGTCACACCCACCGTCACGTGTGGTGTGTGCTACTTCTGCATCCGGGGGCTGGAGCACTTCTGCGAGAGCTTCACCCTGTACGGCTATGCCATCGACGGTGGCCTGGCCGAGTACTGCCTGATCCCCGCGCAGGCCGTGGCTCGCAAGAACATCTCCATCGCCAAGCCGGGAACGCCCCTCACGGCACTGTCGTTGACGGAGCCACTGGGCTGCGTGTTGAACGGTCTGCGCAACTACAAGGTCAATCTGGGCGATACGGCCCTGATCTTGGGCGCGGGTCCGATCGGCCTTCTGCACCAAACCGTCGTGCGCCTGGCCGGCGCCACGCAGGTCATCGTGTCCGATCCGTCCGCGTCCCGACGCGCCACTGCAGCCCAGCTCGGGGCCGACATCCTCGTCGATCCCGTGAACGAGGACCTCTCTGCCGTGGTCAAGGGTGCCACTGGTGGTCGTGGCGCTGACGTCGTCATCATTTGCATCGGCCGTCCGGCGCTGTTCCCTGAGGCGCTGAGCCTCGCGCGCAAGGGGGGACGGGTGTGTGCGTTTGCCGGATTCCCCAAGGACGGGTCGGTGGCCGTCGATCCGAACGTCATTCACTATGGGGAGATCACCGTGACCGGGACCTCCAACTCCATGCGGATGCAGACCGAAGAGGCCATGCACCTGATCGAGGACGGGCTCATCCCGGCCGACGTCATCGTGAGCCACACCTTCCCGCTGACGAAGGTTGTCGATGCGATCGAGTTCTCCGCATCCGGAGAGGGCATCAAGATCGCGGTGCTTCCCGACATCGAATGATCCCCACGTGAGTGCGGGCGGCTGCCGCCTTTCCCGCACGAACCTGACGAAGGGGCCCTCCGATCTGCAAGATCGGAGGGCCCCTTCGCGCGTCTCGTTCAGGTCACTGCAGTACAGCGTTGACGACCTCGCGAGCGGCATCTTGAACCTCGGCCAGGTGCTCGGGCCCCTTCAGCGATTCCGCATAGATCTTGTAGACGTTCTCGGTACCGGACGGACGAGCGGCGAACCAGGCGTGTTCGGTTACCACCTTGAGACCGCCAATGGCTGCGCCGTTACCCGGCGCGTTGGTGAGGGTCTGCACGATGGGCTCGCCCGCCAGCTCTGTGGCCGTGACGTCTTGCGGTGACAACTTGGCGAGCTTGGCCTTTTGCTCCCTTGTCGCCGGTGCGTCCACCCGCGCGTACGAAGACGCGCCGTGGCGTTCTTCGAGTTCGGCGTACAGTTCGCTGGGCGACTTGCCGGTCACGGCCTTGATCTCGGAAGCCAAGAGGGCGAGCAGAATGCCGTCCTTGTCGGTGGTCCAGGTCGAACCATCCTTGGCAAGGAACGATGCGCCTGCCGACTCCTCGCCACCGAAGCCGAGATCGCCCGACATGAGACCCGGAACGAACCACTTGAACCCCACAGGGACCTCGACCAGCCGACGTCCGAGGTCCTGGGCGACCTTGTCGATGAGCGAACTGGAGACCAAGGTCTTCCCGATCCCCGCGTCGGCCGGCCAGCCGCCACGGTGGGCATACAGGTACTGAATCGCCACCGCGAGGAACGCATTGGGATTCATGAGCCCGAAGTCCGGCGTGACGATGCCGTGGCGATCGGAATCCGCGTCGTTACCGGTCGAGATGTCGTACGAGGCCTTGTTGGCGATGAGGCTTGCCATTGCGTAAGGCGACGAGCAGTCCATGCGGATCTTGCCGTCCCAGTCGAGCGTCATGAACGGCCACCGGGGGTCCACGGTGGGGTTGATGACGGTGAGGTCGATCCCCAAGTGCTCGGAGATGTACTGCCAGTACTCCACCGAGGCGCCACCGAGCGGATCGGCCCCGATATGCACGCCGGCATCGCGGATGGCCGCCAGGTCGATGGCGTTGACGAGATCCTCACAGTAGGCACCGAGGTAGTCGATCGTGGTGACGTCGGGTGCAGCCTTCTCGTACGTGTCCCGGCGGATACCTGACGGGTCGCGCAGCAGCTCGTTGGCTCGATCGGCGATCACCTTGGTGGCGTCGCTGTCGGCGGGTCCACCGTGCGGCGGGTTGTACTTGAAGCCACCGTCGCGTGGTGGGTTGTGGGAGGGGGTGACCACGATGCCGTCGGCCTGGTGGTCGGTGGCTTGGCGGTTGTAGACGATGATCGCTCGGGAGACGGCGGGGGTCGGGGTGTACTGATCTTCCCGTTCGGCGCGAATGGCGACGCCGTTGGCGTGCAACACCTCGATGGCGGTCTTCCATGCCGGGCCCGAAAGCGCGTGGGTGTCCTTGCCGATGAACAGGGGACCGGTGATCCCCTGCGAGGCGCGGTACTCCACGATGGCCTGCGTCGTCGCGGCGATGTGGGTGTCGTTGAAGGCTGTGTCGAGGCTCGACCCGCGGTGTCCCGACGTCCCGAAGACGACCTGCTGGTCGGGATTGTCGGGGTCGGGCACGAGATCGTAGTAGGCGTCGATGGTGGCGCCGACATCAATCAGATCAGTGGGCAGTGCGCGCTGCCCCGCACGTTCGTGAACCATGCTGCCATCTTGCCGCGATCAGCGCTGGCGCGTAACCCGATGGGGGCTTTCGGTGCAAGGCTTTCTCGCCGGAAGCGGAAAAATGCCGCCTGCGCCGCCACAGGTCGCGCCCATCGGCTGGCCACGACACAGAACTGCCAGAATGGTCGTCATGGCATATCACAACTCGGGGATCGTCGATCTCTCAACTCTGGCGCCGCGTCCCCCGGCGCCTCCGGGGACATCCTTCGTGATGGACATGGATGAGCAGAACTTCGAGCAGGTCGTTCAGAAGTCGATGCGGCACCCCGTCATCGTTGAGTTCTGGTCGCCGCAGGCAGATAGCCATGCTGTGTCGGAGGATCTGCGTGAGTTGGCCGCGTCGGCGTCCGGCGCCTTCCTCCTTGCTCGAGCGAACGTCGATTCACAGCCTCAGATCGCCGCAGCCTTCGGTGTGCAGGCGGTACCCACGGTCATGGGTGTGATCGGGGGACAGGTCGCACCACTGTTCCAAGGCACGCGCCCACTGCAAGAGATCGCCGCCGTGATCGACCAACTACTCGCTTTGGCGGCACAAAACGGGATTGTGGGGCGAGCTGATCCGGTCGAAGCCTCGCCGGCCGCCGACGGAGAAGAAGCTGCGACACCCGTCGATCCGCGATTCGACGCCGCTGACGCCAAGTTGGAGGCTGGGGACTTCGTCGGTGCCGTTGCTGAGTTCGACAAGCTGCTTGCCGAGACACCGGGCGACCGAACTGCCGTGGCGGGACGGGCCCAGGCCGGGCTGTTGGCTCGCGTGAGCGAGATTGATCAAAAGGCCGTCGTCGCGGCGTTGCAAAGCGATCCCGACGATTTCGAGACGCAGATGCAGGCCGCTGACATCGAGATGTTGGGCGGCCAGATCGAGGCGGCGTTCACTCGACTGGTGGGCTTGGTGCGAATGACAACCGGAGACGAAAAGGACCAGGCACGCCTGAGGGTGCTGGAACTGTTCGACACGATGGACCCGGCCGATCCGGTGGTTCTCAAGGCGAGGCGCGAACTCGCCACGGCCTTGTACTGAACGGCAGGGCACGACGGCTGCCCTGACTAAGGCTTGTACAACACGACGGTGGGGGTGGCTGCGACTGCGCAGCCACCCCCACCGTTCGCGAATCAGTTCAGACCAGGATCCCCGTCGGCTGCGGGCTCTCGATCACGATCGCCTCGACCGGACCGTCGGCTACCTCGCCCGAGTCCTCGGACGCGGCTTCAGCGTCGGCCTCGTCGGCCTCTTCTGGCCCCTCATAGCGGAACCACACCGACGACAGTGGGGGAGCAACGATCGTGGTGCTCGCGGGCTTGCCCATGAAGGGCTCCTCGACGGCGACCACAGCGCCGAGGTTGCCGAACGAGCCAGAACCGTCGTACAGGGTCGAATCGGTGTTGAGAACCTCCCGCCACACGCCGGCCTTGGGCAGGCCGATCTTCATGCGATCCCACGGCTCTGAGGAGAAGTTGGACACGCAGGCGATCATCTGACCGTCGGGGTCGTGCCGGATGAACGAGAACGTGTTCTCGGCTGCGTCATCCGCGTTGATCCACTCGAACCCGGCCGGATCGGAATCCAGGCTCCACATGGCCGGATGCGCCTGGTACAGCGTATTCAGGTCGCGAATCAGCCGCTGCAGTCCACCGTGACCCCACAGATCGGTGACCCACCATTCCAGGCTTTCAGACTCGGAGAACTCGCGCCGCTGCCCGAAATCGCAGCCCATGAACAGGAGCTTCTTGCCGGGGAAACTCCACATGTAGGAGTAGAACGCTCGCAAGGTCGCGAACTTGCGCCAGTCGTCTTGCGGGACCTTGTTGATCATCGATCCCTTGCCGTGGACAACCTCATCGTGGCTGATGGGCAGCACGAAGTTCTCGCTGTAGGCGTAAACCATCGCGAAGGTCATCAGGTTGTGGTGGTACTGACGGTGGATGGGCTCGTGCTGGATGTAGCTGAGCGAGTCGTTCATCCAGCCCATATTCCACTTGAACCCGAACCCGAGTCCGCCCTGATCGACAGGCTTGGTCACGCCAGCGAACGAAGTGGATTCCTCAGCGATCATCACGACGCCGGGCACGCGCTCGTAGAGGTGGCGGTTCACGTACCGCAGGAAGTCGATGGCCTCCAGGTTCTCCCGGCCGCCGTACACGTTCGGCACCCATTCGCCCTCTTCGCGGCTGTAATCCAGGTACAGCATCGAAGCCACGGCGTCGACGCGCAGGGCGTCGATGTGGAACTCCGAGACCCAGTACAACGCGTTGGACACGAGGAACGACTTCACCTCGTTGCGGCCGTAGTTGAAGATGTACGTGCCCCAGTCCTTGTGCTCGCCCTGGCGGGGGTCGGCGTGCTCGTACAGCGCGGTCCCGTCGAACCGGCCCAACGCCCATTCGTCCTTGGGGAAGTGGCCCGGAACCCAGTCGAGGATCACGCCAATCCCAGCCTGATGCAGCGCATCAACGAGGTGGCGGAACTCGTCGGGCTTGCCGAGGCGGCTCTGCGGCGCGAAGTAGTTCGTGACTTGGTAGCCCCACGACGGTTCGAAGGGATGCTCGGTCACGGGCAACAACTCAACGTGGGTGTAGCCCATCTCCGTGACGTAGTTGACGAGTTCCTCGGACAGTTCGAGGTAAGTCTTGCCCTTGCGCCATGAGCCGAGGTGAACCTCGTAGACCGACATGGGTGCGGTGTGCGGGGTGACCTCGGCACGGTGCCGCATCCACTCGTCATCGCCCCACCCATACTGGCTCGTGTACACGATCGAGCCGTTCGAGGGCGCCTGCTCGGCGAAGAAGGCCATGGGGTCGACCTTTTCGTGCCAGTTCCCCTCTTGGTCTTGGATCGCGAACTTGTAGATGGCACCGTCGCCCACGCCCTCGACGAACAGACTCCACACGCCCGATCCCGGCACCAGGTGCATCTGGTCGCCGGTCCACCAGTTGAAGTCGGCATTCACCCGCACCTGGCGGGCGTTCGGGGCCCACACCGCGAAACGGGTGCCGGAGATGGTGCCGCGCTCGTCGTCGTACAGCGTGACCTGGTGAGCGCCTAGCCGCCGCCAGCACTCGGTATCGCCGCCATTATGGAATCCTTCAAGGTCCCAGCCGGTCAGGCCGCCAGCTAGATCGTGTGCCATTCCCACTCCTGTCCCGGCGCGGCCCAAGCCGCCACCTCTTGCGCGATTTCAGCGACCGCCTCCAAGGGGATGTCCACCCACTCGGGACGGTACTTCTTCTCATATGCCACTTCGTAGATGGCCTTCTCGAGCACGTAGATTTGCCCCAGTTCGCTGAGCCAAGAGGTGCCACCGTACCCCTCGAGGAACGCGTCCTTGCACTCTGTCGTCCATCGTTGCCGGTCTCGCGCCCGACCGAGTCGGGCCGCGTAGTCAAATGATCGCAGCATTCCGGCGATGTCGCGCCAAACACTGTCACGAATCCGTCGGCTGTCCGCACTTCTTAGCGGTTCACCCTCGAAATCCACGAAAACCCAACCATTCGGGCCATCCAGGCACTGGCCCAGGTGCATATCCGCATGGACCCGCTGGACGACCTGCGGAGACCACTTGCGCTGTGTCGCGATCCGAACCAGGTCGGCCGCTGGCCGCAAAGCATCGATGTCGTCGGCCAGCGCGCTGGCCGACTCAGCGAGATCAGCGACCAGTTGCTTCCCCGGGACCGTCCGCGTACCGAACACGGCCGCAAGGTCTGCGTGGAGTGCTCGCAGGTCCGCACCCAATCGACGCGCCTCGTCGCGAAAGCTCACGTCCTCCACAGCCGCGGCCACGGCTGCACTCCACCCGTCGCGGGTGGATTCGACTCGCTGCACGATCATGGCGAGGTCGACGGAACCGAGTCCCGGGACCAGAGTCGACACCGAGCCGTACAGCGGAGGCACCTTGCGTGAGCCTTGCGAGGACAAGTTGCGCAACAAGCCGACCTCGGCGTTGCCTTCGAGGCGGCGAAACACCTTGACCACGACCTCATCCCCGAAGGTGATGCTGGAGTTCGACTGCTCTCCGAGCATGGGCACGGCAGGGAGGTCGGCCGGTAGCTGCGCGTCCCAGTTGGGGGACAGGCCGTGCGGCGCGTGCCAGGCCCGCCACAAAACGCGCAACAACCCCGGGTGTTGGGCGATGTCGCGCCCCTCGTCCGAGGCATCGAGATAGCCGACGAGCAGGTGATAGTGCTCGCGGCCCCCATCGGGGTAGGAAACCTCAGCGATCTCGGACCGGATGGCCGGCCAGTGGCCTGCGCGGGTGTACCACGGCAGCGGGTGGATGGATGAGATCCACCCGCCGCGGTTCCGGCCCTGGAACCAGCGGGCTTGGGAAATGGTGTTCCACCAGCCTCGGTGCATCCCGACCTCAGCGAACGTGCAGAATGTGGGCTGGCTGACTGGGTGTCAGCCGCACGAAGTTCTCTTCCGACCAAGTGAACGTCGCCCCAGTCAACTCATCCGTTACGCGCAGTGACGAGGTGGGGACGCCGACGACGTCGGCCGGGAGGTCGACCTGCGTCTCGACCGTCGCGTTCGGGTTGAGGGAGCAGATCACCAGGACACGGTCGTCACCGTCTTGTTTCACGAAAGACAAGACGTCTGGATTCGGGTTGGGAAGGAGGGCCACTTCGCGCAGCTGTTGCAGCGCCGGGTGGTCACGCCGGATCCGGTTGAGCGCGAACATCAACAGGTTGAGGTTCGGCTCCGCGTTGTAATCGCGGGGGCGGTACTCGTACTTCTCCGAGTTGAGATATTCCTCGCCACCGCTTCGCAGCGGAGCGTGCTCGAAGAGCTCGAAGCCGGAGTAGACGCCCCAACTCGGAGACATCGTGGCGGCGAGGATTGCTCGAATCGCGAACGCCGCCGGGTTACCCGATTGCAGGAAGGTCGGGTTGATGTCGGGGGTGTTGACGAAGAAGTTCGGCCGATAGAAGGAATCCGATTCCGTGCTCAGCTCAAGGAGGTACTCCTCCAACTCCGGCCGGGTGTTGCGCCAGGTGAAGTACGTGTAGCTCTGATGGAACCCGACCTTGCCGAGGGCGTGCATCATCTCCGGCTTGGTGAAGGCCTCAGCAAGGAACAGAACCTCCGGATGTGTCCGACGCATTTCTGCCATCAACCGCCCCCAGAACGCCACTGGCTTGGTGTGCGGATTATCAACGCGGAAGATCGTGACGCCGTGGTCGATCCACAGGTTCAAGATGCGCAGCACCTCGTTGTAGATGCCGTCGGGGTCGTTGTCGAAGTTGATCGGGTAGATGTCCTGGTACTTCTTCGGCGGGTTCTCGGCGTAGGCGATCGTGCCATCGAGGCGCGTGGTGAAGAACTCGGGATTCGTCTTGACCCACGGGTGCTCGGGGGCAGCTTGCAGGGCGAAGTCCAGGGCGATCTCCACTCCGAGCTCACGAGCCTTGGCGACTAGTCGGTCGAAGGAATCCCAGTCGCCGAGGTCCGGGTGGATCGTGTCGTGACCGCCGTCCTCGGACCCGATGGCCCAGGGGGACCCGGGATCGTCGGGGCCAGCGTTCAACGAGTTGTTGCGACCCTTGCGGAAGGAGGTTCCAATCGGGTGGATCGGCGGGAAGTAGACGACATCGAATCCCATGGCTGCGACGGCCTCGAGGCGGTCGTGACAGGTGTCGAAGTTGCCCGAAACCCAGGCACCAGACTCGTTTTGGTAGGCGCCCTGCGAGCGTGGGAAGAACTCGTACCACGACGAGAACAGGGCGCGGCGTCGATCGGCCCAGATCTCATGGGTGTCGGACGATGTGACGAGGTCTCGTGGACCGAAGACCTCCATCGCCTTGCGAATGCCCATCTGCTGCGAAACCTCGGCCAACTCGCTGCCCGGTCGCTCGGGAATCAGCAGCGCGGCCGTCGAACGGAGGATCGAGGCGGCGACCGGTTCCCCGGCCTCCTCTGCTTCCAAGGCGCCGCGCTCAAGCAGGCTGCGGCCCTCCATGCAGACGAGGGGTACGTCGATACCCGCCGGGAGTTTCACCTCGGCGTTGTGCACCCAGGTCGCCCACGGGTCCGACCAGCCCTCCACGCGGAAGGTCCAGGGACCCTCGGCGTCGATTCGCACCCAGGCGAGCCACGGGTCGAGGCCGCGTGGCTCGATGGGCGTCATGTCGATGCGACGGGTTTGCCCGTCGGGCCCGGTCAGCATCACCGATGCGTTCACCGCATCGTGGCCCTCGCGGAAGACTTTGGCCCGAATCGGAATCAACTCACCGACAACGGCTTTTGCGGGATAGGCACCTCCTTCGAGCAGCGGCTCGACCTTGGAGATGGGAATCCGGCCAAACCCCGAGGGGAGAGGCTTCGACTGTGAGGACTTGCGCTTGGCGGACGGCTCTGGTGAACGCATTCCCCAAACTTATCGAAGCTACCGATGCCGGGGAACACCTCGCCCGAAGCCCGATCCTGTGGATCGTGATCCGGGCAGTCGAGTGCCCCCTGCCAACCGTCAGGTGCCCGGCAATTCCAGGTTCGGCCGGACGGGCGGTTGCTGGTGCTGACGGACGCGCCGGGGAACAGTCGCCTTCAAGACGACCACCGTTTGTCCGGGGATCTTCATCGCCGCACCGGGCCCCAGTCCGCCCTGTGGCAGGTCATCTGGTTCGCCGGTATGAACAGTCACCGTGTAACCGGAACCCCAGGGCTTTTCCGGCAGAGTCACGTCGATGTCCTCGGTGTCCCCGTGGAAGTACACGAGAAATGCGTCATGCGGGTCCGACACGTACATGCCCAACGTTCGTAGGTCCCCGTTGTGCCAGTCGTGAACTTGCATCTGATGACCGGTGGGGCCGAACCAGGCGATGTCCAAGCGTCCCAGGCTGTTCCCAGCCGAATCGAGGACTTCGCGCCCGTGCCGATACTGCTTGGGCCGCAGCACTGGGTGCTTTGCCCTCAGCTTCGTCAAAGTCGCCACCAGGGTGCGTACCTCGGCCCAGGCGGATTCGTCGCTCCAGTCGACCCACGAGATCGTGTTGTCCTGGCAGTAGGCGTTGTTGTTGCCCCGCTGCGTTCGGCCCCGTTCATCGCCGGCCAACAGCATCGGCGTGCCCCACGACAGCAACAGCGTTGCGAGCATGTTGCGCGCCGTGCGTCGGCGGGCGCTGTTGATCAGTTCGTCGGTCGTCTCACCTTCATAACCGTGGTTCCAGGACCGGTTGTCGTCGGTACCGTCCCGGTTTCGCTCCCCGTTGGCCTCGTTGTGCTTGAGGTCATACGTCGTCACGTCGCGCAATGTGAAACCGTCGTGGGCGGTGATGAAGTTCACCGACGCGGTGATGGGGCGGCCGTGGTCGTACATGTCGGCAGAGCCGGACAGACGCGTTGCCAGTTGCTGGACCCCGTGGGTCGCTCCGCGCCAGAAGTCACGAACGTAGCCGCGGAAGTGGTCGTTCCATTCGGCCCAGCGGTCACCCCAGTGCCCGACCTGGTATCCGTACGGCCCCAGGTCCCAGGGCTCGGCAATCATCACTGTGTGCTCGAACGTGGGGTCTTCGACGACGGCCCGCTTGAACGCGTGGTGTTGATCAACGTGGTGTTGGCCGTCGCGGATCAGTGTGGTGGCCAAGTCGAAGCGGAAACCGTCGACGCCCATCTCGGTCACCCAGTAGCGCATCGAGTCCAGCACCATGCCCAAGACGCCAGGGTGGGACGTGTCGACAGCGTTTCCGCAACCGGTCACGTCGTAGTCCTGGCGACGGTCGTCGGACATGCGGTAGTACAGGCCTTGATCGATGCCGCGCAGGCTCAGCGCGGGGCCATCGAGTCCGCCCTCGGCCGTGTGGTTGTACACGACGTCGAGAATCACCGCGATTCCGGCGTCGTGCAGGGTGCTGACCATGTTCTTGAACTCGGCCACTTGCTGGCCCAGTGAGCCCCCCGCCGAGTAGTGCGCGTGGGGTGCGAAGAAGCCGAGGGTGCTGTAACCCCAGAAGTTCGACAACCCGCGGCCATGCACGAACGGCTCGGAGCAGAAGTGATGGACGGGCAGGAACTCGACGGCGTTGACGCCGAGGTCGACCAGTTGCGCGACGACTGCGGGGTGGGCCATACCGGCATAGGTGCCGCGCAGGTGCTCGGGGACCGCCGGGTGGGTGCGGGTGTACCCGCGCAGGTGCGTCTCGTAAATCACCCACTCGTCCAAGGGACGACGAATCGACAACGGACGCGGCGGCGGGCTGTCAGCCACGACGACCGACAGGGGCACGTACCCGAACGAGTCATGCGGATCAGAGGTGTCCCACGAGGCGGGGGTGTGATCGTAGATGGGCCCGGAGTAGTCCACGCCGCCGTAAATCGCGCGGGCGTACGGATCGACCAGGAGCTTGTTGTGGTTGAACCGAGCGCCGCTGCCGGTGTCCCATTCGCCGCCTACGCGGTAACCGTACAGCTGCCCTGCCGCGACGCCAGGCACGAAGGTGCGCCAGATTCCACCGGCCTCAGGGCTCAAAGGAAAATTGCGTTGCTCTTGGGTCGCAGTGACCAGGACGAGGTCGACGCGCTGAGCCCTGGGGGCCCAGATCGCAAACTCGGCGCCCCCGCCTCGGATCCGGGCCCCAAGCTCTGGCGGCCTCGGTTCTGACAGCATGTGCACTCTTTCCCACGGTTCGAACGGGCTCTCCACTATAGGGGGTGGTTCCGCATCGACGCGGCCCGTCTAATCCCAGGAGATGTGCCAGTCCTGGGCGGTGAGATTGACCGAACCGGCCTTGGCGACAGACATCTCTTCGGTCACTGTCTTCCCTTGTGAAGTCACACCTGTAAACCGAACACGCCCGTCCACCTGCACACCGGCCTTACCAGATGTGACCTTCTTCACCTCCACGGTTGGCGGCGACAAGATCGTCCAGGTGATGGTCTTGAAGCTTGTCGTCGATTCAACGGAGAACGGACAGTCAGGGTCCGCAGCGACCTTGAGCTTGGCGCATTCGGAGAACTGCGTCTGAGCGGCCGCGCTGAGCGCGGTCTTGCCCGAATCGGTCAACTCGACCTGCTGAGGTGCCAACTCAGAGGACGTGGACACCTCGGCCGCTTTCACCGACCCACCGGGGGCCAGTTGCAGCCGAGTGTCGCTCGTCGTGATCGGGTAGATGCCGGGGAAGACGGTCACGAGATCCTCGGTCACCTCGCGACCTCCTAACTGAATCCCGACGTCGAGCTTGCGAGCATTCGTGAGGTCCGCCGTGGCGAACCCGTCGTCAATGCGAAAGACGCCTCCCTGCGCCTTCACCGTAATTACGGTCTTGACTTCGGTGTCGCCCAGCTTGAACCGGACTGGGACGCGGGGACTGTTGGTGTCGGTGACCTCGATCCCGGACATGGGGTTGTCCAAGTGCGCCGACCGCAAAACCTCATCGGTGAGCATGGAGGCGCCCGTGGGCTCGTCGGCGACCTCCTGCAAGGCGCGCAGGGCGTCGTTTTGTGAGATCGCCTGCAAATACCGCTGCACAGTTTCCGTGGGGCTACCGGTGACACCCACGAAACGCAATTGGAGGTAGCCAAAACCCGTCGTGGCACCGAGCAGGCACGACACGACAGCGACGATCAAAACCGTTCTCCAGGCTTGCCGAAACTCGTCCCGCAAACCGCCCTGATCTCCGCTCATTCCGCGCCTGCCTGGTGCTCAGATGACCGCACCACAAGCTCCCCAATCGCCCTTTGGTGCAACCAGGGTAGCCGAATCACCAATGACTAGTGTTGTGACACATGCGGGACATGACGGCAGCCCACTCCAGGGTGTATCTCGACCATTGCGCGACGACGCCTCTTGTTCCTGAGGCGCGTGAAGCATTACTCGCCGGGCTAGAGGCGGTTGGTAACCCGCATGCGACCCACACGGCCGGGCGACGCGTGCGGGCGCTCATCGAAGAGGCGCGCGAGTCCCTCGCCGAGGCGTTGAATGCTCATCCGCTGGAGATCGTGTTTACCGCCAGCGGCACGGAATCGGACAACATCGCGGTCCTCGGCGCTGGCCAACGCGAGGGACGGCCTCGCGTCACAACATCGCCCATCGAACACCCAGCCGTGGCGCGGGCCTGCGCACACCTCGCCGGATCGGGCGTCGATCTTGACGTCGTCCCGGTGTCGTCCGACGGTCACGTCGATCTGGACGCTGCCGCTGAACTCGTCGGAGAGCGCACGGCACTCGTGACGGTGCAATGGGTCAACAACGAGGTGGGCACCGTGCAACCCGTGGATCGGCTGGCCGCCATCGCGCATGCGCACGGCGCCTGGGCGCACAGCGATGCCGCTCAGGCTGTCGGACACGTACCCGTGTCGTTTCGCGACAGCGGCCTCGACCTGGTCTCGGTGGCCGGGCACAAAGTGGGCGCGCCCGTGGGGATCGGTGCTTTGCTGATCTCCAGGCAGGTGAGTGTCACCCCGGTCTCCTTCGGCGGAGATCAGGAGCGCGCGATCCGGTCCGGGACCTTGTCCGCACCGTTGGTCGCTGCTTTGGCCGCAGCCGTTCGGCGGGGTGTGACGCGCCAACCCGAAGAGGCTGGACGCCTGCACCGGCTGCGAGATGAGCTCGTGGCCGGGATCCGAGAACGCGTGTCAGGTGTTTCGATTAACGGCACCGCCCCGGTCAGTTCGGCTGTGGCCTCCGTCACGTTTACCGGTGTGCGCGCCGCGGACCTGCAGTTCTTGCTCGATCGAGCAGGCATAGACGTCTCCACGGGATCGGCGTGCCATTCCGGCGTCGTCCAGCCCAGCGACGTCCTGATCGCTATGGGCCGCACGCTGGAGGAGGCGAGTTCGACCCTGCGGTTCTCCCTCGGCTGGACCAGCACCTCTGCGGATGTGGACCGAGTGCTGGAGGCGTTGCCACCCCTGGTCGCCCAGGCCCGAGCCGCTGCCTGACTCGGACCCCCTCGGAGACGGGGCAAGGGGCGCAGACCACTACACTGGCCCGATGCGCGTTCTGGCAGCGATGTCGGGTGGTGTGGATTCCGCAGTAGCTGCCGCCCGTATGGTCGACGCCGGTCATGAGGTGACCGGCGTCCATCTCGCCTTGTCGCGGCACCCTGCCGCGTTCCGCAGTGGGGCGCGTGGGTGTTGTTCCCTGGAAGACACGCACGACGCGAGACGCGCGGCCGACAAGCTCGGCATTCCCTTCTACGTGTGGGACTTCTCGGATCGCTTCGTGGCGGACGTCATCGACGACTTCGTGGCCGAATACCGGGCCGGGCGAACGCCGAACCCGTGCCTGCGCTGCAACGAGAAGATCAAGTTCGCCGCCGTCTTGGAGCGGGGGATCGCGCTGGGATTCGACGCCATCGCAACGGGGCACTACGCCCGCCTCGTACCCGGTCCCGACGGACCGTCCTTGCACCGCGCCGCCGACCCTGCCAAGGATCAGTCGTACGTCTTGGGCATGCTGTCTGCCGAACAGCTGAGTCGCTCGCTGTTCCCGCTCGGGGACGACCTCAAGAGCGACGTCCGCGCGGAGGCGAAGGAGCGCGGTCTGACCGTCGCGAGCAAGCCCGATTCCCACGACATCTGCTTCATTCCCGACGGCGACACGGCCGGCTACTTGCAGCGCAGCCTGGGCACCGCTGCGGGAGACATCGTGGACGAGACGGGGGCAGTAGTCGGTGAACACACCGGCACGCATCAGTTCACCGTGGGGCAGCGCCGAGGCCTGCGCTTGGGCCGACCCGCCGCCGACGGTCGTCCTCGCTATGTTCTCGACATCACACCGACGACCAACACCGTCATTGTCGGACCCGCCGAGCATCTGCGAGTGGGCTCCCTGTCGGGAATTCGGCCGACGTGGGCCGGGCCGCGACGCGTCGGACCGTGGCGAGGCACCGTGCAGGTGCGTGCCCATGGCACACCGGTCGAGGCCGAGATCGACATCTCCGACACGGCCAAAGCCACGTTGGCCGCGCCCCTGACGGGCGTGGCGCCTGGGCAGGGAGCGGTGTTCTACGACGGCACGCGTGTTGTCGCGAGCGCGACGATCGATGCTGCTCGGCCTGTTGGGGACGAGTCCTAGATGGTCGCCGTCACTGGCCTGGGTTCGCTGCCGGGCGTCGACTTCCCCGGAGCGGTTGGTACGACATTCGATGTCGTGCCGGTCCCGTACCTGCCGGAGCTTCCCGCCCGCGGTCCCGAAGCGACGATGATCGCGAGGGGCGCTGCCGTGCTGGCCGGTCTGGACGCCGAGCTCACCACGTCGGGGTGGCGGTTGGCGCCCACCCCCGGTCCTGATCTGAGACGGTCTCGTGCCATGTTGCGCGACGACCTCGACATGATGGCCGAGACGGTCGGTGACTACGAGGGGTTGCTGCGCGTCCCGGTCGTCGGCCCCTGGACGTTGATCGCGTCGCTGCACATGCAGCGCGGGGGAGCGGTCCTGGCCGACAGCGGTGCGCGGCGTGATGTCGTTGACTCCCTGCGTGAGGGGACCGAGAACCTCGTCGAAGAGATCGTGCGCCGTATGCCCCGGGCGGTACCGCGTCCGCAACTGGACGAACCACTTCTTCCGTCGGTTTTGGCCGGTTCGGTTCCCACGCAAGGGGGGCTGTTCAGGCTCGCCGCGATCGATCAGGCGGAGGCGCTCGGGGCACTGGCGCGTTGGGGACACGGCCTGCCAGACCGAGACGTCGACCTTCACTGCTGTGCGCCGGGCCTACCCCTGCTGAGTGTGATGCGGGGCACGGGGCTGACTGGCGTGGCGGTGGACGTCGGCCAGCTCACGACGTCGGACATCGACGATCTCGCCGGCGTGATGGACCTGGGTGGCGACGTGTTGCTGGGTGTGGTTGCGGACGCATCGACCGACGTACGGGCCGCCGTCGGGCAGGGCTGGTCGGTGTTGCGACACCTTGGGGTCGGGCCAGAGGCGAGTTCGCGCATCTGGGTCACCCCTGCCTGCGGCCTGGCGACCTGGCCGGTGCGAGCCGCCACCACCGTCTTCACGACGCTGCGCTCTGTGAGCTCAGAGTTGGACGAGCGTCTCGAGGGATGACCGAGTCGACTGTTCGCTGTGTCGGCGGTTGCCAGTAGCTTTGCCCTGTGACAGATTCCGTGGCCGCCCGCCGTCATGCCGCCTTGGCGGCAGAAGTCTCCGAGCACCGTCGGCGCTATTACGTGATGGACGCTCCGACCGTGTCCGACGCGGATTTTGACGCGCTCATGCGCGACCTGGAGGCCCTGGAGCACCAGTATCCGGAGTTGCGCACCCCCGACTCTCCCACCCAACAGGTCGGAGGCAGCGTGGGCGCGACCTTCGCGCCCGTCCGCCACACCACGCGGATGGAAAGCCTCGACAATGCGTTCTCCCGGGAGGACCTCGACCATTGGGCGCGCCGCGTCGGCGACGGACAGCTGATCTGTGAGCCGAAGATCGACGGCCTGGCAATCGGCCTCACCTATCAACACGGGCGGCTGACCGTGGCGGCGACCCGCGGCGACGGGACCACCGGCGAGGACGTCACCGGCAATGTCTTGACGATCGCGGAGATCCCGCGGCTGCTGACCGGGGACGTCCCCGCCCTGCTGGAGGTCCGTGGCGAGGTTTTCCTGCCGGTTGCAGCCTTCACGGAGCTGAACGCCGCCCTGGTGGAGGCGGGCAAACCGCCGTTCGCCAATCCGCGCAACGGGGCCGCGGGTTCCCTGCGCCAGAAGGACCCGCGCGTCACGGCGAGCCGTCCGCTGTCGTTTCTCTGCCACGGCTTTGAGGGTCTACCCGTCCAGACCCAGTCGGAGGGCTACGCCGCGCTGGCCGCCTGGGGGGTCCCCGTGTCGCCGCACATTCAGGTTGTCGACGACCTCGACGGTGCGTGGGCCTATATCGAACAGACACAGACCCGGCGCCACGACTTCGCCCATGACATCGACGGCGTCGTCATCAAGGTCAATGACCGGGGGCGTCAATCGGAACTCGGTTCCACGTCGCGAGCGCCGCGCTGGGCAATCGCCTTCAAGTACCCACCCGAAGAGGCCACCACCAAACTCGTGGACATTCGTGTCAACGTCGGACGTACCGGGCGCGTGACGCCGTACGCCGTGATGACCCCGGTCACTGTCGCTGGCTCGACCGTGGAGATGGCGACTCTGCACAACGCGTCCGAGGTGGAACGTAAGGGCGTGCTCATCGGCGACACCATCGTCGTCCGCAAGGCGGGCGACGTGATCCCAGAGGTTCTCGCGCCCGTGGTCGACCTCCGCGACGGCAGCGAGCGGGCCTTCGTCATGCCGACTCACTGCCCGGCCTGCGGTACCGAACTGCGGCCTGAGAAGGAGGGCGATGCTGACACCCGCTGTCCGAACACCCGCACGTGTCCCGCCCAGCTGCGTGAGCGCGTCTTTCACCTGGCCTCCCGTGACGCCTTGGACATCGAGGTGCTGGGGTGGCAAGCGGCCGACGCCTTGCTTTCTGCCCACCTCATCACCGACGAGGGTGATCTGTTCAACCTGACACCTGAAGCGCTGGCGACGTCCCCGCTGTTCTGCAAGAAGGACGGAACGTTGACGGCCAACGGGCGCAAGCTGTTGACCAATCTGGAAGCGGCCAAGACCCGACCGTTCGCCCGATTCCTCGTCGCCTTGTCCATCCGCCACGTCGGAAAGGGCGTGGCGCCCGACGTGGCGGCGGCCTTTCCCAACATCGATGCTCTGCAAACGGCCACGGAGGCAGAACTCACCGCCGTTGACGGCATCGGACCGGTGCTCGCCGAATCGATCGTCGAGTGGTTCACCGTGGACTGGCATCGCGACATCGTCGCCAAGTGGCGCGCGGCCGGTTGTGTGCTAGCCGACCCTGAGGCACCGCCCAAACAGCCTGTAACCGTGGGCGCCGACCTCGGCGGAGTCACCGTCGTCATCACCGGTGCGATACCCGGGTACACGCGTGACGGGGCCGCCGAGGAGGTGACGGCTCGAGGCGGGAAGGTGAGCTCGAGCGTGTCAGGGAAGACCGACTTCGTCGTTGTCGGTGACAAGCCCGGCAGCAAATATGCGAAGGCGATCAGCCTGGGTGTGCCGATTCTGGATGCCGACGGGTACGCGGTGTTGCTGGCCGAGGGTGCGACGGCCGCCAAGGGTGTGGCCCGGGCTGAGTAGAATCGTCAGCGATGAGTGATCCCGAAGGCCTGTACTCGCGGCTCAACCTCGATGGTGGGGTGCCAGACCGCGCCAAGGCCAAGACCTTTACCCAGCGCGAGCGCGAGTGGGGTCCCGACCGTGTGCCATCCACGTTCGTCAAGATGGTGATGCGCATCTTGGTGCCGATCGGATTCCTGTTGACGGCGGCGGTCCTCATCTACTTCGGACACGAGTTCTTCGTCGCCTTGCGTGCAGCAACCGGTGGATGACCAGACGCCTACGAAGCCTCAGGCGATGGTCGCGAGGTGCCGCAGGCGTGCCAGCTCCGAGACCATGAACGGCGGTCCTCCTCGCCGTGCGACAACCACGGTGTAGTCCTCACGCAGGGGAGCGATGGCAATCTCCGTCTCGCCCCATCCCTCGAGCCAGCCGTCGCCCAAGATGTCGATACGCGCCGTGTCCAGGGCGCCGAAGACCTGACCGTCGGCCAGTTCGGGGGCCACGTCGGTGGCGCGGACGACGTCCGACGTCGAACGGCGCAAGAGCACCGCCCAGTGACAGCGAAATGTGGCCGGAGCCGTGTCGGTGAGGATCTCGTGAGCGACCGCGGGACGTTCGCTCATCGCCTCTACGACCTCGATGTCCGACTGGAGCCCCCAGTGTTCGGGATGATGGGAGACCCACAGGACGCGGACGCCCTCCAAGGCGGCGCACGCCGTCACCAATGCGTCTGGGGGAGTGCCGGTCGGAACCTCGACCATGAAATCGTCCACCACGAGCCCATCGCGCTTCTCCACGATCTCCACGGCCGAAATGTCAGCGAGGATCGTGCCCAATGCGGTTGCCACAGAACCCAGCGAACCGGGCCTGTCAGGAATTGCCACTCGAAGCAGAATCACGCTTCATGATGTCCCATCGAGTGCGGTGATGACATCGTGGCTCACGGGTCAGGATCGACGACGGGGCGGCAATAGTGTGTACGACCACTACGATTGCCAGCTGTGCGTTTCGAATCTGAGGAGTGAACGTGACCTTGACCCCCGAGGACGTCGCGCGGCTCGCGCGGCTCGCCCGGATCGACCTCACGCAAGAAGAACTGGAGCGACTGGCGCCGCAGCTCGACGTGATCATGGCGTCGAACGCCCTGGTGTCACAGGTGGCGAGCGCTGACGTCCCACCGACGTCCCATCCGTTGCCGATGACCAATGTCTTCCGCCCCGACGTGGTGACGGAGTCGTTGCCTGTCGCTGATGCGTTGCGCATGGCGCCCGCATCGCAGGACGATCGATTCAAAGTGCCGCGCATCTTGGAGGCCGACGCATGAGCGCCGATATTTTGCGGGCCACCGCAGCCGAGTTGTCGAGCGAGTTGGCCACCGGCAACGTCTCGTCGGTTGAGATCGTGACGGCTCACGTCGAACAGGTCGAGCGCGTCGAGGATCAGATTCATGCGTTCGTGAACGTCGACGTCGGCGGCGCCTTGGAGCAGGCAGGGCGGGTCGACGATGCACGCCGGTCTGGCGAGGCCGTTTCGCCCCTGGCCGGGATTCCGCTCGCGCTGAAGGACGTCTTCACGTACACGGGGTTGCCCACAACCTGCGGGTCGCGCACGCTGGCGAACTGGTACCCGCCGTACAACGCGACCGTCACCCAGCGGCTCCAAGCCGCAGGGCTGGTGATCGTGGGTAAGACGAACATGGACGAGTTCGCCATGGGGTCGTCCACCGAGAACTCGGCCTTCGGTCCGACACACAATCCGTGGGATCTCGCGCGCATCCCCGGTGGCTCGGGCGGGGGGTCGGCTGCAGCCGTCGCCTCGTTCATGACGCCCCTGGCGGTGGGCACAGACACCGGGGGATCGATCCGGCAGCCGTCCGCAGTCACCGGCACCGTCGGCGTCAAGCCCACGTACGGTGGCGTGTCCCGCTACGGACTCGTAGCGCTGGCATCGAGCCTGGACCAGGGCGGCCCCGTCGCGCGGACCGTGCTGGATGCGGCACTGCTGCATGAGGTCATCGCCGGGCATGACCCCCGCGATTCGACCTCTATCGACGCGCCTGTGCCCCCGGTGGTGGAGGCGGCCCGGTCCGGGGACGTCGCGGGCATGCGCATCGGCGTGGTCAAGGAGCTCGGCGGCGAGGGCTATCAGCCCGGCGTCGAGACGGCCTTCAACGAGGCCCTTGTCTTGCTGCAAAAGGCAGGCGCCGAACTCGTCGAGGTGTCGTGTCCGCACTTCGAGTACGCCCTGGCTGCGTACTACCTGATCCTTCCCGCCGAGTGCAGTTCGAATCTGGCGCGTTTCGATGCGATGCGATACGGCCTGCGTGTCGGCGACGATGGCTCGCACAGTGTCGAGGAGGTCATGTCGATGTCCCGTGATGCGGGCTTCGGTGAAGAGGTGAAGCGGCGGATCATCATCGGGACGTACGCCTTGTCGAGCGGCTATTACGACGCCTACTACGGGTCGGCGCAAAAGGTGCGGACCTTGATCCGGCAGGACTTCGACGCTGCCTTCGGCCAGGCCGACGTGCTGGTGTCGCCCACGACCCCCACTACCGCCTTCCGGATCGGAGAGCGGATCGATGATCCGATGGCCATGTACAAGAACGACCTCTGCACGATCCCCAGCAACCTCGCTGGAAATGCCTCAGGGTCATTCCCGTGTGGGACCGCGAGCGAGGATGGACTTCCGGTCGGTCTCCAGGTCATGGCCCCGGCCATGGCCGACGATCGGGTCTACCGCGTCGGTGCCGCACTTGAGCGGGAGATGTCGGCCGTCTGGGGCGGCACTGTGATCGACCAACTCGCCGACAGCGCGGCGGGCGAATATCTGGGCGTGGCCCGAGAGGGGGTCTCATGATGGATGACCTTCTGGACTACGCCGAGGTCCTCGATCGCTTCGAGCCGGTGCTCGGGCTGGAGGTTCACGTCGAACTCAACACCGCCTCGAAGATGTTCTGCGGCTGTTCGACTGCTTTTGGAGCCGACCCAAATACGCAGACCTGTCCCGTGTGCCTGGGGCTGCCAGGATCCTTGCCGGCGCTGAACGGCAAGGCCGTCGAGTCCGCGATCCGCATCGGCCTGGCGCTGAACTGTGAGATCGCGCAGTGGTGTCGATTCGCGCGGAAGAACTACTTCTATCCCGACATGACCAAGGACTTCCAGACCTCGCAGTACGACGAACCGATCGCCTTTGACGGTCGCGTCAGCGTCGAACTCGAATCCGAGGTCTACGAGGTCCCGATTGAGCGCGCGCACATGGAGGAGGACGCGGGCAAGCTCGTCCACATGGGCGGGTCAACCGGTCGCATCGAGGGCGCGGAGTACTCGCTTCTCGACTACAACCGCGCGGGCGTTCCCCTGATCGAGATCGTGACGAAACCCATCTACGGCACGGGCGCTTCGGCGCCTCAGGTGGCTCGTGGCTACGTGACGCAGCTGCGAGACCTGGTGCGGGCTCTGGGTGTGTCCGACGTGCGGATGGAGCAGGGCTCTCTGCGCTGCGACGCCAATGTCTCGTTGATGCCGAAGGGATCAACAACGCTCGGGACCCGTACGGAGACGAAGAACCTGAACTCCCTGCGCTCCATCGAGCGGGCGTTGCACTACGAGATCCGACGTCAGGGCGCTGTCCTAGCTGACGGCGGACGCGTGATCCAAGAGACGCGCCACTGGAACGAGGACGGGGGATACACCAGCTCCGGCCGCAGCAAGGAGCAAGCGGAGGACTACCGGTACTTCCCCGAGCCAGACCTCGTGCCTGTCGCTCCCAGCCGCGAATGGGTCGCGGACCTGCGTACGACATTGCCGGAACCTCCCGCTCAGCGCCGCCGCCGGTTGATCGCGGAGTGGGGCTTCACCGAGGCCGAAATGCGCGACGTGCAAGGTGCCGGCGCGCTGGAGTTGGTCGCCGCGACGGTCGAGGCCGGTGCGCCACCGGCCGCCGCTCGCAAGTGGTGGGTGGCGGAGTTGGCCAGGCGCGCCAACGAGAGCGGTGTCGAGCTTGAGGCGCTGCCCATCACGGCCGAACAGGTCGCGCAGGTGCAGGCTCTGGTCGATGCGGGCACCATCAACGACAAGCTGGCGCGCAGTGTGCTGGACGGGGTGTTGGCGGGGGAGGGCGACCCAGAACAGGTTGTCGCGGATCGAGGCCTGAGCGTCGTGTCCGACGACGGGTCCTTGATCGCGGCCGTCGATGCCGCCATCGCTGCGAACCCGGACGTCGCCGACAAGATCAGGGGCGGCAAGGCACAGGCCGCTGGGGCCTTGATCGGTGCCGTCATGCGTGAGATGGGTGGCCGAGCAGATGCCGGGCGCGTGCGGGCACTGATCCTCGAACGGTTGTCCACCTAGACGCGCAGTCCAGCGCTCGCGAGACGAGACGCCAATCGGGGCCGACCGGGATCACTCCAGGTCGGCCCCGATCGCGTGATCAGTGAGCGGTGTTGCCGTTGATGAGTCGCGCCGACAGCACCCCGTTGATGCCGCGGATGCGCGTCAACAGGCTCGGGGAAACCTCACCCTCGATGTCCACCAAGGTGTAGGCGAGTTCGCCGCGAGACTTGTTCAACAGGTCGGCGATGTTGTGTCCGAGTTCGGCCAACAACGTCGACATCTGCCCGACCATGTTCGGCACGTTGTTGTTCGCCACGGCCAGGCGGGTCGTGTTCTCCGCACGCGCGAGCGATGCGGCAGGGAAGTTCACGCTGTTGATGATCGAGCCGTCCAGCAGGTAGGCCGTCAGGGACTCGACGGCCATGACCGCACAGTTCTCCTCGGCCTCATGTGTCGAGGCGCCCAGGTGCGGGTAGGCCAAGACCTTCGGGTGTGCGATCAAAGCGGCGGTGGGGAAGTCGCACACGTACGCGCGCAACAACCCATCATCGAGCGCCCGCAGCGCACCGGCTTCGTCCACGATGGGCCCGCGGGCGAAGTTCAGCAGGATCTTCGGCCGCTTGCGCAGCGAGAGGTTCTCGTAGGAAACCAACCCGCGTGTCTGGTCGGTCAGAGGAATGTGCGTCGTGATGACGTCGGCTCGCTTGAAGACTTCTTCCAACGAGGTCGCGTGTTCGACGAACGAGGACAGCTGCCAGGCCCGCTCGACGGTGACCTTCGGGTCGTATCCGATCACGCGCATACCCATGGCCACCGCGGCGTTCGCGACGAGGACGCCGATGGCGCCGAGGCCGATGACGCCGATCGTGCGCCCCGGCAGCTCGAAGCCGACAAACTGCTTCTTCCCCTTCTCCACGGCCTTTTCGATCTCGGCATCGGTGCCCTCGAGCGAACGAGAGAACGCTGCCCCGGAGGCCAGCGAGCGAGCCGCCGTCAAGAGCCCGCCGATCACCAACTCCTTGACCGCGTTGGCATTGGCGCCGGGGGTGTTGAACACCGGAACACCGCGGGCCGACAACTCGGCGATGGGGATGTTGTTGGTTCCCGCACCTGCCCGGGCGACCGCCAGGACCGAGTCGGGCAACTCAAGACCATGCAAGCTGGCCGAACGAACCAGCAGCCCGTCGGGGTCTGAGACCTCCGGGCCCACCTCGAATCCGTTCGGGAACCGGCTGAGTCCCGACGGGCTGATCGCGTTCATTGTCTTGATGCGGTGGTTCATAGTCCTCTTCTAGATCGAGATGCGTGACGCGTGTGGTCAGGCAGCGGTGCGCTCGAACTCGCGCATGTAGTCGATGAGCGCCTGCACGCCCTCCATCGGCATCGCATTGTAGATCGATGCTCGCATGCCCCCAACGGAGCGGTGCCCCTTGAGGTTGGTCAACCCTGCATCGCCCGCGCCCGCGAGGAACGTCGCGTCGAGGTCGGAGTTGGCCAACGTGAAGGGAATGTTCATCCAGCTGCGCGAACGGCGTTCCACTCGATTGGCGTAGAAGGTCGAGGCGTCGATGTAGTCGTACAGGGCATCTGACTTGGCCTTGTTGCGCCGACCCATCGCCTCCACACCACCTTGGTCGAGGATCCAATCGAGGACCAAACCCAGGATGTACCAGGTGAACGTGGGCGGCGTGTTGACCATGGAGTCCGCCTTGGCCATGGCGGCGTAATCCCAAATCGTGGGGGTCTCGGGACGCGCGTTGCCGACCAGGTCATCGCGCACGATGACGATCGCCAGGCCAGCCGGACCGAAGTTCTTTTGGGTTCCCGCGTACATGACGCCGAACTTGGACACGTCCACGGGGCGCGACGCAATCGTCGAGGAGAAGTCGGCAGCGAGCGGCACGTCGACGTCGGGAACGTACTCGAACTCGACACCCCCGATGGTTTCGTTGGGCGTGTAGTGCAGGTAAGACGCGTTCTCGGGCACCTCAAAGCTGCCGACGACGGGCGTCGTGGTGTACCCGGACGCGGCCTCGTCCGCGACCACCGAAACATCCAGGAACTTCCGCGCTTCGGCAACGGCCTTCTTTGACCACTGACCGGTGTTGATGTACGCGGCAGAACCGGTCGTTCCCAGGTTCATGGGGACCGCTGCGAACTGTCCCGAGGCGCCGCCTTGCTGGAAGACGACCCGATACGAGTCGGGGATCGACATGACGCGACGCAACTTGTCCTCGGCGGCGGCGGCGAAGGACACGAACGCCTTACTTCGGTGGCTGTCCTCCATGACGGACATCCCGAGGCCTTGCCAATCGGTCAGCTCTTCCTTGGCTTGTTCGAGAACGGGCAGGGGCAGCATGGCTGGCCCTGCGGAGAAGTTGTAGACGCGCACGACGGCAATGGTCGCATCCACAAGCGGTGGTTTTCGAGGTTTGCCACGCTTCGGACGCGATTTGTTGCCATGAGCACAAGAAACTGCATCTGCTGGCGTTCGAGACCGGCCAAGTTCGGCCTTGTCCTGTGAAAACACTACCGAATCTGCGGTAACCCACCGGTCCACGGTCCGCGCTTACAGGGCTATCACAGGCACAATTGCAAGAGACCGAAGGAGGTGTCATGGGACCAGCGAGTTCAAATTGGTTGATGTTCGGAGGAGTCCTTCTTGTTACCGCCATCGTCGTCTCGGTGGTTCTCATCATCCGCTGGCGCAGGTCGGTGACCCGCGACGAGGCGCTGAGTTCTATGGCCTCTTCACGCGGAATGGCCTACAACACGCGTGACGATTCGCTGACTGATCGATTCGCCGGTGAGGGGTTCGCCAAGCACGTCGTCGAGGGTGAGCGTCAGGGACGCCACTTTGCCGTGTACGAAACCAGCCACACCGACCAGGCCGATGACAGCGATGCTCGCCCTGTCGATGTCACCGTGGCGGCGATGCGGACCCGCTACCGCCTGCCGAAAATCCGGTGCGAGGTCAACAAGCGTGTTCTGCCTGGTGTCATGCCAGCGTGGAGGTTCCGCACGGGCGACGAGGAGTTCGACCGGCGATTTCGCGTGGAGACCGACGATCTTCCGTCGGCCGCCGCGATCTTGACGCCGGCCGTGCGGGAGGCGATCCTCACCGATGCCCGCAAGCCTCTGATGGTGTTGTTCAAGGACGACGCCGTGGTCATGGTCACCAAGGGCCTGTATCGCCCCGGACGGCTCGATGACGTGGTTGACCCCGTCGAACAGATCGTGGCCGGGATCAGCGGCACGAGCCACCCCTAGCAGTCGCCGGGGCGCACGCTGCGATCGTGCGACCCCTCAGTAACCGAGGCTCGTGCGCAGTTGAGTGACGGAATCCGGCAAGCCGACAATCTCCACCTCGGCGGCCGTGGTTCGACCCGTAGCGAACAAGACGAGTTCGCCCACGGGGCCAACGACATGCACGGTCGACGTACCTGGCCGGACCCGCAAACGTTGGCCAGCATCTGTTTCCAGGACAACGCCGACGGACACGCGAGAGAACATCAGGCGTGTCATGGAGGTCAGTCGATCCCAGAGGGCGGCCTGTTGCGCGGGCTCCAGGTTTCTGGGCGGAAGCGGTGATGCACCCGCTCGTCGCGCGTCCTCATGGTGCACAAAGAACTCGATCGTGTTCATCGCGCGATCGACGGGTGCGATTCCGAACGGGGAGAACTTCCCCGGACCGCTGCGCAGCCGCTCCACCAGAGTGGGGAACGCGTTTCGCGTGCTGAGGTCGTAGGCATGACGCTGTGTCACCGACGCGAACCGCGGCACGAACATCCCGATGGTGGCCGGAAGGTCTGACTCGCGAAGAATCAAATGCGTGGTCAAGTCACGAGTGCGCCACCCCTCGCACAATGTCGGTGCATTCGGGCCACGCTCCAGCAACAGATCACACAGGGCCGCTCGTTCGGCGCGCGCGAAGTTCATGGTGCCGACCTTACGGGGTCCGGTGCGTCGCTCGGGGCCCGGAATCGGTCACAATGTGGCGGTGACCTCACTGGACCCCACCACAGAATCGGCGATTTCATTCAACGGCGACGGGCTGGTCCCCGTCGTCGTGCAGGACGCATCCTCCGGCGAGGTGCTCATGATGGCCTGGGCCAACGCGGAGGCGCTCGCGCTCACATTGGGGTCGCGGCGGGGAACATACTGGTCGCGCAGCAGACAACAACTGTGGGTGAAGGGTGAAACCAGCGGGAACGTGCAGCACGTCCGCGAGGTACGCCTCGACTGCGACGGCGACACCGTCTTGTATCGCGTCGATCAGATCGGCCCCGCGTGCCACACCGGGACCACGTCCTGCTTCACGACGACCGTCTTGCTGGGGGAGGAACAGTGATGAAGATCACACCCGATCTCGACACCTTCTTGGAACTGGCCGGCAGCCGTCGGATCATCAGTGTTTATGCTCGGGTCGTTGCCGACGACCTGACCCCCGTTGGCTTGTACCACCATCTGTGCGGGACTCGCCCCGGCACGTTCCTGTTCGAGTCGGCCGACAACGGGGTCTGGTCTCGGTACTCGTTCATCGGGGTCGAGAACGCCGCAATGATGAGCGTGGAGGACGGCCAGGCCGTCTGGTCCGGAGACGAGATCGCCGGATTGCCTCGCGGCGGGGACCCGCTGCAGGTGCTCCGCGAAACCTTGTCCCTGCTGCACACCGACAGGGACCCGGATTTGCCGCCGCTGACGTCGGGCATGGTGGGTTTCCTGGGCTACGACGTGGTTCGTCGCCTTGAGCGGCTTCCGGACACGACGGTCGACGACCTCGGGCTACCCGAACTGGGACTGATGTTGGTCAGAGACATGGCGGTGATCGACCATCATCGAGCCGAGGTGTGGCTGATCTCGAACGCCATCAACTATGACGATTCCCCGGATCGCGCCGCGCAGGCCCATGCTGCCGCCGTTGAGCGCGTCCAGGACATGGTGGCTCGCCTGGCGTCACCCGCCGAACCTCTCGTCGCTGTTCGAGAAGACGAACCGGACATGACTGCCCTCGTCAGGCAACGCAGTCCCCAAGAGTTCGCCGACATGGTGCGCGCAGCCGTCGAGGAGATCAAGGCGGGGGAGATCTTCCAGGTCGTTCCTAGCCAGCGCTTCGAACTGCCGTGCCGAGCTGACGCACTAGACGTTTACCGCGTCCTGCGACGCAAGAACCCGAGTCCGTATCTCTATTTGGTCCGACTGCCGGACTTCGACATCGTCGGGTCCAGCCCGGAGGCGCTCGTCCAGGTGTCTCGGGGCCGAGCGACGACCCACCCCATCGCGGGCACGAAGCCACGCGGAGCGACACCCGAACAGGATGCGGCCTTTGAGGCCGAACTGGTGTCCGACGAGAAAGAGGCCGCAGAACACCTCATGCTCGTTGATCTCGGGCGCAACGACCTGGGCCGCGTGTGCGTTCCCGGCACCGTGGCCGTCACCGAGTTCATGAAGGTACGCCGCTACAGCCACGTGCTGCACCTGGAGGCGACCGTCACGGGCAAGCTCGCTCCCGAATACTCGGCCCTCGATGCGACGTTGGCGTGTTTCCCTGCGGGGACTCTGTCGGGTGCCCCCAAGGTCCGCGCCATGGAGATCATCGACGAGTTGGAGAAGTCTCGCCGAGGAATCTACGGCGGCGTCGTCGGCTACTTCGATTTCGCCGGGGACTCAGACACAGCGATCGCGATCCGCACGGCCATCCTTCGCGGCGGCGTCGCCTACGTCCAAGCTGGGGCAGGAATCGTCGCCGACTCCGACCCCGACAGCGAGAACGTCGAGTCGCAGAACAAGGCCGGTGCTGTGATCGAGGCCGTCGCCGAGGCCAACACGCTGCGCGGGGTGGACCGGTCTTGAGGCCGCGCGCGTGAAGGGTCTGCTGCCGGTCGTCGCTGGCATCCTCGCGTTGATCGCGACCAGCATGCCGTGGGCGACCGTGTCCGGCGGTGGGTTCTCGATGGCGTTGAGCGGAACGGACGTCACAGGAGGGCTCGGGCAGGCGCTCGCCCTGACGCTGCTGGCGGGCGCCTTTGCGCGACTCTTGCTGCGGCGCCGGGCAAGGATTGCCATGTCCGCGGTCGTCGGCCTGCTCGGAGTAGCCCTGATCGCCCTGGCCATCGGCGGCAGGGGCGTCGATCCCGCCATGGCGCGCTCCCAGCTCCGGGCGGTGAGCCTCGCCGATCCTTCGATCACGTCGCACCCCTTCGGGCCGATCCTGTTTGGGGTGGCTGGCCTGGTGGCGCTCGCAGGCGCCGTGCTCGGAGCGCGGACCGCGCCAGCGAGAACGCGTTTCGAACGCTCGGACCACCAGGACCTGACCGCGTGGGAACAGTTCGACAAGGGTCTGGACCCCACCGCGGATGGTGGCATCGGCGAGCGGGATTAGACACAATGGGCGCACACAGACGAAAGGCTGAGCCATGAACGCCAAGCGCCACTATTCCCATGGCAAGACGCCTGCCGCCATCTGGGGCTCGGTGCTCGCTGCGGTTGGGTTCCTCGTGCTGGCCATCGGGTTTGTCATGCCGCTGGACATGACGATCATCGCCGTCGGCGCGGGGATCGTCTTGTTGGCCATCGTGGTTGGCGGCACGCTGCATGCAACGGGGTTCGGCCAGTAGATGGGGGTTCTCGACGACATCGTTGCGCAAACACGCAGCGACTTGGTGCAACGCCGCTTAGACATCCCGATGCGCGACCTTGAGGCGCGTCTCGACACCGTCGCGCCCGTGCGGGAGATCCTTCCGCGACTCCACGAGGGGTTCGGGGCGATCTGTGAGGTGAAGCGGGCCAGCCCCAGCAAGGGTGATATCGCGGCGATTGCCGACCCTGCGGCACTGGCCGGTCGGTACGCATCCGGTGGGGCCGCTGCCATCAGTGTCCTCACGGAGCCGCATCGCTTCGGTGGATCGCTGGCTGATCTCGAAGCGGTCCGCGCTGCGGTCACGATCCCCGTGTTGCGCAAGGACTTCATCGTCGACCCGTATCAGGTTGTCGAGGCGCGGGCGGCCGGTGCCGACCTCATCTTGCTGATCGTCGCAGCGCTGAGTGAAGCCGATCTGCACGCGCTGTATCGCCTGGCACGGGACCTGGGCATGACCGTCCTGGTGGAAGCGCACACGGCCGACGAGACCGAGGCCGCTGTCGACCTCGGGGCCCGGCTCATCGGGATCAACAACCGCAACCTCCAGACGCTCGAGGTGGACCTCGCACAGTTCGAGTCCCTTGTGGATAAAGTCCCCCCGCAGATTGTTAAGGTGGCTGAGTCTGGCATTTTCACCGCCGCCGACGTAAAGCGGTTGGTGGAAGCTGGGGCCGATGCGATCCTGGTCGGCGAGGCCCTCGTGAGGGACGGGGCGCCAGCCGAGCGGGTCGCAGAGTTCACCGATGCCGGACGCACCCTGCAAGCCGCACACCCTGCGTGAACAAAGGACCCTCGTGTCACTACCGGACGAACAAGGCCACTACGACCTCTTCGGAGGAAAGTACGTGCCGGAAGCCCTGTATGCGGCGTTGGCCCAACTCGAAGCCGAGTTCGACCGCGCCATGCTGGACCCGGAGTTCTGGGAGGAACTCGACGGTCTACGACGCGACTACAGCGGACGCCCGACGCCAGTCACGGCGGCGCCCAGGTTCTCGCAACACGCTGGCAATGCGTCCATCCTGCTTAAGCGGGAGGACCTGAACCACACCGGCTCGCACAAGATCAATAACGTCCTGGGCCAGGCACTGCTCACACGGCGCATGGGCAAGACTCGCGTCATCGCAGAGACGGGTGCCGGACAGCACGGCGTCGCGACGGCGACAGCGGCAGCACTGCTGGGCATGGAATGCCGCGTCTACATGGGCAAGGTCGACACCGATCGCCAGGCTCTCAACGTCGCCCGCATGCAACTGCTGGGTGCCGAAGTGATCGCCGTCGAGTCCGGCAGCCAAACCCTCAAGGACGCCATGAACGAGGCGATGCGGGAGTGGGTCGCGACGGTCGACACAACCCACTACCTGATCGGCACGGTGGCTGGCCCTGCACCCTTCCCCCGGATGGTCAAGGAGTTTCAGCGCGTCATCTCGACCGAGGCTCGTGCGCAGGTTCTCGAACGATACGGGCGACTGCCCGATGCCGTGGCGGCGTGCGTCGGTGGCGGTTCGAATGCCATGGGGATCTTCGCCGACTTCTTCGACGATCTGGCCGTCGGACTGTATGGATTCGAGGCTGGCGGGGAAGGGATCGAGACCGGGCGGCACGCCTCGTCGATCACGGGCGGATCTGTCGGCGTCCTCCATGGGACCCGAACGTTCATCCTGCAAGACGCGGACGGGCAGACCGTCGATTCCCATTCCATCTCGGCAGGCCTGGACTACCCCGGAGTCGGGCCGGAACACGCATGGCTGGCGGCCACCGGTCGGGCGGTCTACGAGTCGGTCACCGACGCCGAGGCCATGGACGCGCTGCAGTTGCTGTGCCGGACAGAGGGCATCTTGCCGGCGATCGAGTCCGCTCACGCCCTGGCTGGGGCGCTGCGCCTCGGACGGGCCATGGCACTCACGGATCCCGACGCCCGACCGATCATCCTCGTCAACCTCTCGGGGCGTGGCGACAAGGATGTCGACACCGCGATCCGGTGGTTCGGACTGACGGGACAGGCCAACGCAACCAAGGGAGGGCGTGACGATGAGTGACGATCCCGGCAAGTCGGGCTTGGCGTTGCAACGGGCTCGTGCCGAAGGCCGGGCGGCGCTCGTCGGCTACCTGTCCGCCGGATACCCGGACCTGGCGACGTCCACGGCGGCGATGAAGACCCTGTGTGACCCAGGCGACGGCCCCGGTGTGGATCTCGTCGAGGTCGGCCTGCCGTACAGCGATCCGATGATGGACGGCGTTGCGATTCAGCGGGCCGGGGGCGCGGCTTTGGATCGTGGGTTTCGCACCCACGACGTTTTCTCCATCGTTTCGGCGATCGCCGAGACGGGCGTCCCTGCCGTCGTCATGACGTACTGGAATCTCGTCGATCGATACGGTGTGGGTGCCTTCGCGCGTGACCTTGCCCAGGCGGGTGGCGCTGGCCTCATCACTCCCGATCTGGTCCCTGACGAGGCTGACGAGTGGTTTGTCGCATCCGACGAATACGGCCTCGACAGGATCTTCCTCGTAGCCCCGTCGTCCACCGATGAGCGGATCGTGGCGACGACGGCGGCCTGTCGCGGATGGGTGTACGCCACCGCGGTCATGGGAGTCACCGGCACCCGCAACCAGACGTCGTCGGCAGCGCCGACCCTCGTGGGTCGCGTGCGCGAGTTGGCACCCGAGACGCTCGTCGGCGTCGGTCTCGGCGTGTCCAATGGCGCGCAGGCTGCGGACGTGGCCGGGTTCGCCGACGGGGTCATCGTCGGCTCGGCGCTTGTCAAAACCCTGCTGGCCGCCGAGGACGCAGGCACACCCGAAGATCTATCGGGACTGCGTGCGGTTGTCGGAGAACTGGCAGCGGGCGTGCGGACGAGGCACTGACGCGTGCGACGCTGGCTCGTCGCCCTGCTGGGCCTTGTGTTGTTGGGGGCGTGTACGTCTCCCACGTCGTCATCGCCCACGGTGGACGACGCCTTTCGAGGCATCGAGCTTCCCGAGCCCTATGTCATCCCGGCCGTGACTCTGACTGACACGGCCGGCCAGCCCTTCACCGTGACAACGTCGCCGACCAGGCCCGTTCGTGTCCTGTTCTTCGGCTACACACACTGTCCGGACATCTGTCCCGGAGTCCTGGCCGACATCGCCGCCGCCTTGAACCGCGTTCCCGACAACGTGCGTGATCAGGTCCAGGTCATCTTCATCACAACCGATCCGCCGCGCGATTCGCCGTCGGTGATTCGCTCCTACCTGGATCGCTTCGATCCCGACTTCACCGGGCTCACAGGCTCGATGGATTCGATCACGACTTTGGGGGACGCCGTTGGGATCGCTATTGAAGGAACACATAAACTCCCCGACGGGGGTTACGAAGTCGATCACACAGCGTCCTTGATCGGCATCAATCGGAAAGGTGAGGGTCAGGTCGTGTGGACGGTTGGCACGTCACTGGGCGATCTTTCACACGACCTTGAGAGGCTGGTCACACAGTGAATCTCCTGCTCATGAACCTCATGTTCATCCCGAGCCCGCCCTTCAGTGGCATCAGCCTCGGGCCCATGCGGTTGCACTTTTACGCGGTTTGCATCCTGCTTGGGATCGTGGTCGCCTGGTGGGTGTCAGCGCGTCGCTGGCGGGCGCGCGGAGGCAAGATCGAGTCCCTCGAAATCATCGTCATGTGGGCGATCCCCCTCGGGATCGTCGGGGCCCGCGTGTATCACGTCCTCACGCACATTCCCGACTACTTCGGGCCTGGCCGCGACCCGATGACTGCCTTGTTCGTTTGGCAAGGTGGCCTCGGCATCATGGGCGGGATTGCGTTCGGCGCGGTCGGGGCTTGGATCGGGGCTCGACAAGTCAAGGTGCCACTGGCGACCGTGGCAGACGTCCTGGCTCCCGGGCTCGCATTCGCGCAGGCGATCGGGCGGGTGGGCAACTACTTCAACCAGGAGTTGTTCGGGACGCCGACCACCTTGCCCTGGGGCCTGGAGATCGATATGGCGCATCGGCCGGCCGGGTACGAGTCGTTTGCCACGTTCCACCCCACCTTCCTGTACGAAATGCTCTGGAACGTGGCTGTGGGATTCCTGCTGCTGTGGCTCGACAAGCGGTTCGTCATGGGACGAGGCAAGTTGTTCTTCGCCTACATCGCCCTGTACACCCTGGGCAGACTCGGAACCGAGTCTCTGCGCATTGATCCTGCCCCAGAGATCCTGGGGTTCCGTAATCACCAGGTGATTACCGCGCTCTTGTTCCTTGGGGCCGTCGCCATGCTCATCTGGCTGTTCCGGTACCGACCCGGTCCTGACCCCGATCTCGGAGCGGTTCCTCGACGTGGTGCAACCCCCGACTCGGTGCCCGCTCGATCGGTCGATTCCGGGCACGACTCAACGGACACGGACGAGTTCCCCTTCGATGACGAGGACCCGAAAACCAAGCCGGGTCGATCAGCCGTGACGCCGAATGAGGCCGACGCCGACACACTGCCGGGGCGGTCGCGGCTGTCGATGGACAGCAACGACGAGGACCCAACCTGAGACTTACGGTGGGAATGTGTGTCGCCGACCGCACTGGCGTCCATCATGCAATGCGGCGCAGGTCCGACCGAATGCGCTGAAGTAAGCTCGCCGCGGGTGATCGCTGCATCACCCCTACTGGAGAACGGAGTCATCGATGGCGTTCGAACCCGCCCAGCACGCGACTGGTTTGTACGACCCCACGTTCGAGCACGACGCGTGTGGTGTGGCCTTCGTTGCACAGTTGAGCGGCGAACCGTCGCACGAAATCGTGGACATGGGCCTCACGGCACTGGAGAACCTCGATCACCGCGGAGCGACTGGTGCCGACAAGGCGGCCGGTGACGGTGCGGGAATGCTCCTGCAGGTACCCGACGAGCTGTTTCACGAAGTGTGCGAGTTTCCGCTTCCGCCGCAGGGCGAGTACGCCGTCGGCCTGGGGTACCTCCCCACGGAGCCGGTCAAGCGAGCCAGCATCAAGCGCCGCATCGAGTACCTCGCCGTCGAGGAGAGCGTCGTCATCCTCGGGTGGCGCCGCGTCCCGGTGCGGAAGGGGACCCTCAGCCCAATTTCAGAGTCGGTCATGCCCGAGATGGAGCAACTGTTCGTCACCGGAATGAACGGCGAGAACGGGATCGACCTCGACCGGCTGGTTTACCCGTTCCGCAATCGGATCCAGCACGAACTCGGCATCTACTTCGCGTCGCTGTCCGCCCGCACAGTCGTGTACAAGGGCATGCTGACCACCGCTCAGTTGTCAGAGGTCTACCCGGACCTGACCGACCCGCGGACTAAGAGCGCGCTGTCCCTCGTGCACTCCCGCTTCTCGACGAACACGTTCCCGTCGTGGGAGTTGGCCCACCCGTATCGAATGTTGGCCCACAACGGCGAGATCAACACCGTGCGTGGCAACCGGAACTGGATGCGCGCCCGCGAATCGCTGCTGGAGACCAGCTTGATCCCGGGCGATCTCGAACGGCTGTTCCCCGTGTGCAGCACGGGCGGCTCTGACTCGGCGTCCTTCGATGAGGTGCTGGAGTTGTTGCACCTCGGCGGCCGGTCGCTGCCGCACGCGGTCTTGATGATGATTCCCGAGGCCTGGGAAAACCACACCGAGATGGACACGGCACGGCGGGACTTCTACGCCTACCACTCGGCGATCATGGAGCCGTGGGACGGCCCGGCATCGGTCACCTTCACCGATGGCACCGTCATCGGCGCAACGCTGGACCGCAACGGTCTGCGCCCGGGTCGCTACTGGGTCAGCGACGATGGGCTCGTCGTGTTCGCCTCCGAGGCGGGCGTCATCGATATTCCCGCCGCGAAGGTCATCGAAAAGGGTCGACTCCAACCCGGGCGCATGCTGCTCGTCGACCTCGCGCAGCACCGCTTGGTGAGCGACGACGAAGTGAAGGCCGAACTCGCCGCCGCCGAGCCGTACGGCGAGTGGCTGCAGCGTCGGATCAGCCTCGACGACCTTCCCGAGCGCACCCACATCGTGCACAGCCATGCTTCGGTGACGCGACGCCAGCAAGTCTTCGGGTACACCGAAGAGGAACTGAAGATCCTCGTGACGCCCATGGCGAATACGGGCACCGAGCCGATCGGGTCGATGGGCACCGATACTCCGGTCGCGGTCTTGAGCAACCGACCCCGACTGTTGTTCGACTACTTCGCCCAGTTGTTCGCTCAGGTCACCAACCCGCCGCTGGACGCGATCCGCGAGGAACTGGTCACCTCCCTGCAGTTGTCCATCGGGCCTGAGACCAATCTTCTGGCAGGTACGGCCGCGGCCTGCAACCAGATCGTGATTCCGTTCCCGATCTTGGACTCCGACCAGTTGGCAAAGCTGGTGCGGATCAACCGAGACGGGCTGATGCCGCAGTTCGAGGCTCACGTCGTGCACGGCCTGTACGAGGTCAACGGGGGAGCGGAGGCGCTCGAGGAGCGCCTCGACGAGTTGTGCGCCGAGGTTGACGAGGCCATCGAGCGGGGTGCCCGAACGATCATCTTGTCCGACCGTCACTCCAACGCCGACATGGCCCCCATCCCGTCACTGCTGTTGACGGCCGCCATTCACCATCACCTCGTGCGGGAGAAGACACGAACGCAGGTCGCGCTGATCGTCGAGGCCGGCGATGTGCGCGAGGTCCACCACGTCGCCTTGTTGATCGGCTATGGCGCGGCGGGTGTCAACCCGTACCTCGTCTTCGAATCGGCCGAAGACCTCGCGCGGCGGGAGTTCTACGTCAAGGTGTCACCCGAGCAGGCCGTCAAGAACGTGCGCAAGGCGCTCGGCAAGGGCGTGCTCAAGGTCATGAGCAAGATGGGCGTCTCCACCATCGCGTCGTACACGGGTGCGGAGATCTTCGAGGCACTCGGCCTGTCCAGCGAGTTGGTCGCCAAGTACTTCTCCGGCACGACCAGCCGCGTGGAGGGCGTTGGACTCGACATTTTGGCCGAGGAGATCGCCGAGCGGCACGCCAAGGCGTACCCGTCCGACGACCGTCGACTCCCGCACCGGCCTTTGGAGGTCGGCGGTGAGTACAAGTGGCGCCGGGAGGGGCCGCCCCACCTCTTCGACCCGGAGACCATCTTCCGGCTGCAGCACTCGACCCGTACGGGCCGCTACGACATCTTCAAGCAGTACACCCAGCGCGTGAACGACCACTCCGAGCGACTGATGACGCTGCGAAGCCTGCTGCGGTTCTCCGAGGCTCAGCCCATCCCGATCGAGGAGGTCGAGCCCGTCTCGGAGATCGTCAAGCGCTTCTCCACCGGCGCCATGAGCTACGGATCCATTTCTCGCGAGGCACACGAGACGCTCGCCATCGCGATGAACCGGATCGGTGCCCGGTCCAACACGGGCGAGGGTGGCGAGGATCGCGATCGGCTGTACGACCCCGAGCGCCGCAGCGCCATCAAGCAGGTGGCGTCCGGGCGGTTCGGCGTCACGAGCGAATATCTGGCCAACGGGACAGACATTCAGATCAAGATGGCACAGGGCGCCAAGCCCGGCGAGGGCGGCCAGTTGCCCGGACCGAAGGTGTACCCGTGGGTGGCCAAGACCCGGCACTCCACGCCCGGAGTCGGGTTGATCTCGCCGCCGCCGCACCACGACATCTACTCGATCGAGGACATCAAGCAGCTGATCCACGATCTGAAGTGCGCCAACCCTGCCGCCCGCGTCCACGTCAAGCTGGTCGCCGAGGTCGGCGTCGGGACCGTCGCTGCGGGTGTGAGCAAGGCCAAGGCCGATGTGGTGCTGATCTCCGGCCATGACGGTGGAACGGGCGCAGCGCCGCTGACTTCTCTCAAGCACGCCGGGGGACCGTGGGAGCTGGGCCTCGCCGAGACTCAGCAGACGCTGCGGCTCAATGGACTGCGTGACCGCATCGTCGTGCAGGTCGACGGACAGCTGAAGACCGGCCGCGACGTCGTGATCTCTGCGTTGCTGGGCGCCGAGGAGTTCGGTTTCGCAACCGCTCCGCTGGTGACCACCGGCTGCGTCATGATGCGCGTGTGCCACCTGGACACCTGCCCGGTCGGTGTCGCGACGCAGAACCCGGAACTGCGGGCCAAGTTCGCCGGCCACGCCGACTACGTCGTGAACTTCATGGAGTTCATCGCCGAGGAGGTCCGAGAGATTCTGGCCTCCCTGGGGCTGCGGTCCATCGACGAGGCGGTCGGCCGAGTCGACCTTCTCGGCACCGAGGACGCCGTCACCCACTGGAAGGCGAAGGGGCTCGATCTGTCACCGGTCCTGTCCGACCCTGCCGTTCCTGCGGGGACGCCGCGGCATTGTGTGGTCGAACAAGATCACGGGCTCAAGGACAAGCTCGACGTCAAACTCATCGAGTTGGCGCGCCCCGCGATCGAGGACGGGACTCCCGTGCAGGCGACCCTGGACGTGCGCAACGTCGATCGCACGGTTGGGACGATGCTGGGCTACGAGGTGACGAAGGCAACGCGTGGCGAAGGGCTCGAGCCGAACACGATCTACTTCACGCTGGAAGGGACCGGCGGCCAGAGCTTCGGCGCGTTCGTCCCGCGCGGAATCACCTTGCGCCTGATCGGCGACACCAATGACTACTTCGGCAAAGGGCTGTCCGGGGGTCGTCTCATCGTCGTCCCTTCGCCGGATGCGCAGTTCAAGGCCGAGGAGCAGATCATCGCTGGGAACGTCATCGCCTACGGCGCGACAGCGGGCGAACTGTTCATCCGCGGCCGCGTCGGCGAACGCTTCTGCGTCCGCAACTCGGGCGTCGTCGCGGTCGTGGAGGGTGTCGGAGACCACGCCTGTGAGTACATGACCGGCGGCGAGGTCCTGATCATCGGGCAGACCGGGCGCAACATCGCCGCTGGCATGTCGGGTGGACTGGCCTACGTCTTGGACTTGGACTTGGGCCGACTCAACACAGAGATGGTCGACCCCGTCGAACTGTCTCGCACCGACGTCCTGCGAGTGCGCGAACTGTTGGAACAGCACCTGGTCGAGACGGGCTCGCCCGTGGCCGAGGCTCTGCTGGCGACCAGTGACGAGCAACTCACCGCCCGGGTGACGAAGCTCGTTCCCCGTGACTACGCACGAATCCTTCGCGCCCGAGAGGACGCGGAGAAGGCGGGCCTGGACGAGGCCGCCACGACCCAGAAGATGATGGAGGCTGCTCATGGCTGATCCGCGTGGCTTCATGACGACCCCCCGTGAGGTGGGCGCGCGCCGGCCCGTCGAGGACCGCGTGCACGACTGGCAAGAGGTGTACCCCGGCACTCCAGGACTGGCGGTGCTTCCCATCATCGAAAAGCAGGCCGGTCGCTGTATGGACTGCGGCATCCCGTTCTGCCATCAGGGCTGCCCCCTCGGCAATCTGATTCCGGAATGGAACGACCTCATCTGGCGCGATGACTGGCGCGGGGCGTTGGATCGGCTGCACGCGACCAACAATTTCCCTGAGTTCACGGGTCGGCTGTGCCCGGCCCCGTGCGAGACGGCCTGTGTCGTCGGGATCAACAGGGAGCCTGTGACGATCAAGAACGTCGAGGTCGCCATCATCGACAAGGCCTGGCAGGACCGCCGGGTCATTCCGCAGGTCCCCGAGTGGCACACCGGCAAGACGGTGGCTGTCGTGGGGTCCGGCCCGTCCGGCCTGGCCACCGCGCAGCAACTCACGCGCGCCGGACACACCGTCGTCGTGCATGAGCGGGCCGACGCCATCGGCGGTCTCCTGCGGTACGGGATCCCCGAGTTCAAGATGGAGAAGTCCGTCCTGGACCGGCGCATCAAGCAGATGGAACTGGAAGGCACCGTCTTCGCGACGAACGTCAACGTCGGCATCGACATCACCTCGGAGGAACTGCAGGAGCGCTTCGACGCGGTTGTCCTGGCCGTCGGTTCGACCGTCGGACGTGACCTAAAGGTGCCCGGGCGCGACCTGAGCGGCATCCACCAAGCGATGGAATACCTGCCTCAGGCCAACCGTGTTGCGCGCGGCATGGAGGTTGACGATCAGATTGTCGCGACCGACAAGGACGTCGTCATCATCGGTGGCGGTGATACCGGTGCGGACTGCTTGGGCACCGCGATCCGGCAGGGTGCGCGCTCGATCACGCAGTTGGAGATCATGCCCCGGCCGAGCACCGAGCGGCCACCACAGGCGCCATGGCCGACCTACCCCATGATTTATCGCGTCGCGTCGGCCCATGAAGAGGGCGGCGAGCGGGTCTACGCCGTGTCGACGTCGGAGTTTGTCGGCGAGAACGGCCAACTGACCGGGCTGCGGCTCAGCGAGGTTCAGTTCTCCGGCGGCACGTTCGTCCCGGTCGAGGGCACCGAACGCGTGATCCCGGCCCAGCTCGTCCTGCTGGCGATGGGTTTCACCGGTCCGGAGACGGACGGACTGATCTCCGAACTCGGCGTGTCCATCGGCGAGCGGGGCACCATCGAACGCGATCGGGAGTACGCGACCGATGTCGAGGGCGTCTTCGCCTGTGGCGATGCCGGGCGTGGCCAGTCGCTCATCGTGTGGGCTATCGCGGAGGGTCGCGCCTGCGCCTCGGCCGTCGACGCCTACCTGAACGGAACGCGGCTCAAGCTGCCGTACCCGATCCGGCCGACCGATCGGCAGATGACCGTCTGAGGACGGCCAGGTAATGCGACGGGCTCCGCTCGACGGCGGGTCCGGTCGCAGGCCGAAGGTGGTGCGAGCGTGGTCGATCGATCCGACCGCGAGCCGCGCCGGTTGTGCTGGGGTCGCCGACTATGGTGGGTGGGTCTTGTTCAGGGAGTGGCTAGGAGGCTGACACACCGTCATGGCGGACCGCGCGGACTTCGTTCATCTTCACTGCCACACGGAGTTCTCGATGCTCGACGGGGCAGCGAAGATTCCTGAGTTGTTGAAGGCCGCCGAGGCCCAGGGCATGCCCGCGTTGGCCATCACCGACCACGGCTACATGTTCGGGGCCTACGAGTTCTTCGACGCCGCACGCAAGACCAGCGTCAAGCCCATCATCGGACTCGAGGCCTATCTCACCCCCAAGACGCACCGGTCCGAACGCACACGGGTGCGCTTCGGCGACGGCAGCGGCGACGACGTGTCATCCAAGGGGGCCTACACCCACGCCACGCTGTGGGCCGAGAACACGCTGGGCATGCACAACCTGTTCCGTCTCGCGTCCCGAGCCTCACTCGAAGGCTTCTTCTACAAGCCACGCATGGACCGAGAGCTTCTTGAGGAGTACCACCACGGGCTGATCGCGTCCACGGGCTGCCCGTCCGGCGAAGTGCAGACGCACCTGCGGTTAGGACAGTACGACCAGGCGCGCGAGTCGGCGGCCGACTTCCGTGACATCTTCGGGGCGGACAACTACTACGTCGAACTGATGGACCACGGCCTCACGATCGAGCGCAGTGTCCGGCAGGGCCTGTTGCAGATCTCAAAGGATCTGAACCTGCCGCTGGTCGCCACCAACGACCTGCACTACGTCCACAAGGAGGACGCCGAGGCGCAGGACCTGCTGCTGTGCGTTTCTTCCGGATCCAACCTGGACACCCCGAATCGGTTCAAGTTCGACGGTGATGGCTACTATCTGCGCTCGCCGCAAGAGATGCGAGAGCTGTTTCGCGATGTGCCCGAGGCGTGCGACAACACCCTCGAAATCGCCGAGCGATGCGAGATCGAGTTTCACGAGGGCATGGGCACGTACATGGCCCGGTTCGACGTTCCGGCGGGGCACACCGAGGAGTCCTGGTTCCGCGCCGAGGTCATGCGCGGCGTGGGGGAGCGCTTCGCGACAATCACCGACGAGGTTCGCGAGCGCGCCGAATACGAGATGGACATCATCGTCGGCAAGGGTTACGCCGGGTACTTCCTCGTCGTCGCCGACTTCATCAACTGGGCGAAGCGCAACGGCATCCGCGTCGGACCAGGCCGCGGCTCCGGTGCGGGTTCGCTGTGCGCCTACGCGATGCGGATCACCGATCTCGACCCGATCCGCTACCAGTTGCTGTTCGAACGGTTCTTGAACCCCGAACGCCCGTCGATGCCCGACTTCGACATCGACTTCGACGAGCGTCGGCGGGGCGAGGTCATCGACTACGTGAGCCAGAAGTACGGCGACGACCACGTGTGCCAGATCGTGACCTACGGCTCGATCAAGGCGAAGCAGGCCGTCAAGGACTCCGCACGCGTGATGGGGCGACCCTTCACCCTCGGTGAGCAGATCAGCAAGGCCGTCCCGGCGCCCGTTCAGGGCAAGGACATCACGCTGGGGAAGATCTTCGACCCCAAGGATGACCGATACGCCGAGGGCGGCGAGTTCCGGCAGCTCTACGAGTCCGATCCTGAGGTGCGCGCGGTCGTCGATCGCGCTCGCGGGATCGAGGGACTCAAACGGCAATGGGGCGTGCACGCCGCCGGCGTGATCATGAGTTCAGAGCCACTGCTGGACATCATCCCCGTGATGAAGCGCGAGCAGGACGGCGCGATCATCACGCAGTTCGACTACCACGGTGCCGAGGCGCTTGGCCTGGTCAAGATGGACTTCCTCGGGCTGCGGAATCTCACCATCCTCGACGACGCTCTCGCCAATGTGCGGGCGAACCGCGGGGTCGAGTTGGACCTGGAGGAGATCGGGTCGGACCCGACCGACAGGGCGTCGTACGACCTGCTGGCCACGGGTGAAACCCTGGGCATCTTCCAGCTCGACGGCGGCGGGATGCGCTCGCTGTTGAAGCTGATGCAGCCAGACGACTTTGAGGACATCTCAGCCGCGCTCGCGCTGTACAGGCCGGGTCCGATGGGGGCCAACAGCCACACGAACTACGCCCTGCGCAAGACGGGCAGGCAAAGCATCGAGCCGATCCACCGCGAACTCGCCGAGCCGCTGGCGGACATCCTCGACACCACCTACGGCCTGATCGTCTACCAAGAGCAGGTGCAACAGATTGCTCAGCGCGTGGCCGGGTACAGCCTGGGTCGAGCCGACCTGTTGCGCCGCGCAATGGGCAAGAAGAAGCCAGAGGTCTTGAAGGCCGAGTTCGTACCCTTCAGCACCGGCATGAAGGCCAACGGGTACAGCGATGCGGCGATCACGGCGCTGTGGGAGATCTTGATTCCCTTCTCCGCCTACGCCTTCAACAAGTCGCACACGGCCGCGTACGCGCTTGTCGCGTATTGGACGGCCTTCTTGAAGGCCAACTACCCGGTCGAGTTCATGGCCGCACTGTTGCAGTCGGTGCGCGGGGACAAGGACAAGTCCGCGATCTACCTCGCCGAGTGTCGGCGCATGGGGATCGAGGTCCTTCCCCCGGACGTCAACGCGTCCGATTCGATGTTCACTCCCGTCGGCGAGGACATCCGCTACGGGCTGGGAGCGATCCGCAACGTCGGTGAAAACGTCGTGCGCAGCATCGTGAACGCCCGCCAGGAGCACGGCTTGGCCCGAGACTTCGACATGTTCTTGGACCACGTCGATCTGGTCGCCTGCAACAAGCGCGTCATCGAGTCACTCATCAAGGGGGGTGCATTCACCTCACTAGGGCACACGCGTCACGCGCTCATGCAGGTGTTCGAACAAAAGGTCGACGAGGTCATCCCGCTCAAACGCAACAAGGCCAACGGACAAGACGACCTCTTCGGCGATTTCGGCGACGGTGATGACGATCCGATCGTGACCACGCCGGTGCCCGACATCGCGGAGTGGGACAAGCAAACGCTGCTGAGCTTCGAGCGGGAGATGCTGGGGCTGTACGTGAGCGATCACCCCCTGCTGGGGATCGAACACATCGTGCGCGCAAATCGAGACATCTCGATCGGGGAACTGTCCGGCGACGATGCACCGAAGGATGCAACCGTCACGATCTGTGGCCTGATCACCAACATCTCTCGCAAGCAGAGCAAGAACGGTGACATCTGGGCGATCGTGACCGTGGAGGACCTGGAAAGCAGCGTCGAGGTGATGATGTACTCGCGCACCTACCAGGGGCTGGCCATGCAGTTGGCGCCCGACAGGCTGTGCAAGGTGGTGGGCAAGGTCCGTGAGCGCGACGACAGTCGTGACGTGGTGGCGCAGACCGTCCCCTTCCCCGACGTGACGGAGGGGAGCGAGCACGGACCGGTCGTGATCTCCCTGCCGTCCGCTCGCTGCACTCCGCCGGTTGTGTCGAAGCTGCGCGAGGTCCTGCGGAGTCATCCAGGGGTCACCGAAGTGCAGTTGCGTCTCGTGTCGCAGACCAAACGCGCCACCTTGTGGCGACTCGACGATGCCCTGCGGGTGAAGGCGGACGCTCCGCTGTTCGCCGACATCAAGGCGCTCTTGGGTGCCACGAGCGTGAAGGTTTAGGCTAAAAAAGTGACCGTCAGTGAGTCCGCCTCACCCGTGGATGTCTCCGAGCAACCCAGTCGTCGGACGGGGTCGCGCGCCACAGTGGCACGCCTCCTCGCGTATCTCGTCGTCTCGGTGGTCGTCGGTGTCATCGGCGCCATCGTGTGGGTCCTCGTCGTCAAGCTGCCCGAATACACGGTGCAGTCGGACGGTCGTGCCTTCACGACCGAAGAAGGCATCACCCAGGTGTTCGGCGCCGATGCGTGGTTCATCGGGATTGGTGTCGTGTCGGGACTGCTGCTCGGGCTGCTGGCCTGGCGCTGGTTTCGGACCCTCGGTTGGCTCGCCCCTGTTCTCGGCGCGCTGGCAGCCCTCGCCGCGGGGGCCGTGTGCTGGAAGGTTGGGTCGCTGCTCGGTCCGGGGCCGTTTGATGAGCGGCTGGCGCAGGCTACCGCCGGGGATGTCGTGCAGATTCCCTTGGACATCCACACACCCTTCGTATTTGTGGTGTGGGTCATGATGGCCGAGTTGCCGGTGCTCATCGCCGCATCGCTGCTGCACGACCCGGAGGACCAACCACACGAGGCTCCGAACGAGAATCAGTTGGTTGAACCATCCGACTTGGACGCTCCAACCACGGTGGGTTCGACATCATTGACATCGAGTCCTGAGCCGCAAGCCGTTTCCCCCGTTACAGACACTAGGGTCCCCAACGCCGAGGAGTAACGATGGACGTCACTGAAGTAGAGCGCAAGTTCGACGCGGCGCCGGGGACCCCACTGCCCACCCTGCGTTCGGGAACGTACGGCGACAGCCGCGACATGGACATGCGCGCGGTGTACTACGACACCCCAGACTTCGCCTTGTTCCACAGCCGCAAAGGCACGCTGCGCCGACGCGAGGGCGGCGAGGACCAGGGCTGGCACATCAAGCTGTCCGTCTCGGGTGACGAACGGCTCGAAGTCCACGCGCCCTTGGGGTCACCGGTTGTCCCCGACGAGTTGCGGGTGCGTTTGGCCCCCCTCGTGGGCAATGCCCCCCTCCTGCCCGCAGCCACGTTGTCGACCCACCGCGCCGAGACCGACATCGTCGGTCCGGGTGGGGTGCTGCTGGGCGTTGTCTGCCACGATGACGTCACGGCTGAGTCTGGCCACACGGTTCAGCGCTGGTCCGAGATGGAGGTCGAAGCGGTCAGTGGCGACGGTGCCTGGCTCGAATCGGTGGCTGAAGACTTTGCGGCGGCAGGCATCGCTCCCGCCTCGCACCAATCCAAGTACGCGGTGGCGGTCACGCCTTCAGTCAATGCTCCCGTACCTCCGGTCACGGCGGGGTCGGTGGTCATGGAGTACCTGCGGGCACAGGTCGGTGCCATCGAGGGCTTCGCGCCCGGCGTGAGGCAGCAGGAGCCGGACGCCGTCCATCGCAGTCGGGTCGCCACGCGTCGACTACGAGGGGTCTTGCGCACCTTTGCGCCCCTGTTCGGTCCACTGCCCGGACTCACGCGTGACCTTCGCTGGCATGCCGAGGAACTGGGTGCCGCGCGCGACGCGGAGGTTTTGGACCAGACGCTGACCGCCTTCGTCGGCGAACTGCCCTCTGAGGACATTGACGGACCCGTGCGTGAGCGCGTGACGAACTCGCTGGCGACCACCCGCGACGAGGCCCATGCCGACCTCGTGCATTCCATGTCTAAGCCGCGTTACGAGAACCTTCGACTGGCGCTGATCGGCCTGCTGGTCAATCCACCCTTGACTGGGCGCGCAGGCGCCGATCCCGAAGTCTTGCGCGAGATGGTGGCGGCGGCGTCCAAGCGTACGCAGTCAGCCGTCAGGTCGGCCGAGTCCCACCCCGAGGATCTGTCCGGGTGGCACCGGGTACGCAAGCTGGCCAAGGCGACCCGCTATGCCTGTGAGGCGATGGGACAACACCTCGGCGGGGACTATGTCGTCGCCGCCAGCGCTTGGGAAGTCGTGACCGACGCCCTGGGACGCGTTCAAGACACGCAGGTGGCCCGCGAGCGACTGCGTGAGTTGGCACATGACGCTCATCGTGCCGGAGAGCCGACGCGCACCTACGACCTCCTTGCCGAACGCGAGCGAGGTGCGGGCGAACGGGCGCTTATTGAGGCCCAGGCGGCGCTGAAGGCGGCCCTGAGCGAGTAGATGGACAGGGCGACACCTGCCCGTGCCAGCCCCTGGCTTGACCCTCACGCCGCGTGAGGGCCGAACGTGAAGTCCATGAGCGACTACTACGACGCCTTCGAGATGAGCCCGGTCCCCGTTCCTGGTCCCGGCGCAGTCGCGCCCGAGCCCTTCCACGGGATCTACGGGATGCCGTCCTTCGTGACGGTGCCCACGACGGACCTGGCTGCGTCAGTCGACTTTTGGACTCGCATCCTGGACTTCTTCGAGTTGTTCACCGTGCCAGGGCAACTCGTGCATCTGCGCCGCTGGGCGTTCCAAGACGTGCTCCTGGTTCCGACCGAGACGGCTGCGGAGCAGGTGGCGGCCGTGAGCGTCAGCTTCGCGTGCGTGCTGAGTCAGATCGACACCCTCGCAGAAGCCTGCCAGGCAGTGTCCTTGGATGCCGTCAGCGCGCCTCGTGATACGCCCTGGGGCACGCGAGATATCGAGATCACTACGCCGGAGAAGGTGCGGATCGTCTTCACAGCTGCGAAGCCGTTTGATCCGGCGAGTCAAACGGCCAGGAACCTCGAGGCGATCGGCATCACGGCCCCGGCCTCCGATGGCGCGAATAATGGAAAGCGTGCCTGACGAGAGCGACGCCGCTGAGCTGACCGTCGGTCAAGTCGCGACGCGACTCGGCTTGACGGTGCGGACATTGCATCACTGGGACGAGATCGCCCTCGCGATGCCGTCGTCGCGGTCGACCGCGGGATACCGGCTCTACGCCGCAAACGACCTTGAGCGGCTGCGTCGCATCGTTGTGTACCGCGACCTCGGGCTGGACTTGGAGGCCATCCGGAGGATTCTCGATGTTCCGAGCGTGGGAATCGTGGCGGCGCTGCGCGCCCAACAGGAGCAGCTTGCGGAGCGGATCGAGCGCCTGACGTTGCTCAGTGACGATCTCGCTCGGATGGTCGCCGCACATGAGGAGGGGCTGGTCATGACCGCTGAGGAGCAGATAGCGGCGTTCGGGCCAGGATGGGACCCGCAGTGGTCGGCCGAGGCTCGGCAGCGCTATGGCGATACGCCCGAGTGGCGACAGTACGCAGAACGCTCGGTCTCGCGCACCGTGGCGGACTGGCACGCCATCGCCGACGAGACGAGGGCGCTCGATCAGGCCCTGGCCGACGCCATGGACGGCGGCATCGAGCCGGGCAGCATCGAGGCTGACGCTCTCGTCGAGCGGCACCGCGAGGCCTTCTCCGCCTACTTCTCGATCACCCGACAGATGCAGGTCGTCCTCGGCCGGATGTTCGAAGTCAACCCCGCATTCACGGCCCACTATGACGGCGTCCGCACCGGACTCGCCTCGTGGTTGCGGCGCATCATTGACGCCAGCGCACGCGCCCACGGAATCGACCCCGACAACGCCACTTGGCAATAGGGATTGCGTTCATGGCCGGGCACCAATCTGCCGGAGGTGAGCCCAAAGCCGATACACGCCAGCACGCCCCCCGCCGCTGTGACGGCGAGGGGCGTGGCTTCACTCAAGCGATCATGCTCAACCCGTGGGCGTTGACGGCCCGTTCGGCGGTTGGCCTCCGTTCGGTCCCGGACCCGGCGGGGGAGATCCCGGGCCGTAGGGAGAGGAAGCCGGGGGAATCACCGAACGCCTGCGTAGTCGCCACACCAGAAGGGTGGTTCCGCCGCCGACGAGAAGCACGGCCAAGGTACCCAGAGCGATTTGCGCCAGGGAGGGGCCACCCGACCCCGATTCTGGCTGTGCACTCGCCGTTTCCGTGCTGGTTACCGGGGTGGTCGCCGACGTTGACGGTGCTGGCGACGGTTGCGGAGACCCGTACTCTGGCTGACCCTTGGTGGCCCCGTCGGTCTGGACGATGATCTCGTAGGGGACCAACAGATTCTTCGCGGTGCTGTCGACGGGCAAACCCACGGCGACGACGTAGTCGCCCGCCATGATCTGACTGTCGCGCATGCCGCGGTACATGGTCACGGCGGACGTGGTTTCGGTGTCGCCGCCATCGGCGATGTTTGCCACATACGAGGAGTTGGCGACCACCCCTGCCGGACTGGCGATGGTGATGATGGCCGAGTTGTTGCTTGTCTCCAACGTCTTCTTCACCGACGGCGCAGCCTCGTGCACGATGAGTTTCGCTCGCAGTTGCTCACCCCAGTTCACCGACACCCGGAAGGTCTGCACCTCGCCTGCGGTGATGTCACCCTCGTACGTTGCGCCAGAGGGAAGCTTGGCGGCGTCGCTCAGCGAGGAGCCCGGCGTGGCCGGGACCGGGGTTCCGGCGACAAGATCGTCCGTCGCCTTGACCTCGAGGTCATCGGGCAGGTCCCAGTAGTTGGAGACCGACGGACGCTCCGTCACGCGGATCTGCAAAGGCAGCGCCTGCTTGTCCGCCGTGCTCGTCCCGTTGTCCAAACGCTCCACCTTGGCCACGAGACGCTTGGCCGTACGGCACTCGGCGTAGTAGCCGCGCTCTTGCCCGGCGATTGCCGACACACTGATGAGGCTGTGCCACGAAGAGGCCGAGACGGCTTCGGTGTCGTAGCTGCATTGGTTCTCCGATTGCGTCAGGGTGATCTTGAGGTTCTCCGCATAACCCAAACGGGGCGATACGAGGGCCGAAACCACGATGTCGGACTGATCCTGCGTGCGGTCGATCGCGTAGTAGCGCACACTCGTGTCGTCGCCGCGCGGACCCAGCAGGTCCACATAGTCGCCAGCCGTGAGCGTGGGGGCACCAGTCGCGTCCTGTGTGCCTTTGACCTCCGTGCCGGTGAACTTGAGTGGTTTGACGGTGCGCGTGGCGGCGGTCTCAATGGCCGACGAGATCTGATCGGCGCTGTCAGCGTCGTAGTACTTGCCCTTGCCCTTCTCTGCCACACACTTCAGTTGGTTCCGCGCCGAGCCGTCGACGCCCAGACCAACGACGTCAACGGTGAGGCTGACGCCCGATGCGGTCAGCTCGGCGGCCACGTCGCACGGATTCGGCTCGCACGTCGCGATGCCGTCACTCACGAGGACGATCGACCGCGTCCCGTCAGACCCAAGATCCTTGGCCGCTTGCCGCAGCGCATAGGCGATCGGGGTCTGACCGAACGGCTTTGCGGCAGCGATGGCCCCCAGCAACTGGGCTCGGTTTCCGCGACCGATCCCGACGAGGAGTTGACTGTCGGTACACGCGTTCTTGTCGTCCTCGTCGGCGACCTTCGCGCCGAAGACGCGCAGGCCGACATCGGCGTCAGAGGGGAGTGCCTCGACGACGGAGGACATGGCCTGCTGAGCGACGGCCATCTTCGTGCCGCCCTCGGCTGCCTCGTCCATTGACCCTGACGAGTCCAAGACGAGCATCATCTTGCCGTTGGTGGTGGGGGAGGCTTGGGCCGGAGATGCCGGGGCCAACAGCCAGTTCGCCGCAAACAGAGCGGCGACCATCATCACGGCGATGACGGCCCGGCGCGTTGGTGCGCGATTGGTGAAACGCCACATGGTCTGCATTCTTCCTCGTTAGGGGCGCAGAGCCCTCATTGGGTTTGCGAATGTAAATATTGCACAGCAGGGGCTCTCCCGCAAGGTCAAGATCGCGGTTCGGAGCTGGATTCCTGGCATGCTGACGCCATGGGCGAGGTCTTTGCCGCGCGTTACGAGTTGGTCGACGCGCTCGATTCCGGTGGTTCTGGCACCGTTTGGCGGGTGTGGGATCGCCGCGAACAGGCGTACCGAGCGGGGAAGGTGTTGGGTCAAACCGACGGGTCCGCGCTGGTCCGCTTCATTCGCGAAACAGGGTGGCGGGTCGACCATCCGCACGTCTTGATGCCTCTTGGCTGGGCCGGGGAGGATGACCGTGTTCTCCTGACCATGCCGCTGATGCGTGGCGGGTCTCTGGCGACCTTGCTGAAGGACTACGGGGCGCTGCCGCAGCCGTGGGTCTTGGAGTTGGCCGATCAGCTCTTGGACGCTCTGGCGGCGGTTCACGAGGTCGGCCTGGTTCACCGAGACGTGAAGCCTGGGAACATCCTGCTGGCCCTCACGGCCGACGGGCGCCCCGACATCCGGCTCAGCGACTTCGGGATCGCAGCACCGATAGGCGAACCTCGACTGACACGCTACGCCGAAGTGGTCGGTACCCCCGGATACCTGGCCCCTGAAGCGGCGGCAGGCGGCGATCCCGACCCAGCCCAGGATTTGTACGCCGTCGGCGTGACCCTTGTCGAATGCCTCACAGGAACACGCCCTCGGGCCGATGGCACGCTCCCGTCGCTGGACGGGCTGCCGAGGGATCTTGCTCAAGTGTTGGCGGAGCTGCTGGCTCCGGAGTACAAGCGCATCGCCGCCGCGGGTACCGCGCGAACGTTGTTGATGTCCGTTGCTCCGGGTCCTCAGACCGGTGAGGTCGTTGAGGTGCTTGACCATATTCCCGAGCTTCCCGAGGGCTGGTCTCCGCACGGTCCCGCCCCGACAACGCGGCGGGGAACCTATGGCACCTTTCCCACACCGCCGACTCGCCCCGACGAGTTGCAGTCGATGGCAACCCCGCCGCGCCAGCCGCCGCGAACGTCGGACCGGAATGTGGTGTCGTCACCACCACGAACGCCTCCGGGGGAGCAACTTCGGCCGCCACCCCCACAATCGCCCGGACAGCCCGCAGCGGTATCGCCGGTAGCCGCCGGGCCGGCACCGGTCGGCTCGGCACCCACCCACGAACCGCGAAGATCCCTCGCCTCGGTTGCGCAGCCGCCGACGACCGGCGTCTCTGTCGCGACCCCTCCGCCGCCACCCGCCGTGGCGTCGGCGGGGGAGCGGCGCTGGTTCATCCTCGGGATCGGAGCCATCGGCCTCGGGCTCGTCCTGCTCCTGGTGACCTTCCTGCTGTAGGGATTGCATTCGTAAAGTGCGTTATCCTGGCATGCATGGCCACTGACGCTGCGCAAAGCGTGAACCGTGCCGAGCAAGCCCGGATCTATGGGGCCCCGCTGTCTGAGATCCTCGGACACTGCGCGGCGGTGTTGGACGTCAGTCGCGCCTCGCTGGCCGGACTGCTCGGCATCTCTGCTCCGATGCTGAGTCAGCTGATGAATGCCCGTCGAATCAAGATCGCCAATCCAGCGGCCGCAGAGCGACTGCGTGGACTGGTTGACATCACCGCGCGGGTGGACGCTGGCGAGCTATCGGCGGTCCGCGCTCGAGAGTTGTTGGAGGCCTCGGCAGAATCGCACGTCCCCCTGACGCAGGCGACGGCACGGCACACTCGGCCGGTCTCGGCGTCCATCCAAGAGGTGTTTCGCGGGGTAGCGTCTGCGGGCGACTACCTGCGGGCCGCCGAGCGCTTGGAGCCGGACTATCCAGCCGTAGCGGAATTGCTGCGCGTCTTCGGCGCTGAGAAGGCCGACATCGCGGCCCGGTACACCGACGCTCGACTGACGCGCTGAGGCGTACCCGTTCGGCCCCTCACCGCCGGCCACAGCGTTCGTCAGGTGCCGACGGCAGCAAAGCTGGCCCCGGACAACGAACACAGGTCTGCGGGCGACAGCTCGATTTGGAGTCCGCGCTTGCCGGCGGAGACGAAGATCGTTGCGAAGGACTGTGCCGAGGCGTCGATCACCGTGGGCAAGGCCGTGCGCTGACCGAGCGGGGAAATCCCGCCCACCACATAGCCCGTTGCCCGCGCGGCGGCGGTGGGTTCGGCCATCGCCGCCTTCTTGATGCCCAACGCAGACGCGAAGGCCTTCAGATCCAGCTGTCCGGACACGGGCACGACAGCGACGGCAAACGGGGGTCGGGCGTCGATGGTGCACACCAAGGTCTTGAAGATGCGTTGCGGATCGACGCCCAGCTCGTCGGCAGCCTCGGTACCAAAGGTTGTCGTGCCGGGGTCGTGCTCGTACGAGTGCACAGTGAAGGGCACACCAGCCTGGTGCAGGACCTTCGTGGCTGGCGTTCCCCCGGGTGTCGATTTCCTCGCCATCTCGCCAGGCTATCCAGTCCCACCGGCCACGACGACTGACACGACCCAGGTCGCCGCGGGAGCGACCAGGAGGGCGGGGAGCATGTCAGCGACCTTGATGCGCACGACATCCAGCAACCGGAAACCCAGCGCCAACAGCACGACGCCACCCGTCACGGTCAACGCATCGACGCTGGCGGTCGAGAGCACATTGCCCAGCAGAAGGCCGAGCAGCGTCAGGGATCCTTGAATCACCCCGACGGCAAGTGCGGACGCCATGACGCCCACCCCCAGTGAGGAGGCGAACGCGATCGAGGCAAAGCCGTCCATGACGGCCTTCATCAACAGTTGGTCGGCGCCGAGGCCAAGACCATCCGACAGTGAACCCAAGATCGTGAGGGGGCCGACGCAAAACACGATGGTCGCCGTGACGAACCCCGTCACGAACCGCTGTTTGTCGACGTCCCCGCTGCCAGCCCGCATCCGCGACTGGAGCCACCCGGCCACGTTGTCCAGACGATCCTCCAGCCGCATCCACGACCCGAGGAGGGCTCCGACAAGCAGGGACCCCAGGATGATCAGCATCGCCGAACCGGCCACCGCGTTCGACAAGTCGGCCGACATGATGCGCGTCATGGACAGGCCCGCGATCAAGAAGGTGAACAGGCCCAGGATCTGCGTCACGAGCGTGCGCGTGCCCTCCCGCAGCCGATCACCCAGCCACAAACCCAGGGCGGAACCGATCAGCACCGTCGCGACATTGGCCACGGTGCCGACACCTATGAACATACGGTCCATACAATCATCCTCGTGCTGCACATCCTTGATCTGAGATCCACGCCAGACGACGATTACCGCGCGGTGATGCCTCGAGCGCCTTTCGACGTCGAGCAGGCGGTCGCTGCCGTCGCGCCCATCTGCGCGGCTGTCTCGGCGGAGGGTGAGGCTGCCCTGCGCCGCTACAGCGAGCAATTCGACCACGTCATTCCTGGGTCATTCCGGGTTGACCTCGCCACGCTCGCTCGCTGCGAGGCTGAGCTGGACCCCAGTGTCCGACGGGCCTTCGAGGAGTCGATTCGTCGGCGTCAGGCGGTCGCATCGGTCGAGGCCTCACACCCACCCAGGGTCGTCGAGCTGGCTCCTGGCGCGATCGTCGAGCAGCGGATGGTTCCGGTGCGTCGGGTTGGACTCTATGTGCCCGGTGGCGTCGCCCCGCTGGCATCCAGCGTCCTGATGAACGTGATCCCTGCCCAGGCGGCCGGGGTGTCCGAGATTGCCGTCGCGTCGCCGCCGCAGATCGAGTTCGGAGGCCTCCCGCACCCCAACATCCTCGGACTGTGCAACATGTTGGGCATCACCGAGGTGTACGCGGTCGGTGGCGCACAGGCCATCGCCATGTTTGCCTACGGCGTTGCCGGTGTCTGCCCCCGTGTCGACATGGTGACCGGACCCGGCAACATCTACGTCGTCGCCGCCAAGCGGCTGTGTCGGGCCGTCGTCGGTGTCGATTCCGAGGCCGGGCCGACCGAGATCGCGGTCCTCGCCGACGACAGTGCCGACCCACGATTTGTGGCTGCCGACCTGATCTCTCAGGCCGAGCACGATCCCATGGCGGCGTCCGTCTTGGTGACGCCGTCCGGCGTGCTGATCGAAGCCGTGCAACGCGAACTCGCCCTGCAACTGGAATCGTTGGACAACGCCGAGCGGATCACGCAGGCTCTCACCGGCCCGCAGTCGGCCGCCGTGCTCGTGCGCGACCTCGCTCAAGGACTCGACGTCGTGAATGCCTACGCCGCGGAGCACCTGGAAATTCACACCGTCGATGCTCGTGATGTCGCCGATCAGGTGCGGAACGCGGGGGCCGTGTTCGTGGGGCCGTGGTCACCGGTGTCGCTGGGTGACTACAGCGCTGGGTCGACGCACGTCCTTCCGACGGCAGGGAGCGCCGCATACTCGTCGGGATTGAACGCGGAGAGCTTCCTGCGGGCCGTGCACCACATCACCTACACCGCAGATGCGTTGGCAGACATTGCCGACCTCGTGGAGGACTTTGCCGCCGCCGAACACCTGCCAGCGCACCGCGCCGCCATCACCGTGAGGAAGCCCCAATGAGTACAGTCCGCGAGCTGTCCCTCGCAGACCTGCCCCTGCGTCCCGAACTGGTGGGGGAGGAGCCCTACGGAGCGCCACAACTGGACGTGCCCGTGCCGCTCAACGTCAACGAGAACCCGTACCCGCCGAGCTCGGCGACGCGCATTGATATGGCGTCGGCGGTTCTGCAACTAGCCATGGGCGTCAACCGCTACCCCGCCCGAGAGGCTGTCGCCTTGCGCGAGGCTTTGGCCGCCTACCTCGGGCATGGTCTTGACGTCAGCGAGATCTGGGCGGCCAACGGCAGCAACGAGGTCATGACTCACGTGTTGGGAGCGTTCGCGGGTCCTGGACGCACCGTGCTGTCGTTCACGCCCACGTACTCCATGTATCCGGAGTACGCGCGCAATACCCACAGCGGCTACGTGACCGCGCCGCGACACGACGACTTCACCCTTGACGCGCAACTGGTGAAGGACGCGGTTACCGAGCACTCGCCGAGCGTCGTCATCATCACCACGCCCAATAATCCGACGGGAACCTCCACACCGCTGCCGGTGCTGCAGGATATCTGCGCAAGTCTCCCCGCCGACACGATCCTCGTCGTCGACGAGGCTTATCAAGAGTTCGCCCATGACCCTGCGGCCACCGCCGTCACCTTGCTGAGCTCGGTGCCGAATCTGGTGGTGTCGCGCACGATGAGCAAGGCCTTCGCCTTCGCGGGTGGTCGGGTCGGCTATCTCGCGGCCGCGCCAGCCATCGTCGACGCCTGCAGAATCGTCCGCCTGCCGTACCACCTGTCGGCTCAAACGCAGGCCTTGGCGACCGTCGCGCTGGAGCACGCCGACGAGATGTTGGCGCAGGTCGACCGACTGCGCGCGGAACGTGACCGGATGCTGCGGGTCCTGCCCGACATGGGCGTCGAGGTCATCGATTCCGATGCGAACTTCGTGTTGATGGGTCGCTTCGCCGACCGGCACGCCGCGTTCGAGGCCTTGCTGGCTGAGGGCGTCTTGGTGCGCGAGACCGGACCGGCCGGGTACCTGCGCGTCAGCGCCGGGACGACCGAGGAGATGGACTCCTTCTACGAGGCCTTGGGCAAGGTATTACCGTCATTGGAGTTGCTGGACGGAGAGGAACCCTGATGCGCACTGCCGAGATGCATCGCGTGACCAGCGAGTCGGACATCACCTGTTGGATCGATCTCGACGGGACAGGGCAGCACGAGATCTCCACCGGTGTGGGCTTCTACGACCACATGCTGACGGCGCTGTCCAAGCACTCGCTGATCGACATGCGCATTCAGGCCGACGGTGATCTGCATATCGACGGTCACCACACCATTGAGGACACCGCCATCGCCTTGGGCCAGTGCCTCAACGAAGCGTTGGGTAATCGGGCGGGGATCCGGCGATTCGGGGAGGCATCCGTACCGCTGGACGAGGCTCTGGCTCACGCCGTCGTTGACGTTTCGGGACGGTCGTACTTCGTGGGCGTCGGTGAGCCCGATTCGCAGATCAACGCGCGGATCGGCGGCTCAGGCGTCGCCTACGCGGGATCGATGACGTACCACCTGATGGAGGCCCTCGCCCACAACGCGAAGCTGTGCCTACATCTGCGCCTGTTGGCGGGCCGTGATCCGCATCACATCGTCGAGGCCGAATTCAAGGCCGTCGCGCGCGCCCTACGTGCGGCGGTGGAGCCAGATCCGCGGATCGAAGGGATCATCCCGTCGACCAAGGGGGCTCTGTGACGCTGATTGCGGTCTTCGACTACGGCTCGGGGAATCTGCATTCGGCCACGCGCGCCCTCGAAGCGACCGGTGCGATCGTGCGTCTGACGACCGATCCCGCGGTCGCCGCCGAGGCGGACGGCCTGGTCGTCCCCGGGGTGGGCGCGTTCTCGGAGTGCATTCGCGGTCTGCGCGACGCCGGCGGCGCCGAGTTGATAGCGGCTCGCGTTGCCGCCAACGCGCCGATTCTGGGCATCTGCGTCGGACATCAAGTGCTGTTCACGCTCGGTGTCGAACACGGCGTGCGTGAGCCGGGGCTGGGCCTGTTCGAGGGCGTCGTCGAGCAGTTGACGGCCGATCGTCTCCCGCACATGGGCTGGAACACCGTCGAGGTGGCCGAGGACTCGCGGCTGTTCGCCGGCGTCGAACAGGACCGCTTCTACTTCGTTCACAGCTACGGCGTCCATACCGACCCAGGCCCGGACACCGCCACGACGTGGACCGAACATGGTGGGGATCGCTTCGTGGCGGCCGTGGAGCGCGGACCGGTTTCCAGTACCCAGTTTCACCCGGAGAAGTCGGGCTCGGCTGGTGCACGGATGCTGCGCAACTGGGTGACATCGGTCGGATAGCCTTACGCGCGTGAATGAGAGCGCCGCGCCCTTGGTCTTGTTACCCGCCGTCGACGTGAAGCGGGGACAGGCCGTTCAACTCCGCCAGGGAATCGACGGATCGGAGCAGGTCTTCGGCGATCCGCGGGAGGCGGCGCAGCGTTGGGAGGACGCGGGGGCGTCGTGGATTCACCTCGTGGACCTCGACGCTGCTTTCGGTCACGGGACCAATGGCGACGTCATCGCCGAGGTCGTGGCGCACACCGACGTGTACGTGGAACTCTCCGGCGGAATCCGTGACGATGCCAGCCTGGAACGCGCTCTGGCCACGGGCTGCTGTCGGGTCAACATCGGGACTGCTGCACTCGAACAGCCGCAGTGGTGCGCCGAGGTGATCGCGGCCTACGGTGACCGGATCGCAATCGGTTTGGACGTGCGGGGAACCCGGTTGGCGGCCCGTGGGTGGACGCGCGAGGGCGGGGACCTCTACGAGACGCTCGATCGGCTCAACGAGGCGGGATGCGTGCGGTACGTCGTGACCGACGTCGCGTCCGACGGCATGTTGAGTGGTCCGAACACCTCCCTTCTGTCCGATGTGTGCGCGCGCACGGACGCGGCCGTCGTCGCCAGTGGAGGCATCTCCACCCTGGACGACCTGGCTACGCTGCGGACGCTGGTCCCCACCGGGGTCGAGGGCGCCATCATCGGAACCGCCCTGTACGTCGGGAACTTCACGCTGGAGGAGGCCTTGGACGTCGCCGAAGGGTGAGGATGTCTGACGCGCTCCGGTAGGCTTGGGGGCTGATTACTGTCACGAGTCACGGGGACGATGCATGAGCGGTCATTCCAAATGGGCCACCACCAAGCACAAGAAGGCAGCCATTGATGCCAAGCGCGGCAAGCTGTTTGCCAAGCTGATCAAGAACATCGAGGTTGCGGCGCGCACGGGCGGTGGCGACCCCGCCGGAAACCCGACCCTGTACGACGCGATCCAGAAGGCCCGCAAGACCTCCGTCCCCCTCGACAACATCGAGCGCGCCGTCAAGCGCGGGTCCGGTGCGGAATCGGGTGGGTCCGACTACCAGACGATCATGTACGAGGCTTACGGACCGGCCGGCGTGGCGATTCTCATCGAGTGCCTCACCGACAACCGCAACCGATCCGCGTCCGATGTGCGCGTCGCCGTGACCCGCAACGGCGGGACTTTGGCCGACGTGGGCTCAGTTCAGCGCATCTTCGCCCGCAAGGGCGTCGTGACGGTCCCGACGCAACAGTCGGCAGGCACCATCACGGAGGACGATCTGCTGGAGGCCACGCTCGAGGCGGGTCCCGAGGAGATCACCGACAACGGCGACTCCTTCGAGGTGTTGACCGAACCCAACGACCTCGTGGCCGTACGCCAATCCGTCCAGGACGCGGGCTATGACTATGACGCCGCCGACGTGGCGTTCGTCCCGTCGTACACCCAGGCGATCTCGTCGTCCGAGGATGCGCAAAAGCTGTTCAAGATCATTGACGCCCTTGAGGACTGCGACGACGTTCAAGAGGTCTACAGCAACGAGGACATTCCCGACGACGTCGCCTCGCAACTGGACTGAGCACGCTGATCGCCACAGTCAGCGGGCTGCGGCGTGGGGAGCCGCCGTGTGCGACGCGGCGGCCTATGCTCCGAGCATCGACGGTCGCTGCGAAAGGGTCGACATGCGGATACTCGGGGTAGACCCCGGACTGACCCGCTGCGGACTGGGCGTCGTGAACGGGCAGACGGGACGCCCTCCGACATTCATCGCTGCGGGTGTCTTGCGCACCGCGGCGGACACGGCACTGCCACAGCGGTTGCTCGCCTTGGAGGTCGGCATGGAGGAATGGGTGGAGACCCATCGCCCCGACGTCGTCGCCATCGAGCGAGTCTTCGCTCAACACAACGTCCGGACAGTGACGGGCACCGCCCAGGCCGCGGGGATCGCCATGCTTGTGGCTGCGCGGCGCGGCCTGCCCGTCGCCCTGCACACCCCCAGCGAAGTGAAGGCCGCCGTGACCGGCTCCGGTCGTGCGGACAAGGCGCAGGTGGGCACGATGACGGCACGGATCCTGCGGCTGTCCGAGGTGCCTCGACCGGCCGACGCTGCTGACGCCCTGGCCTTGGCTGTGTGTCATCTGTGGCGGGGTGCGGCGACCGACCGCCTCGCGAATGCCGTCGCGGCAGCGAAGAGGAGGAGCGCGTGATTGCGCAACTGTCGGGAACGGTCCTCACGCTGGGTGGTAACTGGTTGGTCGTTTCCGTCGGGGGAGTCGGGTTCACCGTGTGGTGCCCGCCGCAGACGGTCATGGGCGCCCGCATCGGCTCCGAGCTGACCATCCACACAAGCCTGGTCGTTCGTGAGGACTCGTTGACGCTCTACGGCTTTGCGGCCTCGACCGAGCGAGATTCCTTCGAACTCCTGTTGTCGGTGAGCGGAGTAGGCCCCAAGCTCGCCTTGGCGGTCGTGTCCGTGATGAGTCCCGAGGAGTTGGCAGCCGCCGTCAGTCACGAACAGGTCACGGCATTGACGAGGGTGCCCGGCATCGGGCCCAAGGGCGCGCAACGGCTGATCCTCGAACTCAAGGACAAGGTCTCGGCGCTGGCGGTCGAACCGTCGACGGCCGTGCCCGACACTTCTGAACCATGGCGCGGTCAGGTCCGAGATGGTCTCATCGGACTGGGCTGGTCTGCCAAGGAGGCAGAGGCTGTCTGCGAAAAGATCGCGCCCCAAGCAGAAGAGGGGGCAACGCTCGCCGTCTTGATGCGCACCGCCCTCCAACAGTTGGCGAAGAGGTGACATGGACTTCGACCTCGTCGATCCGCACCCCACTCCGGAGGAATCCGCCTCTGAGGCTGCACTGCGCCCCAGCACATTGGACGACTTTCATGGGCAGCGCCGAGTAGCAGACCAGCTTTCCTTGGTCTTGCATGCGGCCCGGCAGCGGGGGTCGGTGCCCGACCACGTGCTGCTGTCGGGGCCGCCTGGGTTGGGCAAGACCACCTTGGCCATGATCATCGCTGCCGAGATGGGCGCGCCTTTGCGCGTGTCCTCCGGACCGGCGATTCAGCACGCGGGCGACCTGGCCGCGATCTTGTCCGGTCTGACCGAAGGTGAGGTCTTTTTCCTGGATGAGATTCACCGCATGTCTCGCCCGGCAGAGGAGATGTTGTACCTCGCCATGGAGGACTTCCGGGTCGATGTCGTCGTCGGAAAGGGGCCCGGGGCGACGGCGATCCCGCTGGACATCCCTCCCTTCGTGTTGGTCGGAGCCACGACGAGGGCGGGTCTCCTGCCGGGCCCTCTGCGTGACCGCTTCGGCTTCACCGGCCAGTTGGACTTCTACGAATCGCGGGACTTGGAGACGATTCTGCGCAGGTCAGCCTCGCTGCTGGGTGTCGAACTGGCCGACGGTGCGGGGCAGGTCATTGCCTCACGGTCGCGCGGCACACCCCGCATCGCCAACCGGTTGCTGCGTCGCGTCCGCGACTACGCACAGGTGAAGGCCGATGGAGTGGTCACCTCCGACCTCGCGGCGGCGGCACTGGATCTGTACGAGATCGACCCCCTCGGACTCGACCGGCTCGACCGTGCCGTCCTGGAGGCCATCTGCGGAAAGTTCGCCGGTGGGCCGGTGGGGCTGTCGACGCTCGCGATCAGCGTAGGGGAGGAGATGGAGACGGTGGCCGAAGTGGCGGAGCCTTTCCTGGTGCGCCTTGGCTTCTTGATGCGCACACCGCGCGGTCGTGTGGCCACAGCGTCGGCATGGCGCCACCTCGGGATGACACCACCCAGTGGGACCGTCCAGGCGGGCCTTTTCGACGGGTCCGATGAGCGTCGAATCTGACCCTCGCCGCCGATCGGGCTAGTCTTGTCCACTGACGGGCCACCCGGCCCGCGAACTTCGACGTGGGAAACTCATGGATCAGTTCCTCTTGACAATCATCATGCTCGTCGTGCTCGGCGGCGTGTTCTATTTCTTCTTGATGCGTCCGCAGCAACGACGCATGAAGGAGCAGCAAGAGAAACTCGCCAGCATCGATGTCGGAACCCGGGTCATGTTGACGAGCGGAATCTTCGGAACAGTGCGCCATCGCGGCGACAAGCAACTGATCTTGGAGGTGGCTCCCGGTATGGAGATCACCGTGGTCAAGCAGGCCATCATGAAGATCGTTGACCCGTCCGAGGAGGAGTTCGAGTACGAGGAAGAGGCTGTCATCGTCGAGGAGACGGTCGACGAGGAACTCGTTCGTGAGCCCACCAACGAGGAAATCGACGCGTTCTTCCAAGAGGAGTCCAGCGCCGACCGCTTGGATGACGAAACCCGGCCCGACGACCCGGGGAGCGACGACTCCCCGTCCAAGTGAGGCATCTGCGATCGTGGCGAAAACCCGCACGAAACGAGGCGGCCGACCAGCCGTCCCTCTGATTTCGTTCCTCCTCCTCACCGTCTTGCTGTTCGTGGGGATGGGCATGACCAACGCGTGGGCCCCCAAACTGGGTCTGGATCTTCGCGGCGGTACGACCATCACGCTCACGGCCAGCAGCAGCGACGGCACGATCGACTCGACGCGACTCGAGAAGGCTCGATCCATCATTCAGCAGCGTGTCGACAGCCTCGGCGTCGGTGAGTCCGAGGTGACCACCAGCGGTGACCGTCAGATCGTTGTCTCGGTCCCCAACGTCGAGCAAGAGCAGCTGATCGAGCTCGTCGGGCAGACGGCCCGGCTGACCTTCCGCGCCGTGTACCAGGTGGAAGAGGTCACGCCGACGACGTCGGCGAGTGCTAGCAGTGGATCGGATGACTCGTCGGGGGCGAGCGCCGAGCAGGCGTCGTCCTCCCCGAGCGCGCGGCGGCCCGTTCCGGCACTGCCGACAGCCGCCCCGACAACCATGACGCCTCGTCCCACAGCGGCCGCATCCCCGGCACCGGACCTGACGGCGCGCCTGGCGTACCAACCGAGTTCGCAGGACACCGACGAGTTGTCCCAGTACAACTGCGGTGAGGAATCGCCCACCCCCGACGTCGTGGATCAGCCACTGATCACCTGCACGGAGGACGGCACCGCCAAGCTCCTGCTCGGCCCGGTGTTGGTGGAAGGCGAAGACCTCACGAGCGCTCAGGCGGGTGTTCCGCAGAACAAGCTGAACTGGGTCGTCAACCTCAAGTTCAACAGCGACGGTGCGGCCGACTTTGAAACGGTCACGAGCCAGTTGGCCTCGCGGACGAGTCCCATGAACTCGTTTGCCATCGTGCTCGACGGTGATGTCATCAGCTACCCGAGCGTGAACAGCGCGATCTCAGGCGGACAGGCCGAGATCAGTGGCAGCTTCAACCAGAAGTCGGCGACCGAACTCGCCAACGTGTTGAAGTACGGCGCACTGCCGTTGTCCTTCGAGGTGTCCTCCGTCGACACGGTGTCCCCGACCTTGGGCGCCGACCAACTACGCGCCGGCATCATCGCCGGCATCATCGGCCTGGTCCTCGTGCTCGGTTTCGCCTTCCTGTACTACCGCGGACTCGCAGTCGTCGTGATGGCCTCGCTGGTCCTGGCAGGCGTGCAGACCTGGGCGCTGATGACGCTTCTCGGCCAATCGGTCGGATTCGCGTTGAACCTGCCCGGCGTGGCTGGCGCCATCGTGGCGATCGGCATTACCGCCGACTCCTTCGTCATCTATTTCGAACGAATACGAGACGAAGTGCGAGAAGGTCGGCCCCTGACGTCGGCCGTCGAGACCGGCTGGGTGCGGTCCCGCCAGACCATTCTCGTCGCTGATGGTGTGTCCTTGTTGTCAGCGATCGTGCTGTTCCTGCTCGCCGTCGGCGGGGTCAAGGGCTTTGCGTTTACCCTCGGGCTCACGACCTTCATCGACATCGCCATCGTGTTCTTCTTCACCAAGCCACTCGTATCGCTGCTCGTGCGGACGAAGTTCTTCGGGGGCGGCAATGAGATGTCCGGATTCGGCGTCGAGCACATGGGCGTCACCCGTGACTCCTTGTTGGGCCGCCGTCGAACCACCGTGCGTAGGAAGGCGGTGTCATGACCAAAGCCGAAGACCGCGAGCCCGATGAGTCCTCGATCGATGCCAGTGAGTCACCCGCGGTTGATCTTGACGACATCGACACGGACGTCTCTCCAGCAGATGACGATTCGGACGATGCGGCAGCGCCCACCGAGGCGGCCAAGAAGCCCAAGCACGGTCTGACCCATCAGCTGTACACGGGCGAGTTGTCATATGACTTCATTGGCCGTCGGCGGCTGTGGTACATCATCTCGGCCATCTTGATTCTCGTGAGCGGTGTCGCCTACGGCGTCCGAGGCCTCAACCTCGGCATCGAGTTCACCGGTGGCGCAGAGTTCTCCGTGACTGCCGAGCCCTCCGACGAGACGATTTCGAAGGTTCGGACCGCGGTCACCGACCTCGGTCTTCCAGACATGGCCTCGGTGTCGGTACAGAAGGTCGGTCAGAACATGGTGCGGGTGCAGACCCGCTCGCTCGAGGTCGACGAGATTCCGCAGGTTCAGCAGGCGATCGCGGATGCGACGGACGTCAAGAACACAGAGGTCGCCTATAGCCTGATTGGCGCCAGTTGGGGCGATCAGATCACCAATCGAGGTCTCATCGCACTGGCGGTCTTCCTCGCGTTGGTGTCCTTGCTCATCTGGGTGTACTTCCGCGAGCTGAAGATGGCCGTGGCGGCGCTGGTCGCGCTCGCGCACGACTTGGTCATCACCATTGGTGTGTTTGCTCTGGTGGGGTTCTCGTTCACGCCGGCATCCCTCATCGGCATGCTGACCATCTTGGGGTACTCCCTCTACGACACGGTCGTGGTGTTCGACAAGGTCAGGGAGAACACCGCCGGGCTCAAGCACACGCGCCTCACCTATTCGCAGGCCGCGAACAATGCCGTCAACCAGGTGTTCGTTCGATCGGTGAATACAACGATCATCGGCATTCTGCCCGTGGCCGCGCTGCTGTTCACGGGCGTGTTCGTTCTCGGAACCGGTCCGCTGAAGGACGTTGGCCTGGTCTTGTTCGTCGGGATGATCGCCGGTGCGTACTCATCCATCTTCATCGCCACCCCGCTGCTGGCGCAGATGAAGGAGCGGGAACCGGCGATGGTGGCGCAACGCAGGCGCGTGGAGCGGCGGGCCGAGCGTGACGCGGCTCGTGTCTCGGTCACGGTCCGGACGGGCAGTGGCAACGGGTCGAACTCCGGCGCGATTGACAACGAAACCACTCGGTCGAAGAAGAGCTAGCGCCATGCCAGATCCAGCAGTCGTTTCACGGTTGATCCGAGACGTCCCCGACTTCCCGAAGCCCGGCGTCGTCTTCAAGGACATCACTCCGCTGTTGGCCGACCCCGAGGGGTTTTCGGCTGCCATCGATCTGCTCGTCGCGTCGGCACCCGCCAACATCGACGTCGTCATGGGGATGGAGGCGCGGGGATTCCTGTTCGCTGCGCCGGTCGCCCTCGCGCTGGGAGCCGGTCTTGTCCCGGTTCGCAAGCCGGGCAAGCTCCCGGGTTCGACCATCAGCGAGACTTTCGCGTTGGAGTACGGGCGGGAGACCCTGACGGTTCATGAGGACGCCGCCGAGCCCGGCAGCCGGGTCATGATCGTCGACGACGTGTTGGCGACCGGTGGCACCGTTGGCGCGACCGCGCATTTGTGCTCGCGGCTAGGGGCAGAACTCGTGCACGTTTCCGTCGTGATGGAGTTGGGTTTCCTCGGCGGGCGGCGACACCTGGAGTCCGTTGGTGTGAATGCCGTTTCGGCGGTCGTGAGTATCTGATGGCCGCGCAACGGTGGTCGTACGAAAGCCTCGTCCAACTGCCCGAGCGCTCCCGCACGCCACTGCGAGAATTGGCGCTTCGAGCCAGTTTAGCCGCCCTGTTGGTCGCGATCAGCACGCTGATCGTCTATCTCGATCGCAACAGCTACATGGACAACGTGGGCAGGGACGGCGTCTCGCTCATCGATGCCCTGTATTACTCAACGGTCACCGTTACGACTACCGGGTACGGTGACATCACGCCGGTCACGCCGCATGCGCGGCTGATCAACGCCCTGTTGGTGACACCGCTCCGCATCGCATTCCTGGTGTTGTTGGTGGGTACCACGATCGAAGTCCTGGCGAATCAGGGCAGGCGCGCGTTCATCGACAACAGGTGGAGGAAACGGATGCGTGGGCACACCGTTGTTATGGGTTATGGCACGACGGGTCGCAGCGCAGTCGGCACGCTGCGCCGCGCCGGACTTCCCGCCGAGAAGGTGGTCATCGTCGACCTGGACCCCGCTGCGGTGGCGGAGGCCAACCGTGACGGCTATGCCGCGTTCGAAGGTGACGTCTCGTCCCGCGCCCTCCTCCGCCGGGCTGAGATCCCCAAGGCGCGCGAAGCGATCATCGCGCTGAACCGAGACGACACCGCGATCTTGACCACGCTGACCGTTCGCCAGCTGAACCCCGGGGTCCACATCACCGTGTCGGTTCGTGAGGGCGAAAACGTCGCTTTGGTCCGTCAGTCCGGTGCCGACTCGGTCATCACGTCGGCCGACGCCGTGGGCCGTCTGGTTGGCATGTCCTCGGTGAACCCGCACCTGGGCGACCTGGTGGAGGATCTGCTCACCAGCGGGCAGGGCATGGAGATCGCCCAGCGTCTCGTGACGGTTGACGAAGTCGGCAAGGGCCCTGGCGACATCACTTCGGAGCGCGTGTTGGGCGTGGTCCGCAACCAGTCCCTGAGACGGTTCTACGACTCCACCGTGGCCACGCTTGAAGTCGGCGACGAACTCCTTGTCGTTCGCAAGACGACCGGGCTGCCGCCCGTTACGCCGAACAGGCGGCCGCCGCGACGCACCAGCACCGACTAGCGAGACCCGCCGAAACAAGCGGTGAGCCTGCGCACCTCTGCCGGACAAGGCAAGGGGATACGATGGTCTCCTAGCGGCCCTGGTCGCAGCGAGGAGGGAATGTGGAGGAGGCAACCGTCGAGAACTCAGTGGGGGATGCTTCCCCGGCGGGTAATGAAGCTCCTCGCCTGCGTGTGAGACATGCTCTGGCCCGGCTCGGCGCACCTCGCGCACAGCCCCCGGCGGTGCTGGATCCGCTGTTGACGATCCTGCGCGACCACAACCCGAAGGCCGACGTCTCGCTCATCGAGCGTGCCTACCGGACCGCCGACCACTACCACCAAGGGCAGACCCGTCAATCCGGTGCTGCCTACATCACGCACCCCTTGGCGGTTGCCACAATCCTGGCTGAGCTGGGCATGACGGATGCGACGGTCTGCGCCGCACTCCTGCACGACACGGTCGAGGACACGTCCTACACCATGGAGCAGTTGACGGCAGACTTCGGTCCCGAGGTGGCCGAGATGGTGGACGGGGTCACCAAGCTCGACAAGGTCCAGTACGGGGACAACGCCAAGGCCGAGACGATCCGCAAGATGGTCATGGCGATGAGCAAGGACATTCGGGTCCTGGTCATCAAGCTGGCCGATCGCCTGCACAACCTCCGGACCATCCACTTCCTGCGGCAAGACAAGCAGAACCGCATCGCCAAGGACACGCTGGAGATCTTCGCCCCGCTGGCCCATCGCCTCGGGATGAACGCCCTGAAGTGGGAGTTGGAGGATCTATCCTTCGCGACCCTGGAACCCAAGGTCTACGACGAGATCGTGCGGCTCGTGGCCGCCGAGGCGCCGCGGCGTGACGAGTTCATCGCCACGGTCACCGAACAGGTGAAGCTCGACCTCGAGCGCGCCAAGGTGAAGGCCCTGGTGGTTGGTCGACCCAAGCACTACTACTCGATCTATCAAAAGATGATCGTCCGCGGACGTGAGTTCGCCGAGATCTACGACCTTGTCGGGCTCCGGATTCTCGTGGACTCGCAGAAGGACTGCTACGCGGCGCTTGGCATCTTGCACGAACGGTGGAGTCCGCTGCCGGGGCGCATCAAGGACTACATCGCGATGCCCAAGTTCAACCTGTACCAGTCGCTGCACACGACTGTTCTGGGGCCGCAGGGCAAGCCCGTTGAGTTCCAGATCCGGACGAACGAGATGCACCGCCGAGCCGAGTACGGCGTGGCCGCCCACTGGAAGTACAAGGAATCTCGAGACGTCGCGGACTTCAACTGGGTCAAGCAACTGACGCAGTGGGGTCGAGAGACAGAAGATCCGGGAGAGTTCCTCGACTCCCTGCGATTCGAGATCAACCAGTCCGAGGTCTACGTCTTCACGCCGAAGGGCGACATCCACGGCCTGGTTCAGGGCGCGACGCCGGTCGACTTCGCGTATGCGGTCCACACCGAGGTCGGCCATCGATGCATCGGGGCCCGAGTCAACGGGCGTCTCGTGCCCCTGCAATCGACGTTGTCCAACGGCGACGTCGTCGAGGTCTTGACCTCGAAGGCGCCGACGGCCGGGCCGAGCCGGGACTGGCTTCACTTCGTGAAGAGCCCCCGAGCGCGGGCCAAGATCCGTCAGTACTTCACGCGCGAGCGCCGTGAGGAGTCCATCGAGGCAGGCAAGGACCTGCTGAGTGCTCAGCTGCGTCGCGCTGGCGTGTCGGCTCAGAAACAGGTCACCCATGAGTTGCTGACCGACGTGGCCGGTCACTTCCGACTGGCCGACGTGAACGCGTTGTATGCGGCGATGGGGGAGGGCTCCGTCGGGGCGCAGGCGGTCGTCCAGCAGATCGTGAAGATTATCGGTGGTCCCGAGGAGGCCGCCGACGACTCGATGGAGGACGAGTCAGTCTTCATGCGTCAGGTGGGACGCCCGACGAACCGTGGACGCAACGAGACCGGGATCACGGTCGAGGGAGACTCGGGGCTGTACGTCAAGCTCGCCAAATGCTGCACGCCCGTCTACGGCGACGACATCATCGGATTCGTGACCCGCGGTGACGGGGTGTCCGTGCACCGTCGCGACTGTACGAACGCTCACAACCTTCTGCAGACCCCGGAGCGCATCGTGCAAGTCTCCTGGGGCGCGCCGTCGGTCGACACGTCGTACCTCGTCGCGATCCAGGTGGACGGCCTCGACCGTACCGGGCTGCTCAGCGACGTGACCCGTGTGGTCTCAGACCAGCACCTCAACATCTTGTCGGCCACCATGAACGCCACGAAGGACCGGGTCTTTCGTGTCCGACTCACGTTCGAGACGCCAGACCCGACGCATCTCGAACACGTTTTGGGGTCGATACGCAAGGTGTCTGGCGTCTACGACGTCTACCGCATCAAGCAGTGAAGGTTCAGGAGAACTCCGCCAGAGTCTTCTCTGCCTGCTCCAACCACGTGCGGTAGGTGGCGATCGAACTCAGGGCCTTCTCCTCCGCGGAGTTGTCACCGCGGGCGCGTGCCTTCTCGGCCTTTTCCTGCAGGCGATCGATCTCCGTCTGCAACATCGCCACCGTGTCAGCCGCACGACCGCGCGCCTCGGGATCCGTCCGTCGCCACTCATCATCCGACGCACGCTGAATGGCCGAATCCAAGGCCCGGATCCTGTTGTCCAGAGCGCGAATGGAATCGCGGGGGACCTTGCCGATGGCGTTGTACTGCTCAAGGAACGACCGGTACGCCGCACGGGCGGCCGCGACGTCGGACACGGGCACGATGTCGGCCTCGGCCTGAGTCAGCAGGGCTTCCTTCGCGGTGAGGTTCTCTGTGAACTCTGCATCTTGTTCCTGCTGCGCGGCCTGCCTGGCGGAGAAGAACTGGTCCTGTAGGCCGCGGAATCGCGCCCACAGCTGATCGTCGACGTCGCGAGGGGCTGGCCCGGCGGCCTTCCAGCGAGCCATGAGATCGCGGAACTCGGCCGAGGTTGGCCCCCAGTCGGTCGACCCAGCGATCTTCTCGGCCTCGACGATGATGCCTTCCTTCACCTTGCGCGCCACGTCACGACGCTGCGCCTGCTCGGCGAACTGCGCCTTGCGGCGCCGCGTGTACGTCGTCCGGGCAGTGGAGAACCTGTGCCACAGGGCGTCGTCGGTAGCGCGGTCGATCCTCGGCAGCGCCTTCCACTCGTCCAGCAGGGCACGGAATCGATTGACGCCGCCACGCCAGTCGTTGCCTGCCGCCAACTGTTCGGCCTCGGCAACCATGGCCTCCTTGGCGGCGCGGGTCTCGACGTTCTGGGCCGCACGTTGGGCCTTGCGTTCCTCCGCCTTCACGCTCAAGACGCCCGTCAGGGCATCCAACCTGGTGAGCAGCGACGCAAGGTCGCCGACAGCGTTCGCCTGTTCGATGTTTCCGCGCGCTGTCGCCAAGGCTCTGCGAGCCTCCTCGGGCCCAAGGGCACCGCTGGAGATCCGCTGCTCCAATAACGCCACCTCGATGTCGAGGGCCTCAAAGCGACGGATGAACAGGCTGAGGGCGGCTTCTCCGGTGGCATCGGGGACCTGACCGACCACGCGTTCACCATCTGCGGTGATCACGTAGACGGTGCCGTCCTCAGCGACACGGCCAAAATCGGCCGGACGTGCAGGCTTCGTCATGGTGAACATCTTGCCCGACCATGCGGCCGAGGGCACCATTTGAAAGCTACCGATCTCGGCGTGGCGGAGCGTCAGTCCGCCGCGCGGGTGACCCGATCACCCGCTTCGAGGGGGACGTGCGGCTGTCTTGGGGCCCCTACGCTTGCGAAATGACCTACCCAACTCGGTACGTCGACGCATCTATGGTGCGGCGCGACGTGCTGACCGCAGCAGCTTTGGGAGTGTCGAGCGCGATCATGGCATCGCTCGCGGTGGGCAGCTTCAGCCCATTCGTCGAGCGCCCCGCGTGGATGTGCGCGCTGACCTCCCTCGTGCTGGCAGCGCCCCTGGCCCTGCGACGGAAGGCGCCGAGCCTGGCAGCCCTTCTCGTCATGGCCGTGTACATCACTGCGTCTGAACTCAAGCTGATGGAAGTCACGGTCTCGCAGGTGATCGTGTTCTTGGCTGTGTTTTCGGTGGGGGCGTGGGAGAACGATCGCCGCCGGGCATTCGTCGTGCGGGTGCTGATTGTGGCGTCGGTCGCCGTCTGGCTCGTGGTCGGGGCTGTGCGGGGTTATGGCTCATCGGACACGCGCATCTACGGGGTCTCGGCATTCTTGTCCTGGCTCGGCATCCAACTCGCCGTCAACGCCGGGTACTTCGCGGGTGCCTGGGTCTTCGGGAACCGGTCTTGGGACCAGGCCATCGAGCGCGCGCAACTGGTGTCGGCACAAAGCGAGATTCGTGCCCAACAGGAACAACTGACTCAGCAAGCGATCAGCCTGGAGCGGTTGAGGATCGCCCGTGAGTTGCACGACGTGATCGCGCATCACGTGTCAGCGATGGGCATCCAGGCGGGCGCGGCGCGAATGGTCCTGGAGTCGGACCCGCAGACCGCATCGATGGCGCTGCGGGCCGTGGAGGACAGCGCCCGCGCGGCGATCAGTGAGCTGGGGGCGCTGGTCGGCTTCCTGCGCGGTGACGCCCCCCTCACCGAACGGGCACCCACACTGGCAGACACTGGAGCGTTGATTCAGGCCGCGCGTGAGTTCGGGACCGTCGATTTTCGGATTGTGGGCGATCCGTTGGAATTGCGGCCCGTCCAGGAACTCACGATCTATAGAGTCCTGCAGGAGGCGTTGACCAATGTCCGCAAGCACGCGGGACGCGACGCACGCGCTGACGTTCGGCTCCGTTACGGTGAGGATTTCGTGGAGGTCGAGGTGGCAGATGACGGCGACGGCCTCATCGGAAGGACACAAGGCTTGGGGGTCGGTTTGACGGGCATGCGTGAACGCGTCGAAGCGACGGGCGGCACATTGCACGTTGGACCACGAAGTCGTGGTGGCTTCGTCGTGCGCGCGACCATGTGGGTCCAAGGTCACAGCGACGAATCGCCAGCGGACGCCCCCTCGCGGCCGGTCGACTCCGTTGCGACCGATTCATGACTGTGACGCGCGTCCTGTTGGTCGATGATGAAACCCTTGTCCGCTTCGGGTTTCGAACCATTTTGGGGTCATCACCAGGGATCGAGGTGGTGGGGGAGGCCGCCGACGGGAAAGAGGCGATCGACATGGTGCGAACTCTTCACCCCGATGTCGTGTGCATGGACGTGCAGATGCCGGTCCTGGACGGGCTCAGCGCCACCCGCGAGATCACTGCCGCGACCTCCGCGGCAGTCTTGGTGCTGACGACGTTCAACAGCGATGCGGTGCTTTTCGAAGCGTTGGATGCCGGCGCCAGCGGATTTCTCCTCAAGACCTCCCAGCCCGAGCAACTGATTGCCGCAGTCCATGCGCTTGCTCGCGGCGATGCGCTGCTGGCTCCCTCGGTCACCCGACGGGTCATCGAGCGGTACTCGACAAGTGAGCCCCGCGAGCGCTCACGGGCCGGGCTCACTGACCTGCATGGGCTCACTGAGCGTGAGCGCGAGGTACTGGGGCACCTCGCCAGAGGGTTTTCCAATGCCGACATCGCCGATCGCCTCGTCGTGGGAGAGGCGACAGTGAAGACCCACGTGTCCAACGTGTTGAGGAAGCTCGCTATCCGTGATCGCCTGCACGCCGTGATCTGGGCGTACGAACACGGCATCGTCAAACCGGGAGAGACCGAGACCTCGTCCTAGGGACACATCACCGAGGACCGCCACTCCGTCGCGTGACCGAGGCAGACTCCCTCCCGCGCATGATTCGCTGCTGGGGCCTTTTCACTAGCGTTCCGGTCATGATCACTCTCGTCGGCATCAACCGAAGTTTTGGCGACCGCCAAGTCCTTCACGACATCGGGTTCGACATCGCACCGGGCCGCATGACCGGTTTTGTCGGGGCGAACGGGTCGGGCAAGACCACCACCATGCGCATCTTGTTGGGCGTTCTCACGGCTGACTCCGGCGAAGTGCTCGCCGACGGAGCGCCGATCACTCCTGAGTTTCGATCGCGGATCGGGTACATGCCGGAGGAGCGGGGTCTGTACCCCAAAATGCCGGTGATCGAGCAACTGGTGTTCCTCGGTCAGTTGCACGGCCTGACTGCGCAATCCGCTCGTCAGCGCGGCGAGGACCTGTTGGAACGCCTGGGCGTCGCCGATCGAGCCAAGGACCCCGTAGAGGCGCTCAGCCTGGGCAACCAACAAAAAGTGCAGGTGGCGGCCGCTCTCGTTCACGATCCGGTCGCCCTCGTGCTGGACGAGCCCTTCTCCGGCCTGGACCCGATGGCCGTGGAAGCCACGGTCGCCGTCCTGCGAGACGCGGCGAGGGGTGGAACACCGGTGTTGTTCTCCAGCCATCAACTCGACCTCGTCGAGCGGCTCTGCGACGACCTGGTGATCATTGCGAATGGGTTCGTGCGTGCCCGCGGCAACCAGGACGATGTCCGCGCACAACACTCCGTGCCTGAGTGGTCACTGGAGACAACCGGTGACGCCGGATGGGTCCGCGGGGTCGAAGGGATCGAAGTCCTCGAGTTCGACGGCGGATTCGCTCGGTTCACGGCGTCGTCCGAACTCGACGCTCAGCACGTCCTGCGCGAGGCGATGTCGCGCGATCAGGTAATCAGCTTTGGGCCGGCACATCGCTCGCTGGCGGAGATTTTTGCGGAGGTCATCAAATGAGCATCCAGCGCCCGTCCACGGCGGCTGCGATCGGCATCGTCGCGCGCCGGGAGATGATCGTGCGTCTGCGGTCGCGGGCGTATCAGATCTCCACTGCCATCTACTTGTTAGCGACGCTCGCCGTGTCCCTGATAGCGGCATTCGGCTCCGACCTTCCGCCCTCCACAACCGTTGTGGCCACGACGTCTGAGATCGCCTCCGTCGTTCGCGCATTGCCCAACACCGAGGTGGAGGTCGTCAAGACCGACGAAGAGGTTCGCAATCGGGTGCGCTCCGGCGATGCCGACGCTGGGGTGATCGGTTCGGCGCAGGCGGGCCTGACTGTCGTCGCCGACCGCACCGTGCCCACCGACCTCGTGCAGGGATTGAGCATCACCCCTTCGGTCGAGGTTCTTGACCCCAACGCGCCGAATCCCATGGTGGCGTACTTCGTGGGGCTCTCGTTCGGGGTGGTGTACTTCGCCTCGGTCGTGATGTTCGGCTCCAGCATGGCGACTTCGGTGGTTGAGGAAAAGCAGACGCGAATCGTGGAGATCCTGCTGGCCACGATCTCCGCACGAGCATTGCTGGCCGGCAAACTCATCGGCGCATCATTGCTGGCGTTCGCCCAAATCGCCGTGATGGCGATCATCGTCCTGGCAACCGGATCACTGGCGGGTGACTCGTTGTTGTTGGACGGCCTGGGGGCGCCCTTGGTCTGGTTCGTCGTGCTCTTCACTGTCGCCTTCATCCAGATCGCTGGCCTGTACGCCGCGACGGCCGCAACAGTGTCGCGAACCGAGGACATCGGATCGGCGACGAGCCCCATCACGATGCTCGTGATGGCGCCTTACATCTTGGTCATCGTCTTTAACAACAACCCGACTGCCCTGGCGATCATGTCGTACATTCCGATCTCCGCGCCTGTGGCGGTCCCTGTGCGATTGTTCCTGTCGACGTGCGCCTGGTGGGAGCCTCTCGCTTCCCTCGCGATTTTGATCCTGACGACAATCGGCATCATTCTATTGGCTGCCACGATTTATTCGCGCTCGCTGTTGCGCACCGGAAAGCGTGTTCGTCTCCGTGAGGTTTTGAGGCAGGGGCACGTTTAGTCGCGAATGTCTAGTTGTGAACCCGGAGGGATCTAAATGCCAATTTGATCGACGCCTTAGCTGAAGGCTGGGTTAACCTCCTCCCGCTAGTAGGGCCTTGGAGCGAGGCCCTCGTGAGGTGGGGAGCATCATGGGATCAGGTTTACTCCGGAAGGTCACTGCCTTCGGCGGAGTCCTA